>Ga0209429_10001042_pt1 | contig 17805 bp, 15 predicted proteins | sample BarGraNGADG00212_3_FD_184493 | JGI IMG/M metagenome (GOLD analysis project Ga0209429, IMG submission 184493) | Arctic peat soil microbial communities from Barrow, Alaska - Barrow Graham LP Ref core NGADG0004-212 (SPAdes) (version 2) | ecosystem: Environmental > Terrestrial > Soil > Wetlands >...
GACGTGGATCCCATGCCCGACTACGAAAACGTCCTGATGGACTGACCCGACTTGCCGCATCCGGTAAAACAATGCCGCCTACGGCTCGCAGGTGGGGTGCGCCCCGATGCGGCCCCCAATAGCCGCCTTTTCCAGGCCTTCCAGGCTTCGGTCCTCCTCCGGGCGGCAAAACCCACGCGGGCTTTCCCAATCCCGGCCAAAAACGTTAAAAAAGCTTGCTACCCGCCCACAGCGGTGTAAATTCAGCCCCAATGACCCCGACGCAAAAGCAATTCTCCCTAACCGGCGTGAGCCTTAATAAAAGCAAATTCCTACCAGTTCTTTGTGCCCGTGGCTGACTGTCCAGCCATGCAGATCATCATTACCAGCGGAACGGGCGAAGGGCCAACCAGCGTCGCAGCATTCGATGCCGCGCTGATCAACGCCGGCGTTTCCAATTACAATCTGCTTTGTCTCTCGTCGATTATCCCCGCGGGCAGCATTCTCAAGCGCGCCCGGCATATTTCCCCCGAAACTGAATACGGGCATCGGCTCTACGTCGTCATCGCCCGCCACGCTGAAACGCGAGAAGGCAAGGCCGCGTGGGCGGGACTCGGTTGGACGCAGGAAAAAGAGAGCGGGCGCGGTCTTTTCGTGGAACTGCATGGAAGCGACAAGACCGAAGTGGAAAATGCCATTCACGACACTCTAAAGGCGATGTCGGCCAACCGTTCCATCCCTTGCGGCACAATCGAAACGGAAATCGCCGGCGTCTCGTGCCGAGGCAAGCCCGTGTGTGCCGTCGTGCTCGCGGTGTATCGCAGCGAAGGGTGGACGTGAAATGATTCCCACTTTTCCAATTTCCAAACGCCTCGAACTGAGCGACCGCCCGGAGGTGGGGGCTTTGCTCCGGCTGCATCCGCCTTACTCGGATTTCAATTTCGCCAGCCTTTGGTGCTACGACACGCGCGGCCTCTGCCGGCTCTCGATTTTGCACGGCAACCTCGTGGTCCAGATTTCCGATTACATCACGGGCGAACCGGCCCTCAGCTTTCTCGGCGTGGAGCGCGTGGCGGACACCGCAACTGCGTTGCTCGACTACGCCGCGAAACACGGACTGTGTCCCGCACTCCGGCTGGTGCCCGAGATGGCCGTCGCGCCGCTCATGGCGATGCGGGATGGTTTTGTGGCCGAACCAGACGAGGACGGCTTCGATTACATCCTCTCCGTCGAGCAACTCATCGCGCTCGACCAGCCAGCGCTGCTGCCGAAGCGGCGGAAGATCGAAAAGCTGCGGTGCGAACATCCCGGCCTGGAAATTCGCCGGCTGAACATTGTCGAACCGCAGACAGCGAATAAAATCTTTCGGCTCTGCGAGAGGTGGCGCGTTGGCAAGGGGCGATCCGATTGTGAGTTTGAGACCGAGCGCATGGCCATCGAACGGTGCGTCTCTGCCGCGGCGCACTTTGGGTTTGTGGCGGTTGGCGCGCTGCTAGACGGCGAGCTGGCAGGCTTCACCATAAACGAGCCGATCCACGACGGCTACTACATGGCGCACTTCGGCAAGTGCGACCCGAGGTGGCGCGGACTGAGCGACCTGTTGGAGTCAGAGACCGCGCGGCAGATGCGCGATCTCGGCTGCTCGCGGATGAATCATCAGCAAGACCTCGGCCTGCCCGGCTTGCGGCGATACAAGCGGTCGTGGGCTCCGGACGCGTTTCTAAAGAAATTCTCCATCGGCCAGCATTCGGTCCCGAGCACCGGCAACGCATGAACGGGCGCATTACAATCAGGGTCTTTTACGCGGGGTGGGACGCCAAGACGCTTATTTACTTGCTTAATGATTCGAGAATTCAAGTAATTGGTGTCGGTAGAATCGAAACCCTGACCGAGTATAGTTGCTGGCCTCCAGACGTTTTACTTGCAATTGGATATCGTCTTTATGCCCTCAATCCACGCCTGCGAATCACTGCGCTTGTTCCACTCTTGCAGCGGTTATGTTCGGAGCGTTGGCGAAGGCATATCGAATACTTTGACGGGGTTCTGAGGAATCGAATACCGATTGTGGGCATGGAAAGCGCCCAAGCCACCACGAACTGGCTTAAGGACAACAACGCCGACATCCTGTTGATCAACGCCGGTGAGCTGATCCCAGAACAAATTTACAAAGCGCCCAAATTCGGTTCGATAAACATTCATCCATCTCAGCTTCCACGCCATCGCGGAGCTTTGCCAACCTTGTGGACGCTCAAAAATGCGGATGCAACATCGGCTGTCACCTATCACCTGCTTGATCGTAACGCGGATACGGGGGACATCCTCAAACAAATCCAATTCGATGTATCAGCCGATGACACATGGCAGAACTTGGAGGAGAAAATCGATAACATTGTCCGCAAGACACTCGTGGAAACCATTGTCGAATGGGTTGACGGAAGGACAGTGCCACGAAAACAAGACCCCGCCCACGCCACAAAAACAGCCAAATTTGATAACTATCGGGAAATAGATTTGGACGAGGAGTCAGCCAAAGAGATCGCCGCCAAAATTCAATATTACGCCCATTGGTCGCCTTCGACGCCATGCTATTTCCGATTCGGACGGCTTGCCGCATCGGTTTTCGATGCTCAAATACCCGACAGTTTAGGTGATTCGGCTGTTTCGACGCCCGGAAAGATTTCGAGATGCGGCAGGCGTTTGCTTCTCCAAACGAAGGTTGGCAAACTAAGCGTTAATCCTCTTGCTGGAATGTCGGCAGTGGCTGGGGGCTGCTTGATATTGAAATACCTGGCATCAGACCCGTGAGCTGGTTCGCAATCGCACTTATCGGCCCATTTCTGTATGCGTTGACAAACCACACAGACAAAATTCTATTGGAGAAATACTTCAAGGAGGGCGGCGTCGGCACGATCATTCTCTTCTCCTCGCTCCTTTCCGCGCTTGCACTGCCGTTTCTATTTTTGGCCGATACGACGGTCTTAAACGTTAGTGGCATAAACATCCTCGTGCTCGCGGTGGTGGGAATCTTAAACGTGCTGGTTCTATGGTGCTACCTGCTAGCCATCAAAAACGATGAGGCGTCGGTCGCGGTCGTGTTCTACCAGCTTGTGCCAGTCTTTGGGTGCATCCTTGGCTATTTGATTCTTGGCGAAATTCTGACGCAGATGCAGCTCATCGCCATGGCGATGATCATCCTTGGTTCGACCGTCATCTCCTTCGAGATAGATTCGGAGAACAAGTTGAAACTTCGTCGGAAGACCATCCCGCCCATGCTCGCTTCCGCCTTCTTCTGGGCGCTTGGATCGGTCTTATTCAAGGCGGCTGCGATCAAGGAAAATCTTTGGCGGTCGCTTTTCTGGGAGCATCTCATGCTCATGTTGGTGGGCATGGGCATATTCATCTTCATGCGCTCTCACCGCACCACTTTCTTGTTGGCAATACGGGATAACCCCAAGGCAACTCTGTCGATCAATGTTGCGAACGAGTCCATGTATATCCTCGGGAACATCGCATTTGCTGTTGCATACCTGCGCGCACCTATCGGGCTCGTGCTCATCACGGAATCGTTTCAGCCGATCTTCGTCCTAGCCATCGGCATATTCCTGACCATCTATTTTCCGAAAATCTCGGTCGAAAAAATACAGGCCAAGCACATCTGGCCAAAAATTATTGCCATCGGCCTGACCGGAATCGGGACATACCTGCTCTTGGCTTCGTAGAGCAGCCAAACGGGGACAGGCCGATTTTAACCGGCGTGAGCCTTAATAAAAGCAAATTCCTACCAGTCAGTCGCGTGTCATCCCGGTTTTGCGCCGGAGCTGGTGGGCCCGAGCGATCTTGTAAGGATGGCCCTTCGGGTGACGGTCCAAGTCCGGTTCCGACCTTCCCACTTCTTGCCCGCCTGGCCGGACGATCAGGTCGACGCGCACCGTGTCCGTCTCGCGCCATTGGCCAGCCAGTTCGTGGGTTTAACCGCGACGCAAGAAACCCGGCTCACAGTCCGAACCAAAAGCCGAGCGCCGCGTCGAGTTTTGCCAGGTCAGATTCGCGCAATTGGCCGAGTTGTTTCCTGACCAGATTTCCCGTCACTGAAGCCACCGCCCGTTTGGCAAAAGAAGGATGGATCAGCCCCGCCTCGCGCCAGAATTGCACGGCGAACTCCCCCGGACGCAGCCCGTCACCCACCGAAGTCACCGCCACCACCAGCAAATCATCCGAAGGATAATCCGGGCTGACCACGACTGCGGGGCGGATTTTTGCGGACGATTGATCCGAAAAGGGAAACGGCAGCAGAACGATGGTGCCGCGTTTATAGCCGGTCATAATCGGCATCCAGCGGATTGTCCCAGATTTTTTGGAAGGCGGGCTCGGACAGGCGCGCACAGCCATCCGCCAGTCCGTCGTCGTTCGCATCCGGCGCGAGGACCGTGACCTTGGCGTTGGGCTTCAACCGTGCCGGTTCGTCCAGCACGATGAACCGTCCGTCAAAATGCCCGTTCAATGCCTGCATGATTCAACCCTAATTTCCACTGCGGATTTTATCAAGTGGTAAAGCAAGGGCCGTCTTTTCGATCCGGCCGGCAGTCTCTGCGTTAACTGCCGGATTCAGGATGAGCACGCTTGCGCACCCTCCGACGGCGGTTAAGGTCTTGGCTCATGCCAGACGTGATTGAAAGGCCCTCGGACCTGTTTCTTACGCCGCACGGACTTCTGCTGATGGAACCCGAGCCGGCCTCTTCGCCCTGGTCGGATCTCGAATCGGCACGGCGCGTGGCGGCAGCGTTTGCGGAGTCTTCGGCGCGCGGTTTGCTGCACTTGGGAAGCCGGGAACTTAACACGGTGCTGCCAGCCGCCGCTGCCTGGTGGCGCGAATTTGCCCGGCGATACCTCACCCAGTTGTGTCACACGCCCGATCTTGAATCGGCACGCGAGGTCGCCGCCTTGCCGCCTCCCAGCGAGACGGAACTAACTGCTCTGATCGAGTCGGCTCCTCCGATGCGCGGTGGCGAGTATCTTGGCGCCGAGTTGCTGGGCAGTCTCTGGGCGCAACTGGATGAACGGGTTCGCTCTGAAATCGGCCGGCATCCCCAGGGCGCCGGCGCCTGGCTGAAGGATTGTCACCCGTTGTGGCGCATGGTGGGACGGGTGAGCTTCCATCTTGCCGAGCATAAGACGCATCCGACTCACCCGTTTGCCTTCATGGCAAGCTACGCCTCTCGGATTTCAAGCCAATCACGCATCCAGCATCTTCCATTAGGGCGGGCGCTCCAGGAGTACGCCGGTGCGAAGAATAAACCGGCCTTGATCAGCCTGCTGTCTCCCATCCAGAAGGCCGCCGAGCAAAGCCAGTTTGTCAAGGAATTGGTCGATTCAAGCCGAATCTTCAAAGCGCTGCCCTGGACGCCAGGCGAGGCCTATCGTTTTTTGAAGGACGTTCCTGTTTTCGAGAAGGCCGGGGTCATCGTCCGGCTTCCCGATTGGTGGAAGGGCGGACGCCCGCCCCGTCCCCGGGTCAACGTGCGCATTGGACAAAACCGGGTTTCGGGGTTGGGCGCGGACACCCTGCTGGATTTTTCGGCCGAAATGACGCTGGATGGCGAACCGCTGACCGAGGAGGAATGGCAAAAGCTGCTTCAGGCCGCTGATGGTTTGGCGATGGTCCGGGGCAAGTGGGTCGAGGTGAACCCCGAACAACTCCAACAGGCGTTGGCGCATTGGAAAAAGGTGGAAAAGATGGCCCGCCGGGACGGCTTGACGTTTTTCGAGGGCATGCGGCTGATTGCCGGCTTTCAAGCGGGCGGCGTTGCGTCCGAAAGCGATCTTCCCGTTGGCGCCGAGCACGAGTGGGCGGGCGTGCAGGCGGGCCGCTGGCTCGACGATGTGCTGGCGGAACTGCGCGATCCGGCGCGAATCCCCGCCCAGGAAGGAATTCCCGGGCTGCAAGCCCAACTGCGTCCTTATCAGACGGTCGGCGTTAACTGGCTTTGGTTTCTTTCGAGGTTGGGACTGGGCGGGTGCCTGGCGGACGACATGGGATTGGGCAAAACCCTGCAGGTGCTGGCCTTGTTACTCAGACGAAAAGCCGAAGCCGCCGCGAACCGCGTACCCAGTCTCTTGGTCGTGCCCGCTTCGTTGTTGTCCAACTGGCGCGCGGAAATCGAGCGCTTTACGCCCTCCATCACGTTTGCCATCGTGCATCCCTCCGAACCGGACTATGGGGCGGCTTCGTTGGATTCGCCCGCCGTTGGGCAGGTCGATTTGGTGATTACCACGTACGGCATGGTGGCGCGGTTGGAGGGGCTCCGGCAGCGGGTTTGGGACCTGGCGATCCTGGACGAAGCCCAGGCCATCAAGAATGCTCAAACGGGCCAGGCGCGGGCGGTGAAGGAACTCAAGGCGGCCGGCCGTTTCGCCCTTACCGGCACGCCGGTGGAAAATCGGGCGGCGGATTTGTGGTCGATTTTTGACTTTCTCAATCCCGGTTTGCTGGGATCGGCCGGCGCGTTTGCGAAATTCATCCGCGCTTGCGATGCCGAGAAACATCCTGATTACGCGCCCTTGCGAGCGATCACCCGGCCGTACATTTTGAGGCGGCTAAAAACCGACAAACGCGTGATCGCCGATTTGCCGGAGAAAACCGAAGTGCGCGCCTGGTGTTCGCTGACGAAGATCCAGGCCGCCTTGTATCAGAAGGCGGTATCCGATTTGGCCGAGGGCCTCGAGAACGCCGCCGGCATCCAACGCAAGGGGCTGGTGCTTTCCTTCATCATGCGTTTCAAGCAGATTTGCAACCACCCTTCGCAATGGCTCGGCGACGGAGCCTACGCGCCCGAGGCCAGCGGCAAGTTCGCCCGACTGCGCGAGTTGGCCGAGGAGATTGCGGACCGCCAGGAAAAAGCGCTTATATTCACCCAATTCCGCGAGATCGTCGATCCGCTGGCGGCCTTTCTGGGCGATATTTTTCGCCGGCCCGGGCTGGTGCTGCACGGTGGCACCCCGGTTGGCAAGCGGCGCCAATTGGTCGAGTCCTTCCAGCGGGACGACGGCCCGCCGTTTTTCCTGCTGACAGTGAAAGCGGGCGGCGCGGGTTTGAATCTCACGCAGGCGGCGCAGGTGATTCATTTCGACCGCTGGTGGAATCCCGCCGTGGAAAACCAAGCCACGGACCGCGCCTTCCGCATCGGGCAAAAAAAGAATGTCCTCGTGCACAAATTCGTCTGTCGCGGCACCATCGAAGAGCGCATTGACCAGGTGATCGAGGCTAAAAAGTCGATGACGGCTGAAATTCTCGAGGGTGGCGGCGAAAAGCTGCTCACGGAGCTGAGCAACGACGAACTGCTCCGGTTTGTAGCGCTTGACTTGCAGCGCGCCACCGAAGCATAAAGGGAGAAAACACCATGAGCTTTTATTACGGATTTCGACCCTATGTCCCGGTCGCCCAGCGCCGCCGCAATGCGCAACGCGAGGTCGTCAAGCTCGGGAAAAAAGGCAAGGTCATTCGGCCGATTCAGATCGACGGCCGCACGATCGCTCGTTCCTTTTGGGGCAAGGCGTGGTGCGAGAACCTCGAATCCTACAGCGACTTCGAGAACCGCCTGCCCCGCGGGCGCACCTATGTTCGAAACGGTTCCGTGGTTCACCTGGAAGTGCGCGCGGGCGAGATTGAGGCGATGGTCAGTGGGTCGTCTCTGTACCGGGTTAAGATCAGCATCGTTCCGGTCGCCAAAAAGAAATGGCAGGCGCTGTGCGGGGAATGCGCCGGCGGCATTGGCTCGCTGGTCGAGTTGTTGCAAGGGCGGCTTTCCGATCGCGTTATGGACATCATCACCCGCAAGGAAACCGGCTTGTTCCCGTCGCCGTCCGAGATCAAGCTGAAATGCTCATGTCCGGATTGGGCCGATATGTGCAAGCACGTCGCCGCCGTGCTGTATGGCGTGGGCGCGCGGCTGGACCAGAGTCCGGAGTTGCTGTTTCTCCTGCGATCCGCCAATCACGAGGAACTAATCACCCAGGCTGCCGCAGCGACCGACTTGGCGGCCAAAGCCACCACCGGCGGACCTGAGTTATCCGAAAGCGAAATGGGAGCTGTCTTCGGCATTGAATTGGACACCCAGGCGGTCGCAGCCAACCACGAGAATCCCACCGCCAAAGCAACGCCCCCCAAGCTGGTGGGCGCCGTTCTTGCCAAAGCTCGCCGTAAAGCCAAGGGTGTGGCCCCGGCCCGGGCGAAGGCCAAGCGTGCCAAGCCCGGCCTGAAAACCAAGAAAAAGGCGAGCGTATGAATCCAACAACCCTAACATACGCTATATGCAAAGCGAACTTGACATCCTCCGCGACGTTTCCAGCCGGTTGGAACGGTGCGACATCGCCTACATGCTCACGGGTTCGATGGCGATGAATTATTACTCGCAGCCTCGCATGACGCGCGACATTGATCTCGTCGTCGCCACCGGTTGCGACACGGGATACATTGAGCGCTGGACGCGGGAACTTGGTCTGTATAGCCTGTGGCGAGAATGTCAACCATGACCGACACATGATCGACACATCCCCCGAAATTGCCAAGCTGGTGCGCGAGCGTCTGATGGCATTTTCCGGCGCGGAATGGTTTCGCATGGGCGCACAGATGTTCGATGCCGCACGCCGCATGGTGCTGGCCTCGCTACCTGGCGATTTGTCGGAAACCGAACGCAAACGCCGCCTCTTCGAGCGACTCTATGGTTATCCTCTCCCAAGCGAGATCGCCTGACTCCGCTTATTTGACATACTGCGACAATACGCGATACGGCCGTGATTTATATTGTCGCGTATCTAGCGCTAGATAGAGCCAAAATGAGTTTATGATATGTTTTCATGTAAATCTAATGCCCGTGCCGGTGGTGGATGTCCGGGTAATGCGCATGCATGTGAGGCAGTTCCTCGTGCCGATGTGAATGCGCGTGCAGTTCGCCTGGCGGATTGTTTGCCGCGTGCGAATGGTGATGATGCTCGTCGTGCGAATGAGGATGGTCGTGTTCTGTCAGCTCGTGCCGGTGCTCGTGCTTGTGCCGTTCAGTGAGATGCAGCCAGACACCCGCGCCCATGAACATCGCCGCAATGCCAAACCCCAACGTGAGGCGGTCACCTAAGAACAGAATGGAGAGGGCGGCGCCCACGAATGGCGCGATGGAAAAGTAAGCGCCTGTCCGTGCTGTGCCGAGGTGGCGCAGCGCCAGGACAAACAGGGTCAAACTCAGTCCGTAGCCGCACAAGCCGATAACGCCTACAGCCAGCAAGACCAACGCGCCGGGCAGCTTGGAGCCCAGTGCCAGTCCCAAGGCGGTGGTGACGCTTCCGGCTACCAATCCCTTGAGCATGGCGATTTGCACCGGGTCGCTCGCCGACACTTTACGCGTGAGATTGTTGTCCACGGCCCAGGCGAAGCTAGCGCCCGCAATGGCCAACGCCCTCCATGGCACGCCCGCTTCAGGCCGCCCCATCCATGTCAGGCAAATGCCACCCCCCGCAATCAGGACCATGCCGAGGGCAATCCGCGCATCGAAGTTCTCCCGGAAGACAAACCACGCCAGCAACGCCGTCAGCACCCCTTCCAGATTCAGCAGCAATGACGCGCTGGCTGCGGGCGTTTTGGCCAGACCCCACATAAGTAGCACCGGCCCCACCACGCCGCCCGCCAGAATCGCGGCCGCCAGCCACGGCACGTCTTTGCGCGTCAAGGCCGCCTCTCGCGAAGCAATGCCCTTGCGCCTGGCGCGTAGCCAGGCAAACGCGCCCAGTCCCAGGCCGGATCCCAGGTAAAGCAACCCGGCCATCAGCACCGGGTCAACCCGCGGCGAAACCGCTTTCGCCAGCGGTGTGCTCACGCCGAACAGCACGGCAGCCAGCAACGCGGCGGCAACGCCACGCCAGCCGGTCGTATGACCAAAAGATTTCATCGCGCAGACATGGCGGGACGATGGAATCGAATCCCATAGTGCCAAGGCGGCAGATCCAGCACCGGGCTGGCAACGAGTAGGCCAGCCTGTTTCGCCCACTCCACTATCTGCTCAGGGCGGGGACGGATGTCCATGCTGGGGCCACGCGGTGTGGCCAGGTCATAGCGCCAATGGATTACGTGGACAAAGCCCGTTGGGTGGACAACTCGGGCGGCTTCATTCAGGAGACGCAGTGGTTCCTCACAATGGAGGATGTTGAAGAGCAGGCACGCATCCTGTGAATCCGGCGCAATCCCGAACCCCTGCGAGAACACGTCACGCTGTTCGCAGACAATGTTTTCAACCTTCTCGGCTGCGGCCTGCCGAACCGTCCTTTCCACCATGTCAGCGGCGATGTCGAAGGTGCGCAGTGTGCCGGAGATTCTTCGGGCCACGGGGAGGGTGAACGTGCCATATCCGCAGCCCAGTTCGACTACATCGCGGAGCCGGCCGTCAGTTTCCAGCCGGTCGAGGATGAGTTCCACGTCAAAGAGCGTCTCCCAGTAGGACTCTTCCGGCATTCCGCTTTCGCGTAGTTTCATGGGCGTAGCCGCATCACACAGTAATCACTGGTCTTGGAAAACAGGTTTACGTCGGACGATTCCTCCAGCCCCGGGCGACCACTTCAATCAGCCGGAGCGAAGCCACCGTGCCGTCCGCTTCTCCTTTCTCGAAGTCTCCTTCGCTGACGCCCATTCGGTTGGTGATATGCGCGAAGCAAACCACCGGCTTCTGCTTCGCTTGGGCGAAAGCGTAGAGGGATGCGGCCTCCATCTCGACGGCCAGCACGCCCTCGGCGCGAGCGGCTTCGATGGCTTCCGCCGTTTCCCGGTAGGGTGCGTCGGTCGTCCACGCCGCGCCGCGTTCCACCGCCGGAGTGAACTGACTCAGGGCTTGGCCGAGGCGCTCTCCGACATCCGGGAGCAGATGGGCGTATTTCGCCGGCGGCAGGTAATGATGGCTGGTTCCTTCATCCCAGAGCGCCTTTTCGATGAGCACAAAATAGGGCGGCGTCTGGGCGGCCACAATCTGCCCGGCTGACGTGATGCTGACGAGCAACTCGCAGCCCGAGACAAACAGTTGCTCTGCCAGCAGGACTGCGAACGGACCGCCGACGGCGCATCCAATAATGCCGAAAGTCACCCCGCCGCGCTGGCACCGATAGAGCGTCGTATGATAGCACGCCCAAGCAGGTTCGCGCTTCGCCTGGTTGTTCCGCAACAGGTGGGCGACGATGTCTCCGTCGGGGTCGAGGATGCACAGCGCGGGAACACTTCCGGTGGGCAGTGACTTCTGACGCCGCGTCTCCCGTAGCAGATTCTCCGGTTGGAAGACGGCCGCACGCTCGAAATGCTTGTTCTGAAATAATGGAGATTCGGATGCCATCGCAGTGGGTTCTCGGTTAGTTGCGCTTCACCCTCGCCACGGCAGCCATTTCCACGGGAAAACCCAGCGCCTGCCAATCAAGCACCCCCAGGTCCAGGCGAACGGCGCGGAAGCCATGCTTGCGCAATCGGGCCACAGCCTCGACGGCCAGCACGCAATACGGCCCGCGACAGTGAGCCACAATCTCACGGTCCTTGGGCAAGTCTTTCATCTGCGCCTCCAAGTCCTCCAGCGGCACGGAAAGGGCGCGCGGCAGATGGCCCGCGCGGAACTCTTCGGCAGGGCGCACGTCCAGCACCTTTACCTCGCCTTTGCGGACGCGCCGGAGCAATTCTTCCCGGTTGACCGGGTCGAAGCCGATGCGGCCTTCGACAAAGCTGCGCGTGGTCTGCTCGACCTCCGCCAGTCGGTTCTCAGCCAGCATCCGCAACTGCCGGACGAATTCCGCGACCGACGGGTCGGCCAGGCGGTAAGTGACGAACACTCCGGACTTCTCGGTTTCCACCAGCCGCGCCGCACGCAGGATTTGGAGATGCTGCGAGGCGTTCGCCACGGAAATGCTGGCCACTTCGGCGAGCACCTCGACATGGCGTTCGCCCTGGCAGAGCAAATCGAGCAATTCAATCCGTTTCGCACTCGCCACCGCTTTGCCGATGCGGGCGAACTGCTCGAAGATTTCGTCTTTGAAACGTCGGTTAGTGGTTGCCATACCGGTCATTTGATATTCAAGTAATCAGTTGAATATAGGTCGCAGGCTGGCCGGTCAACTTCGTTTTCCACCCCGGCGCGGCCCGGCCCCAGCAACGGACAGTAACCGCAGCGCGTTGGCAACGACCACGAGCGTCGCGCCGGTGTCCGCCAGAATCGCCAGCCACAGGCTCTTGTGGCCGGTCAACGCCAGGCCGAGGAACAAGGCTTTCACGGCGAGCGCGAAGCCGATGTTCCCTTGAATCGCACGCACAGTGCGGCGGCCCAGCCGAATTGCCTCTGCGACCTGGCTCAAGTCGTCCTGCATGAGCGCCATGTCCGCCGTCTCAATGGCGGTGTCTGTGCCGACCGCGCCCATTGCAATGCCGACGCTTGCCACGGCCATCGCGGGCGCGTCGTTCACGCCGTCACCAATCATTCCGACGTGTTTGTGCCGGGCCATCAGCTCGCGCACGCGCTCCACCTTGTCTTCGGGCAACAAGTCGCCGCGAGCCTCATCAATCCCCACCTGCCGTGCGCTGGCGTCCACGGTGCGTTGGTTGTCGCCACTAAGCATCACCACTTGGCGGATGCCAGCGTCATGCAACGAGCGGACGGCTTCGGCTGCGTTTGCGCGGACCGCATCACCGACCGCCAGCACCCCGAGCACTTCGCCGGGGCAGTCCGCGTGCGGCTTGTGCCCGACCACCACCACCGACTGCGCGTCAGCTTCGATCTCCGCCAGCTTCTGTTCGACCGCTTCCGAGCACACGGCCAGTTCGTGCGTGAACCGATGGTTGCCCACGAAGTAGTGATGCCCGTCCAATTCCGCTTCCGCCCCGCGCCCGGTCCTTCCTTGGTAGTTCTCGCCGCGTGGAGCCTCGATGCCCTTTTGGCGCGCGTAGTTCACCACGGCTTGCGCCAGCGGGTGCGTCGAGTGGATATCGATGGCGGCGGCGATGCGGACCAACTCCGCTTCCGGCGTGCCGTTCATCGGAATCACTTTGGTCACGCGCGGGTGGCCTTCGGTGATGGTGCCGGTCTTGTCCACGGCCAGCGCGCGGAGCTTGCCGATGGCTTCCAGGAACGCGCCGCCCTTGATAAGCACTCCTCGCCGCGCCAGCGCCGTCAGACCGGAGACAATGGCAACGGGCGTCGCGATGACCAGCAAAACCAAGGCGCGATACGTCCAGACCACCCATGTCCCGCCGAAGAGCAGGGGTGGCACCAGCAGGACCAGGAGCGCCAGCAGCATCACCGCCGGGGTGTAATATCTGGCAAACACGTCCACAAACCGCTGCGACGGCGCTTTCTGCGATTGCGCTTCTTCGACCAGATGGATGATTTTGGCGAGCGTGCTATCGGTGCTGAGCTTCGTCACCCGCACTTCGAGCGAACCTTCGCCGTTGATCGTGCCGGCGAAGACGGTATCCCCGGCTTTCTTCTCCACCGGCATGGATTTACCGGTGATGGGGGCCTGGTTTACCGCTGAAGCCCCCGCGATGACTTCACCATCCAACGGCATGCGCGAACCGGACTTCACCGCCACCAGGTCGCCGACCTTGACTTGTCCGACCGGGACTTCCTGAAAACCGTCGCCTTGCTTGAGCCACGCCGTTTCCGGCGAGAGTTGCATGAGCGATTGAATCGCCCGGCGGGCGCGCGCCACGCTGAACGCCTCCAAGACTTCGGCCACGGCGAAGAGAAACGTCACCGCCGCCCCTTCCGACCATTCGCCGATGGCCACTGCGCCCACCACGGCGACGGTCATCAGCAGGTTCATGTCGGGCGAGAATCGCCGCGTAGCCGCCAGGGCTTTGGGGAATATGAACCAGCCCCCGGCAATGATGGCGATGGCAAACGCCCCCAGAGAAAGGGCGGGCGGCCCCAGCTTGGTCCATTGCAGCGCCAGTCCCAGCCCGGTAAAGGCGCCGGACGAGCCAACCGAAATCAACCGGGACCGTTGCACGTCCGCGGGCCTGCTGCTCCCGCCGGACTCAACCCCCGACGCCTTCAACCCGGCCCTCGCAATGGCCTCGATAAGCTGTGCCTCGGTGACACCCGCTTCGTGAGCGACAGTGACCGTGCCACCCATCAGATTCGCCCGCACTTCACGAACTCCTGCCAACGGCTTCAACACGCGCTCAATGGCCGCGACTTCATCCGCGCAGTCCATGTCGGTGACGCGCAACGTGGTTTCATACCCGTATGGTAACGCTGCTCGTGGCGTTGGCGAGCCACGTTGCGCATACGCTTACTGGTGCGTGTCCCTTTCCCCAGTCCGAATCTTCACCGTCTGCTCGATGGGGATGACAAAGATGCGCCCGTCTCCCGGCTGGCCGGTGTGGGCGTGCTGTTGAATGACTTGCACGACCTTGTCCACCAACGAGTCGGGCACCATCATTTCCAGTTTGGTCTTGGCCACTTGGTCGTAGCTGCCGCGTTCGACGGCGATGCCCAGCGCCGAAGTGACGGTAATGGCGGGCAGGCCGCCCACGGCGTGGAGCGCGGTGGTGACCTTTTCCAGCATAAACGGCTGAATGATTGCTTTGATTTCTTTCATGTCGTGTTTCCTTTCGAGTAGCGGCGGGTGTTACACTTCCGCCTCGACGCGTTCCTTCCGCCGGAAGGTCGTATAGAGCATGGGCAGCACCACCAGTGTCAGCAGGGTGTTGCTCACGACGCCACCGATGACCACGGTGGCCAAAGGTCGTTGGACCTCGCCGCCCACGCCCACGTTGACGGCCATCGGGATGAAGCCCACCGCCGCGACCAGCGCGCCCATCAGGACCGGCCGCAGGCGCACCAAGCACCCTTCATGCACCGCTTCAACCAGCGGCGCACCGGCTTGCAGTTTCTGCTTGATGAACTCCACCAGGACCAGGCCGTTCAAGATAGCGACACCGCTGAGGGCAACGAAGCCAACGGCCGCACTGACGGTGAAGGGCATCCCGCGCAGCCACAGCGCCAGCACCCCGCCTACCGCGCCCAGCGGAATGCCCGTGGCGACAATGAACACGTCGCGCAACGTGCCGAGACTGAAATAGAGCAGGATAAAAATCAGACCGAGCGCCATCGGCACGATGAACATCAATCGCTGATTGGCGCGCTGCATGTTCTCAAACTGGCCGCCCCACTCGACCGTGTAGCCTTCCGGCAGTTTGACTAGCTCGGCGATTTTCTTCTGGGCTTCGGCCACGAAGCTGCCCACGTCCCGTCCGCGCACGTTGCATTGGACGGTGATGCGGCGTTTGCCCCATTCACGGTTGATGGTGGACGGGCCTTCGGTTTCCACCACTTGCGCCACGCGGTTGAGCGGCAGGACGGAACCGGTCGCCGTGGGAATGAGCGTGGCGGCCAGCGCATCCGGGTCGGTGCGTTGGCGGTCAGGCAGGCGCACGACCAGCGGGAAGCGCCGCTGGCCTTCGCGAATTTCTCCCACCCGCTTGGTGCCGACGGCTTCAACGACGTTGAGCACGTTGCGCGTGGGCACGCCGTAGCGCGCAATGGCTTGCGGGTCCACTTTGATCTGCAACACGGGCTGGCCGGTGAGCTGTTCGCCGGTCACTTCACCGCGTCCGGGAATGTCGCCCAAGACCTTTTGGATTTGGTCGGAGAGTTCGCGCAACTTCTCCAAATCGTCGCCGTAGATTTTGATGCCGATGTCGGAGCGGATGCCAGCCACCAGTTCGTTGATGCGCATCTCAATCGGCTGGCTGAAGGCCACTCTCAGACCGGGGATTTTGACGAACAATTTGCGCATCTCCTCCACCAGTTCGGCTTGGGTGTGCGCCTGCTTCCATTGGGCGCGCGGTTTCAGCGCGAGAAAGAAGTCGGACAGCTCAATGCCCATCGGATCGGTCGCCACCTCGGCGCTGCCCAGCCGCGTCCAGATGTTGGTAATCTCGTCCGGGAACTGCGCCAGCAGGAGTTTCTCGATGCGGTCGTTGACGGCCACGGCTTCCTCGACGGAAACGCCGGCCACCCGGACGGTCGTGCCGACGATGGCGCCCTCGCCCAGTTTTGGCAGGAATTCGCCGCCCATGCGCGAGGCCAGGAGGAGGGTGCCCGCTAGCAGCGCGAGGGCACCGAAAATTATGGTTTTGCGAAACCGCATGGCTGCGGCCAGCACCGGACCATAGAGGCGGTGAGCCAGCCGCACCAGCCAGGGTTCCGTCTCCTTGACTTGCTTGGTCAGGAACAGGCTGGCCAGCACGGGCATCAGGGTCAGGGAGAGGATGAGCGAGCCGAGCAGGGCGAAGATCATGGTCAGCGCCATGGGCCGGAACAATTTGCCTTCGATGCCTTCGAGGCTGAGGATGGGCAGGAACACCACGAGGACAATGGCGACGCCGAACGCGACGGGTCGCGCCACTTCCAGCGAGGCGCTGGTCATCGTTTCGCGGCGCTCCTCTTCGGTGAGCGCGCGGCCCAATTGGCGCTGGCGGTCAGCCAGGCAGCGGATGGTGTTTTCCACCATCACGACCGCACCGTTCACCAGCAGCCCGAAGTCAATCGCGCCCAGGCTCAGCAGGCTGGCGGCGATGCCGGCCCGCAACATGAGGTCCACCGCGAACAGCATCGAAAGCGGAATCGCCGCCGCCATAATCAGCCCGGCCCGGAGGTTGCCGAGGAACGCAAACAAGACCACCACCACTAACAGCGCACCCACCAGCAGGTTTTCTTCGACCGTACGGATGACGTTGTCCACCAGTTCGGTGCGGTCATACAACACCTGGACAATGATGTCTTTGGGCAGCGTCGTTTGCACTTCGGCGAGTTTCTTTTTCAGCTCGCGCGTGACGACGGCGCTGTTTTCGCCCATCAGCATGAAGCCGAGCCCCAGCACGATTTCGCCCTTTCCGCCGCCCGTCACCGCGCCGCGCCGGATTTCGTGGTCCACCTGCACCGTGGCCACGTCTCGGACGAGCACCGGCACGCCGTCGTGCGAGGCGATGACGATGTTGCCGATTTGCTCGACGTCGGTCGTCAAGCCGAGGCCCTGCACCAGCAGCGATTCTCCGTTGCGGACCACCTGGCCGCCGCCCACGTTTTGGTTGTTCGCTGCCAACGCCTCGAAGAGTTGTTCGAGGGTGAGGCCGTATTTGACCAGCCGGTCCGGCTCGGTCACAACGTGATATTGTTTCTCGAACCCGCCCCAACTGTTGATTTCAGCGACGCCGGCCACTTTGCGCAACTGCGGTTTGATAACCCAATCCTGCAACTCGCGCAATTCCGTGAGCGTGCGGTTGGTGTTATCCGAGCGGACGACGTAATGGAAGACCTCGCCCAATCCGGTCGCAATCGGGCCGAGCTGGGGGCGTTCCAGCCCGGACGGCAACTCCACCGTTTGCAGGCGCTCGGTGATGAGTTGCCGCGCTCGGTAGATGCTCGTGTTGTCGTCGAACGTGGCCACGACCTGCGAGAGCCCGAACTTGGAGATGGAGCGGACGTTCTTGAGTCCCGGCAGTCCGCTCACGGCCAGTTCGACAGGAATGGTGACCTGCTGTTCCGCCTCTTGCGGGCTGAGCGCGGGCACGCTGGCGTTGATTTGCACCTGCACCGGCGTGGTGTCGGGAAATGCGTCAATCGGCAGCAGGCTCAGCGAGCGCCCGCCGATGACGATGAGCGCCGCCGCCAGGACGCAGACCAGCAGCGGGTTTTTCAATGAAGTTTTGATCAGCCAGTTCAACATAGGTTTCAGCGGGTTGGGGCCTGAGGGGCGAGGGGAGAGAGAGGGGGGATGGAGTCGAGGCCAGGGGGGCGGGGGGCGGGGGGG
>Ga0209429_10001043_pt1 | contig 17769 bp, 16 predicted proteins | sample BarGraNGADG00212_3_FD_184493 | JGI IMG/M metagenome (GOLD analysis project Ga0209429, IMG submission 184493) | Arctic peat soil microbial communities from Barrow, Alaska - Barrow Graham LP Ref core NGADG0004-212 (SPAdes) (version 2) | ecosystem: Environmental > Terrestrial > Soil > Wetlands >...
AGGCACGGCGGTCTTGCGCCGCCGCCCCATGGCTCGGGTTGCCGAACCGTTGCGTCAGATGGGGGCGAAGGTCCTGGGGCGACAGGGAGGCAGGCTGCCGCCATTGGCAGTGCAGGGCGGCGCGCTGCATGGCTTCGAATACAGCCTGCCCGTCGCCAGCGCCCAGGTCAAATCGGCCCTGCTGCTCGCCGGCCTTTTCGCGGAGGGCGAGACGACCATTCATGAACCGGGTCCGGCGCGCGATCATACCGAGCGCATGTTGCGCTTGTTCGGGCTTGACGTGCGGGTCGACGGGGCGACGATCTGCCTGGTGGGCGGCCAAAGCCTGCGCACGCCGCGCGGCGGGCGGGCGCTCGGGCAGATTACAGTGCCTGCGGATTACTCGTCGGCGGCTTTCCCGCTGATCGCGGCCACCCTCGTGCCCGGCTCAAAAGTGCAGGTGTCCGGCGTGTGTGTCAACCCCACGCGCACCGGTCTGAGCGACTTGCTGGCCGGCATGGGCGCGTGTCTAACCACCCTCTCACGCGCGGATCGGCCTGCCGCTGACGACGGCGCCGGCGAGCCGGTGGCCGATTTGCTGGCGCAGGCCTGCGCGCTGACGGCGACCACGGTAGGGGGTGACCTGGTAGTGCGGGCGATCGATGAGTTTCCCATTTTCACCGTCGCCGCGACCCAGGCGCTGGGCACGACCACGGTGCGCGATGCGACCGAGTTGCGGGTGAAGGAGACGGACCGCATCGGCGCCGTGGCCCAGGAATTGGCCAAAATGGGCGCGCGCATCGACGAGCAGCCCGACGGTATGTTGATCCACGGGCCGGCCCGCTTGCATGGCGCGGTCGTCGATTGCCATCACGACCACCGCCTGGCGATGGCACTGGCAGTGGCCGGTCTCGTGGCGGACGGCGATACGGTGGTGCAGGACGCCGGCTTCATCGACGACTCCTTTCCGGGCTTCGTGGAAACGATGCAGGCGCTGGGGGCGGATATCACGTGGGCGTGATACCCGGACGCCCTGAACTGTTTTTCCCCCGTATCGACGGCTCCACGCGCCTGGTTGGGGTCATGGGCTGGCCGGTCTCGCACAGCCGCAGCCCGGCCATGCACAATGCCGCCTTTGCCGCACTCGGCCTTAACTATGTCTACGTGCCCCTGCCCGTGCCGCCATCCGAGGTGGCGACGTCCGTGCGCGCGTTGCGCGGCCTTGGGTTTGCCGGTGTGAACGTCACGGTGCCGCATAAAGCGGCGGTATTGCCGCTGCTCGACGTGCTGACTCCCATCGCAGCCGCGATTGCCTCGGTCAATACGATCGTCGTGCGGGCCGATGGTACGCTCTTGGGCGATAGCACGGACGGGGCCGGCTTCCTGGAGGATCTGCGGGCGCACGGCTGCGAGCCGGCGGGGCGCAGCATCCTGCTCCTCGGAGCCGGCGGCGCAGCCAAAGCCGTAGCCTATGCGCTGGCCGGGTGTGGGGCCACGCTGGCGGTAGCAAACCGGACCCGGGAGCGCGCTGACGAACTGTGCCGCCTGGTCCTGGCGGCGCTGCCGTCTGCGCGCATCACGGCGCACCCGTTCCCGGACGGCCTGGCGCGGCTGGCAGAGCGCGCCGACCTGGTTGTCAATGCTACAAGCCTCGGCCTGCATGTCGACCGCGATCCCTTGCCCTGGGACCCCGCCGTCTCTTTCCGGCCGGGCCAAATCGTCTACGATCTGGTCTATTCCCCGGGGACGGGCGGCAAGGCGAGCCTGCCGACACCATTTCTGCGGCTGGCCGGCGAGGCCGGCGCCCAGGCCATCGACGGTCTGGGCATGCTGGTGTACCAGGGAGCGAGAGCTTTCGAGTTGTGGACCGGGCAACAGGCGCCGGTAGAAGTGATGCGCGCTGCGGTTGGAAGGAACTGATATGTCGCTATTACGCTTTCTCACCGCCGGCGAGAGCCACGGGCCGAAACTGACTGCCCTGCTAGAGGGCATGATCGCCGGAGTGCTCGTGACGGCCGAGACGATCGATCGGGAACTGGCGCGCCGCCAGCAGTCTTACGGCTCCGGCGGGCGGATGCGTATCGAGCACGACCACGTCCGCATCACCGCCGGCGTGCTGGCCGGCAAGACAACCGGCGCGCCGGTGGCGTTGGAGATCGATAACCAGGACTACAGGGCCTGGGCGGAAAAGGATATCCCGCCCATGACCGTGCCGCGGCCCGGCCATGCCGACCTGACCGGCGCGATCAAGTACGGATACCGTGACCTTCGTCCGGCCCTGGAACGCGCCAGCGCCCGGGAAACCGCGGCCCGTGTCGCCGTCGGAGCCATCTGCAAGGCCTACCTGGCCGAGTTCGGCATCACGATCGGGGGGTATGTGACCTCGATCGGCGAGGTGGAGTGCGTTCTGCCCGATCACCTGCCCTACCCCGAGCGTTTTGCCCTGGCCGAGACTAACGATGTGCGCTGCCCCGACGCGGCGGCCGCCGAGGCGATGCACAGGTTGATCTGGGATATCATGCAGGCGCGGGACACCATCGGCGGAGTGTTCGAAGTCGTCGCCCTTGGTCTGCCGCCAGGTCTGGGCAGTCACGTGCACTTCGACCGGCGGTTGAGCGGGCGGTTGCTGGGCGCGCTGGGTTCCATCCAGGCAATCAAGGGCGCAGAGATCGGGCCGGCCTTCGCCAACACGCGCTTGCCGGGCACGCGTGTGCACGACGAGATCCTGCAAGAGGACCGGGCTTTACGGCGGGCCAGCAACCGGGCGGGGGGACTGGAGGGGGGCATGACGACTGGCGAGCCGCTGGTCTTGAGAGCGGCGATGAAGCCCATCAGCACCACGCTGACCCCACTCGCCTCCGTCGATCTTGCCAGCGGGCAGCCCGCCCCGACGCGCTACGAGCGTTCTGATTTCTGCGCAGTGCCGCGCGCGGTCGTGGTCGGCGAGGCGATGGTGGCCTGGGTGCTGGCCGGCGAACTGATCCGCAAGCTGGGCGGAGATTCGCTGGCCGAACAACTGCCGCGTTTTGCCGGGTTGCCGGGCGAGCGTGTCGACGATCTGCCGATGGATAACACCGAGTGGCGCTTCGGCTATGAGGAGTGAACGAGGGATGGATGCTTGAGAGAAATATCGTCCTGACCGGCTTTATGGGCTCGGGGAAAACTAGCGTTGGGCGCGAGGTCGCGCGACGCCTGGGCCGCAGTTTCGTGGACCTGGACGATCTCATCGAGCAGCAGGCCGGGAAGCCGGTGACGGAGATCTTTGCGCGGGACGGTGAGGAAGTATTCCGAGCCCTGGAGGCAGAGGCTTGCCGCAAGGTCAGCGCGCCGGCCGGGCTGGTGGTCGCGACCGGCGGTGGCGCCGTTCTGAGCGCCGCCAACCGTGAAGCGCTGGCTGCAGGAGGCACGCTTATTTGCCTGGAAGCCGAGCCTGAGATCCTCCTGGCCCGGCTGGCGGGCGCAGACGACCGGCCGCTGCTGCGCGCGCCGGATCGCCTGGCAAGAATGCGCGCCTTGCTGGGAGAGCGAGAAGTGGCCTACTCCGCCGTACCAAGGCACCTGGACACCGGCCGCCTTTCGGTGGCCGCAGCCGCGGAGAGGGTGATGGGTTTGGCGACGGATCTGCCGGAGGGAGGGCATCGACTGGTGGTGAAGGCGGGGGACGATGCCCGCTCCTCCTACGACATTCTGATCGCCGATAACCTTCTCCCCCAGGCGGGAACCCGCCTGCTCGCCGCCGGCCTAGCGCCCGGACGCTGTGCCGTCGTGACGAATCCCACGGTCGCCAAGCATCACCTGGCCGGGCTGTGCGCAGCGCTGGCGGAGGCCGGCTTTGAGACCGTCGTCTGCGAGGCGCCGGATGGCGAAGCGTACAAGACGCTCGAGACCGCAGCTGGCCTGTACGAACGGTTGGCTGACGCACGCTTGAGCCGGGATGAAGGGGTGATCGCCCTGGGGGGCGGGGTCATCGGAGACATGGCCGGTTTTATCGCCGCCACATGGTTGCGCGGTGTGCCGTTCGTGCAGGTTCCGACCAGTCTGTTGGCGATGGTCGACGCCAGCGTGGGCGGCAAAGTCGCTGTGGACCTGCCGCAGGGTAAGAACCTGGTTGGAGCCTTCAAGCAGCCCGCGTTGGTGCTGATGGACCCGGCCGTCCTCGGGACGCTGCCGGGTGGCGAGTTTCGCTCGGGGCTGGCGGAAGTCCTCAAGACCGCCATCATCGGCGACCCGGCGCTGTTTGAGGCGCTGGCCGGGCCGGGTCCTGGCTTCTTGACAGCCATGATCGCCGATACCGTGCGCGTGAAGGCAACTATTGTCGAACGCGACCCCTACGAGGCCGGCGACCGTGCCTGGCTGAACCTGGGGCACACGTTCGGCCATGCCCTCGAACTGGTCTCGGGCTATACCCTGCGCCACGGCGAGGGCGTCGCCCTGGGCCTGGTGGCTGCGGCGGAGCTCAGCGCGGACCTGGGCCTTTGTGACCCGGCTTTGGCGGTTCGCATCCGGGCAGCAGTGCAGCGTCTCGGGCTGCCTGTCGTGCGCGAGTTCGATTCCACGGCGGTGATGCAGGCGATGGGCACCGACAAGAAGCGGCGCGGGCGCGCCCTGCGTTTCGTGCTGCCGTTGCGTATCGGCGAGGTGTCGTTGGTTGAGGATGTGCCGGCAGATAAGGTGGCACGCGCGCTCGCGAGCATACGCTCGACAGTATAAGAGGGTTGGCACACGATGAATATCCTTGTCCTGCATGGGCCAAACATGAACATGCTCGGTAGACGTGAGCCCGGAATCTATGGCACGCTGACTTTGGAAGAGATCAACCGCCAGTTGGAGGCCAGCGCGCAGCAGCAGGGACTCGTCCTGCGCATCCTGCAGTCTAACTACGAGGGCGCGTTGATCGATGCCATTCAGCAGGCCGGCGGTTGGGCCGATGCGCTCCTGATCAATGCCGCCGGGCTGACGCACTATTCATACTCCTTGCGCGACGCCATCGCCGGCGCCGGCATCCCGGCGGTAGAAGTCCACATGAGCAACATTTATGCGCGAGAAGCCTTTCGCCACACGTCCGTGATCGCGCCCGTCTGCCGCGGTCAGATCAGTGGCTTCGGCGCACAGAGCTATCTGCTTGGACTGGCTGCCCTCGCCGGTCAGAAGACGACTACGTGACCCGGGTCGGCGCGACAGGGCCAGGCCAACGCGCTCTCGCTCGATTTGACAACTGACGGTATCGGGTTATAATGCCGCACATTCTTTTCAGAGAGATTTGCGCCGTTATGATGCTAAGGTCACCTAAGTTCCCTAAGTGCAAGAAGCCTTCCCTCGGCAGGGACGGCTGTTTGTGCCTGGGGTAACGGCAATACCCGCCAAGCACAGCGCCCTGCCAGGACAAGGTCCCGGTGGGGCGTTTCTTTTTTCGGTCTAGAGAACAGGTCATGAAAGATGATGCATAGCCAACTGGCCATTGCACCTCGCGCTAAGAAGCAGAGCACCAACCTGCCGGACTGGAGGTCCGGATAGGCGGCTCGCGCGCACCCCTCATCGGTCAACGCAAGCCCCCATCCGCCAGTCTGGCGGGTGGGGGCTTTGTATTTTATCTCACTTAGAAAGGAAACTTGCACCATGTCTTACCAAACTGTCTGTCCGGAATGTGAAGGCGATCTGACCCTGGATGATCCGATGGTCGGGGAGATCCTGCCCTGCGCCTTCTGTGGCGTCGATCTGGAGGTTACTTCGCTGGACCCGCTCCAGCTGGAGATGGCGCCCGAGGTGGAGGAGGATTGGGGAGAATGACAGCCATTCGTGTTGCAGTGATCCTATCGCGTATCCGCGTGGAGGAGAAGCTGCTGCTCTCAGCGCTCGAAGCTGCCGGGGCGGTTGTCCAGCTTTTGGACGATGGCGAGCTGGTCTTCCCGTTGGGCGATGGACGTCCCTGCCTGGAGGCGGACGTGGTGCTCGAACGCTCGCTGAGCGCTGCGCGTGGTCTGTACGCTCTGCGCCTCCTGGAACTGGCCGGCATCCCTACCGTCAATCGCTATGCCACGGCTGCGACCTGCGCCGACAAGCTGTTGACCACTGCCGCCCTCACCGAAGCCGGCGTTCCCCAGCCCCGGGCCCGCATCGCCTTCACGGCGGAGACGGCGCTGAACGCGATCGAGGAACTAGGTTATCCCGTAGTGCTCAAGCCGGTGGTCGGCTCCTGGGGCCGCCTGCTGGCGCGCATCAACGACCGGGACGCGGCTGAGGCCGTTCTGGAGCATAAAGAAACGCTGGGCTCCTACCAACACAGCATCTTCTATATCCAGGAGTACGTGGCCAAGCCCGGCCGTGACATCCGCGCGTTTGTCATTGGCGAGGAGACCGTGGGCGCGATCTATCGCCAATCGCCGCATTGGATCACGAACACCGCCCGCGGCGGCACCGCCAGCCGGTGCGAAGTGACCCCCGAAATCCATGCTCTCTGCCAGCGGGCGGCGCAGGCCGTCGGTGGCGGTGTTCTGGCGCTGGACCTGATGGAGGACCCTGACCGGGGCCTGCTGGTCAATGAGGTCAACCACACGATGGAGTTTCGGAACAGTATTGCGCCCACTGGTGTCGACATCCCGGCCAGGGTGGTCCAGTACGTGCTGCGCCAGGCACGCGTGGGTGTCGCGTCCCAGGCCGTTCTGGAGCCGGCCCTATGACGACTCGTGCGCGCGTCTCGATCGTCGGCGGCTCGGGTTATACGGGCGGCGAATTGCTTCGTCTGCTATTGGGGCATCCGGAAGTCGAGATTGCCCAGGTCACTTCGGAATCGCAGGCAGGCAACTACGTACACAGCTTGCATCCCAACTTGCGTCCTGTCGCCGGTCGTCCGCAGCCGCTGCGCTTCACGACCTCTGCTGAACTGGCGCCGTGTGATGTCCTGTTCCTGGCCCTGCCGCACGGTCAGGCCCAGGGCCGGATCGAGGAGTTCGCGGCGTTGGCTGAACGGATCGTGGATCTTTCGGCCGACTTTCGCCTGCGCGATGGCCAGGTCTACCAGCAGTATTATGGCGAACCTCACAAAGCGCCCGATTGGCTCGGGCGCTTTGTTTATGGTCTGCCCGAGCTGAACCGCGAGTGCATCCGCGGGGCGCGCTACGTGAGTGGCGTCGGCTGCAACGCCACGGCTTCAATCCTGGCCCTGCTGCCGCTGAGCCGGTCGGGGCTGCTCCTGCCGGAACGACCCCTGGTAGTCGATCTGAAGGCCGGATCCTCCGAGAGCGGCGCCTCTCCCAGCGCGGCTTCGCATCACCCGGAACGCAGCGGAGCGGTGCGCTCGTTTGCTCCAACCGGGCACCGGCACGAGGCCGAGGTGGCGCAGGCCCTGGGGCGTCCGGACGTTTACCTGTCGGTCACCTCCATCGAATTGGTGCGGGGAGTGCTGGCTACCGCCCATGCGTGGGTAGAACCGGGCGTTGGCGACAAGGAGTTGTGGCGCGCTTACCGGAGCGCCTATGGCGCCGAGCCCTTCGTGCGTATCGTGCACGAGCGTGGCGGCATCTACCGGCATCCAGAGCCGAAACTGCTGGCAGGCACGAACCTGGCGGACGTGGGCTGGGACGTGGACACGCGCACCGGCCGCCTGGTCGCCCTGTCGGCCATCGACAACCTTGGCAAAGGCGCGGCGGGCAGCGCCGTGCAATGCCTCAATCTCATGCTGGGTTGGGACGAAAGCGCGGGCCTGCAGTTCATGGGCCTGCATCCTGTTTAGGCGAGCATTCTGGCCAGCCATGCTGGGCGTACATTGTCGAGCGAGGAGCAATCATGAATCCGATCATCGTGAAAGTAGGTGGGGCGGCAGGCGTCGATAGCGCCGCGGTCTGCGCAGACGTAGCCGCGCTCACTGCGCGTGGGCTGCCGGTCATCCTGGTGCACGGGACGTCGGCGGCAGCCGACGCCCTGGCTACGCGCGCGGGCGTGCCGGTGCGCCACCTGGTTTCGCCATCGGGCCACGTCAGCCGTTACACCGACCCGGTCATGCTGGAGCTGTACGTCGCCGCCGCGGCGGGCCAGGTGAATAAAACGCTGGTCGCCATGCTGCAAAGGCTGGGCTGCAATGCCCTCGGTCTCTCGGGCGTGGACGGGCGCCTGCTGCAGGCGCGGCGCAAGAACGCCCTGCGCGTGGTCGAAAACGGCCGCCAGCGCGTGGTGCGCGATGACTACAGCGGGCAACTTGAGATAGCCAACGGCGGTCTGTTGCGCCTGCTGTTGGATGCCGGTTACACGCCTGTTGTTGCGCCCTTGGCGCTGGGCAGCGAAGGGGAGCCGCTGAACGTGGACGGCGACCGGGTAGCGGCTTTGCTGGCGCGGACGGTGGGCGCGCAGATGCTGCTGATCCTCAGCAATACGGTCGGGTTGCTGGCGAATTTCCCGGACGAAAGCACCATTATGCGCCGTGTCCCGTATGAAAGGCTGGCCGCGGCCGAAGACGTGGCGCAGGGGCGCATGAAGAAAAAGGTGTTGGCCGCGCGCGAGGCGCTCGAAGGCGGCGTCCCGTCGGTCATCTTTGCCGACTCGCGCCGGGCTCACCCAGTCGAGTCCGGGCTGAGTGGTGAGGGAACAGTGTTCGAGAACGCTCGCAGCGCCACGGCCGGCCCGTTCGCGCTCCCGGTTTCCTGGCCTCTCCCTCGTCTCCAGGGCGCAGACGGGGGTGGCGAGTGATGGATCAGCAGAGCATAATCGAGCTGGAGGCAAGGTATACGTCCGGTGTATACCCCAAGCGCCCCCTGGCCATCGTGCGCGGGCAGGGCGCACGGGTGTGGGACGCGGACGGGAACGAGTACATCGATTGTGTTGGCGGTCAGGGAGCGGCTAACCTGGGGCACGCGCATCCGGCCATCGTCTCGGCGGTTGCCGAGCAAGCCGCCCGGCTCATCTCCTGTCCAGAGATCTTCTATAACGACCGGCGCGCGCAACTGCTCGCCGCGCTCGCCGGGGTGGCGCCGGCCGGGCTCACGCGCATCTTTCTCTGCAACTCGGGCACCGAGGCAGTCGAGGCGGCGCTCAAGCTCGCGCGGGCGAGCACCGGGCGCAGCGGGATCGTCGCCGCCATGCGCGGTTTTCACGGGCGCACGATGGGCGCGCTCTCGGCCACCTGGAACCGGGAGTATCGCCAGCCTTTCGAGCCACTGGTGCCCGGTTTTGCCCACGTGCCCTTTAACGACCTGGCGGCTCTCGAACGCGCGCTGTCCGATAACACCGCGGCGGTCCTGCTCGAAGCGGTGCAGGGAGAGGGCGGGGTCCATCTCGGCGAGCCGGCCTTCTTGCGTGGCGCACAGGAACTGTGCCGGGAGCGAGGCGCGCTGCTCATCATCGACGAAGTGCAGACTGGCTATGGGCGCACCGGTTGCTTCTTCGCCTCCCAGCATTATGGCATCGAGCCGGATCTGATGGCCGTCGCGAAGTCAATGGCCGGCGGACTGCCGATGGGCGCCTGCCTGATTGGCCCGCGTGTTGCGCCTCCGCCCGCGCACAGCCACGGCAGCACCTTCGGCGGCAACCCGCTGGCCTGCGCGGCTGCGCTGGCGACGCTACAGGTGATGGCCGGCGAAGACCTGCCGGGCCGGGCCGCGCGGCTTGGCGCCCGCTTGCTTGAGCGCTTGCAGGCGCTGCGCTCGCCGCTGATCCGGGAAGTGCGCGGCCTGGGTCTGCTGGTCGGAATTGAACTCAAAACCAAGGTGACGCCGATCTTGCAGGGGTTACAGTCCCGCGGGGTCCTAGCCTTGCCCGCCGGAGCGACGGTGCTCCGTCTGCTGCCGCCCCTGGTCATCGAGGAGGAAGACCTGGAGCGGGTAGTGGGCGCGATAGCGCAAACCTTGGAGGTGCGCCGTGTCGCTTGAACAGTACGCGATCATTGATTCCACGTTGCGAGAGGGCGAGCAGTTCATCAATGCCAACTTCACGCACGAGCAGAAGGTCGAGATTGCCCGGGCCTTGGATGAATTCGGCGTCGAATGCCTCGAGCTTACTTCACCGCTGGCCTCTCCCGGCAGCGCAGAAGATGCCCGCACCATCGCACGCCTCGGCTTGAAGGCGAAGGTCCTTACGCATATTCGCTGTCAGAAGGAAGACGCGCGCGTGGCTCTCGACACCGGTGTGGCCGGCCTCGACGTCGTCATCGGTACCTCCTCGGCCCTGCGCCGTTTCAGCCACAGCAAGAGCATCGAGGAGATCATCGATCTGGCCGCCGATGTGTTGACCTGGATAAGATCTCAGGCGCCGGATATCGTGCTGCGTTTCAGCACGGAGGACTCCTTCCGCAGCGAGGAGGCCGATCTGTTCCGTGTCTACCTGGCGGTCGATCGCCTGGGCGTGGTGAATCGCCTGGGCATCGCCGACACGGTCGGCATCGCTTCGCCCGGACAGGTGGCGCGCATCGTCGGCACCCTGCGCCGCATGACCAAGGCGGATATTGAGTTCCACGGTCACAATGACTCCGGCTGCGCAGTCGCCAACGCTTTCGCCGCCCTCGAAGGCGGCGCGACCCACATCGATACTACGGTTCTCGGCATCGGCGAGCGCAACGGGATTGCTTCGCTGGGCGCCTTCATCGCCCGCATGTACACCTGGGATCGTGACCTGGTACGCGAGAAGTACCATCTGGACGGCCTGCGCGGGTTGGAGCTCCTGATAGCCGAGCTCGTCGGCGTCGATATCCCGTTCAATAACTGCATTACCGGCTACTGCGCGTTTACTCACAAGGCTGGCATCCATGCCAAGGCAATCCTCAACGCCCCGGAAACCTATGAGGCGCTCGATCCTCACGATTTCGGCGTGACCCGCTACGTCTCGATCGCCCATCGTCTGACCGGCTGGAATGCCGTCAAGGGCCGCGCTGATCAACTGGGCGTGGCTCTGAGCACCGAACAGATCAAAGCCCTTACGTTGCACATCAAGGCCCTGGCCGACGAAAAGCGCCTGACCCTGGATGACGTGGATGATCTGCTCCGGCTCTGGGCGAACGGCCATCACGATGCGGCGACGGATTCGGCGCTCAGCCTGGCCGAAGAAACGCCCGCAGATGCCCAGTGATGGAGGGTTAGATGGGATATACCTTCGCCGAAAAAGCCCTGGCGCGGGCCGCGGGCCTGCCGTCGGCGGGGGCCGGGCAGATCGTCGACGCCCGGCCGGATGTAGTGCTGAGCCACGATAATACGGCTGCCATCGCCCGCATCTTTCATGACCTGGGAGCCGGCCGCGTGCAGCACCCGGAGCGGCTGGCGATCACTCTCGATCATGCGGTGCCGGCGCCAACCACGCAACACGCGGCCAACCATGCCGAGGTGCGCAGGTTTGTGGCCGAGCAAGGCATCCCTCACTTCTTTGAAGCGGGACGGGGCATCTGCCACCAGGTGATCAGCGAAGAGGCGCTGGTCTGGCCCGGCCAGCTTATTCTCGGCGCCGACAGTCATACCACCCACTTCGGTTGGCTGGGCGCCTTCGGGGCGGGGGTGGGCCGCAGCGAGATTGCCGCGCTCTGGGCCACGGGCGAGCTATGGCTGCGCGTGCCTGAAACGATCCTCGTCCACCTGGCGGGCCGCCTGCCGCCATGGGTCAGCGCCAAGGATCTGAGCCTGTGGGTACTGCGCCGGCTGGGTCCTGAGGCGGGCATCTATTGCGCCGTGGAGTTCGCCGGTCCCGGCATTGCCTGCCTGAGCCTCGAAAGCCGGATGGTACTGCCCAACATGATGGCCGAGGCCGGCGTCAAGAACGCCTATGTGCCGCCGGACAGCGCCGTGTATGCCTGGCTGGCCGGCCGGGTGGCGGCGCGCACTGGGCAGCCGGAAGGCGAATGCCTGGACCGTATCGCGGCGGGTGCGCTGTTCCCCGATGCGGATGCTACCTACCTGGCTCGTCAAACCGTCGAGCTGGGGGAGCTTCAACCGTTTGTGGCCGCCCCGCACCGCCCAGACAACGTCGTGCCGGTCTCCGCGCTGGCCGGCATCCACGTGGACCAGGCCTTTCTCGGCACCTGTACTAACGCGCGCCTGGAGGACCTGAAGATCGCGGCCTCTGTGCTGCGCCGCCCGGACGGCCGGGTGCGCCATGTGGCGCCCGGCACGCGCCTCCTGGTCATCCCGGCCTCCAGCGAGGTCCTTCGGGCGGCGCTCGCCGCCGGCTACATCGAAACCTTCCTGGCCGCCGGTGGCATGATCGGCACGCCCGGCTGCGGCCCCTGCATGGGTAATCATATGGGCGTCCCGGCCCCCGGCGAGGTCACCATCAGCAGCGCCAACCGTAACTTCCGCGGCCGCATGGGCACCGCCGAGAGCGAGGTATACCTGGCCAGCCCGGCGGTGGTGACCGCCAGCGCGGTGGCGGGCCACATAGTCGATCCACGCGCAGTGGTAGAAACTGGAGATGATGCCGAATGGGGAGCCTGATCCAGGGTCCAGAAGCGAAGGTCCAGCATCTGACGGGCCGCGTCTGGAAATACGGCGACGACGTCAATACCGACGTCATCTTTCCGGGCAAGTACACGTACACGCTGACCGATCCCGAGCAGATGGCGCAGCATGCGCTCGAAGACCTTGATACTGCTTTCGCCGGCGCCGTCCGCCCCGGCGATATCATCGTGGCCGGCCGCAACTGGGGCTGCGGCTCGAGCCGTGAGCAGGCCGTGACCTGCCTGGTGGCGGCAGGCGTGCGGGCGATCGTCGCCGTGTCCTTCGCCCGTATCTTCTTTCGCAACGCAGTCAACAACGGTCTGTTGCCCGTTGTCTGCCCGGAGGCAGTGAGTGCGATCCCGCCCGGCTCGATCGTCAGCGTAAACCTGCAGACTTGCCGGGTGCTCTACGGCGAGCGAGCCTTCATTTTTCCGCCCCTCTCGCCTTCGCTCTTGCAGATCATCGAGGCGGGCGGGCTGATCCCCATGCTCAAGAGGAAGTATGCCGCTAATCTGTCTGATCCCAGGTGATGGTATCGGCCGGGAGGTCGTCCCCGCCGCGGCCCAGGTGCTGGCCGCGGTCCAGCCGGATCTGCGCTTCGTCGAGGCTGACGCGGGGTGGGATTGCTTTCAACGCAGCGGCAGCGCGTTGCCCGACGCGACCCGCGCGGCCGTCGGATCGGCGGATGCTACGCTCTTCGGCGCAACCCAATCTCCCAGTGGGCCGGTGGCAGGTTATGCCAGCCCGATCCTCGCGCTGCGGCGCAGCTTCGATCTCTATGCTAACCTGCGCCCGGTGAACACGCTTCTGCCCGGCCAGCCCAAGGTGGATCTGTTGATCGTGCGCGAGAACACGGAGGGTCTGTACAGCGGCCGGGAACATCGTGAGGGAGATACGGCGATCGCCGAACGGGTGATAACCCGCCCGGCCAGTGAACGCATCGCGCGTGTCGCCTTTGAGCAAGCCCGCCTGCGCGCGCAGGCGCGGCTCGCAGCCGGAGAGGCGTCCTCGCCCTCCGCCACCGTCACCATCGTGCACAAAGCCAACGTCTTGAAGCTGAGCGACGGCCTGTTCCGCGAGACCTGCCTGGGCGTGGCCGCTGAGTATCCCGACATCCGTGTGAAGGAAATGCTGGTCGACGCGGCTGCCATGTGGCTGGTCAAGGAACCGGCCCGTTTCGACGTGCTGGTTACTACGAACCTGTTCGGCGATATTCTGTCGGACCTGGCGGCGGGCCTGGTCGGCGGCCTGGGCGCCGCACCTTCGGCCAACGTCGGGGCCGGGCCGGTGGCCGTCTTCGAGCCGGTGCACGGCAGCGCCCCCGACATCGCGGGCCGGGGGATCGCCAATCCACTGGGCGCGGTCCTCAGCGCGGCGTTGCTCCTCGAGCATATCGGCCGGGGCGCAGCGGCGCGGCGCGTCAGGCGGGCGGTAACGAGGTCGCTGGCCGGCGGCACGCTGACGCCGGACCTGGGCGGCGCGGCCACGACCGGGCAGGTAGTCGCCGCGGTCCTGCAGGGTCTGGAGGACTGATTTGCTGATGCTAGAAGATGAAGGGCTGCGTTTGCTGCAGGACCTGGTAGCCATCCCCTCGCTTTCCGGCCAGGAGGCCGCGGCCAGCGCTTTCCTGGTGGACTGGATGGCGGCGCATGGCTTCCGGGCCTTCGTCGATCCCGCGGGCAATGCCGTCGGTGTGTTGGAAGGCGGCCCGGGCGCGGCGGACGAGCCGGCCAGAGAAATCCTGCTGCTAGGGCACATCGACACTGTGCCGGGCCGCCTGCCGGTGATGGTCCGGGACGGCAAGCTCTACGGACGCGGCGCGGTGGACGCCAAGGGTCCGCTGGCGGCCTTTGCCACAGCAGCAGCCCAGGCGGGAGCGCAGCCAGGCTGGCGCATCGTCGTCGCCGGCGCGGTGGAAGAGGAGGCGGCCACATCCAGGGGCGCGCGCTACCTTGCGCCACAGCACCGTCCGGCCCTGGCGGTCATCGGCGAACCCAGCGGCTGGCAGCGGGTCACCGTGGGATACAAAGGGCGGCTGCTGGCCGACGCGACGGTGCGCCAGGCTATCTCTCATCGCAGCGGGCGCCTTCCGAGCGCCTGCGAGCTGGCAGTTTCTTTCTGGAACCGGGTAGAGGCCCACCTGGGCGAGTGGAATGCCGGGCGCGAGCGCGCCTGGGACCAGGTGTTGCCCGCGTTGTTCGGCTTTGCTTCAAGCGATGATGGTTTGGTCGAGGAAGCGCGCCTTAAGGTTGGCTTCCGTCTCCCGCCAGATATGGGGCCTGAGGAACTGAAACCCGTCCTGCAAGGCTTGGCCGGCAGTATTGCCCTGTCGTTTCGCGGCGAGGAATCGGCCTACCAGGCGGAGAAAGACAGCCCACTCGCCCGCGCCTTTCTGAGGGCGATCCGCGAGCAGGGCGGCCGGCCCGGTTTCCTGCTGAAGACCGGCACGTCGGACATGAATGTGGTTGGACCGCTTTGGCGCTGCCCGATCCTTGCCTACGGACCGGGCGACAGCAGCCTGGACCACACACCCGAGGAGCACATCGACCTGCAGGAGTGGGCTCAGGGTGTCGGTGTGCTGGCCTATGTTCTGCGCTCGCTCGGTGAAAGGGGCGGGTAAGCTGTTCCGGATGCGGCTCTGCAAGCCCTGGCAGGCGCCCGTTCTGCGTGAAACTCCATTTGACAGATGCAAAATACTATGTTAACATCCCGAGCGGTAACGTAAGGCATGTAAGATGAGGATATGAACTGATGCAGTTCTATGGCCTGGTAATCGTTCTTATTAGCGTGCTCCTAAGCCTGTCGCTTATGGAGCCACTACCTGTTGGGAGGACGTAGGCCAGACCGTAACCGCCGCCAAGCTGACGAGCCAGGGGCCTCCCAACAAGGGAGGCCCTTTTTCTTGCCTGATATTGTCTGCAGCTTGCATGTTGCCGGGTAAAGGCGCCCACCGGACCCTGTTTTGGTTGGGCGCGTTTTCTTAATCCGGACTCATAAGGGGATTAGATGAGGCAAAGAAAGAGTGGGGCGCAGATCGTGTGGGAGAGCATGCTTCACGAAGGCGTCGACGTTGTCTTCGGCTTGCCCGGTGGCGCAACCCTGCCCATTTACGACGCGCTGGCCAAGTATCACTATCCGATCCGCCACGTCCTCGTGACCCATGAACAGGGCGCGGCTCACATGGCCGACGGTTACGCGCGCGCGAGTGGGCGGGTGGGGGTCTGCCTGGCCACTTCGGGTCCCGGCGCCACGAACCTGGTCACCGGACTGGCGACGGCTTTTATGGACTCTTCACCCGTGGTCGCCATCACCGGCCAGGTGTCGACCGCTTTGCTGGGGCGAGATGGCTTCCAGGAGGCGGACATGCAGGGGGTCAGCCTGCCGGTGACCAAGCACAACTACTTGATCACCAAGATTCAGGACCTCCCCGATGCCCTCAAAGAAGCCTTCTACATCGCCCGCACCGGGCGACCCGGCCCGGTCGTCGTAGACATCGCCAAAGATGTGCAGCAAGCTGAAATGGAGCTGGAATATCCCACCTCGGTGAACTTGCCCGGTTACGACCCTGCCCTCAGCGCGGCCGATCCTAAGGCCATCGCTCGTGCGGCCCGGCTCATCAACGATGCCGAACGGCCGGTGATCATCGCCGGCCAGGGGGTGCTGATCGCGAAGGCGACCGCAGAACTGCGCCAGCTTGTCGAAAAGGCCAACATCCCCGTCGCGACCAGCCTGTTGGGCATCGGCACCCTGCCTGCCACGCACCCACTTTCGATGGGTATGGGCGGGATGCACGGCGAGGCTTACACCAACTATGCAATCCAGGAATGCGATATCCTGGTGGCCATCGGTTCCCGGTTGGACGACCGTTTGACGGGTGCTTTCAGCAGCTTCGCGCCGAAGGCGCGCATCATCCACATCGACCTCGATCCCGCGGAAGTGGGCAAGACGATGACCATCGACACACCGGTCATCGGGGACGCCTTGCTGACGCTGCGCGAACTCATCCCCCTGGTCGAGCCCAAGAAGCACCCGGACTGGTTGGCCCAGATCGCCGAATGGCGCGGCGACACCGACCGGCGCGACGTGCTGGCGCGTGAGGCGGACGAACTCGTCCCCCCTTTCATCATGCGCGAGCTGTGGTACCAGACCGACGAGGGCAACTGCATCGTGGTCACTGATGTCGGCCAACACCAGATGTGGGAGGCCCAGTATTTCCCGCACATCCATCCGCGCAGCCTGATCACCTCCGGCGGCCTGGGCACCATGGGCTTCGCTCTGCCGGCGGCCATCGGCGCGCAGATGAGCCGGCCCGACGAGGAAGTGTGGGTGGTGGCGGGCGACGGCGGTTTCCAGATGACCATGCCGGAGCTGTCCACCGTGGTTGCCGAGGAGCTGCCGATCAAGATCGCGATCATCAACAATGGCTACCTGGGGATGGTGCGCCAGTGGCAGGACATCTTCTATGAACAGCGCTACGCCGGCACGCCGCTCTTCAATCCCGATTTCGTGAAGATCGCCGATGCCTACTGCATCCCGGCCGTAACCGTTTCTCACAAGGAGGATGTGGACGGTGCGATCCAGCAGGCGCGCGCTCACAAGGGACCGTTCCTGATCAACTTCAAGGTCGATCCGTTCACCAATGTGTATCCGATGGTGGCGCCGGGCAGAAGCAATGCCGATATGATCCGCCGGCCGCTGCCGGACATGCCCAACGCAGAAGAGGCGTGACAACTATGGAACACACCATGATTGCCTGGATGGAAGACAAGCCCGGCGTGCTCAACCGGGTGTCGAGCCTGTTCCGGCGGCGCAATTTCAACATCGAGAGCCTGACCGTCGGGCACACCGAGAAAGCCGGCATCAGCCGGATGACCTTTGTGGTGAACGGCGACGAGCGTGAGCTGACCCAGGTCCAGACGCAGCTTTTCAAGCTCATCAATGTCACCGCCGTGCAGGACGTGACGTACCAGCCCACCGTCGTGCGGGAACTGGTGTTGATCAAAGTCCGGGCCACCGGCGCCAACCGGGCGGAAATCCTGCAACTGGCCGAGATTTACCGCGCGAGCATCGTCGACGTCTCGCTCGACTGCCTGGTGATCCAGATCACCGGGCCGGAGGACCGGGTCGACTCGCTGATCAAGCTGCTGGAGAATTTCGGCATCCTGGAAATGGTGCGCACCGGCCGGGTGGCCATGGTGCGAGGCAATGGCTATCACCCTGAGCCGACGCATAACGGCATCGCGTAACCACCGGATCAACCAACCGGCGGATCAACAATTCAACCTATCTGGAGAAGGAGTCATCGTGGCTAAGATTTATTACGACAAGGACGCGGACCTGGCCTTATTGAACGGCAAGAAGATCGCTATTATCGGTTACGGCAGCC
>Ga0209429_10001047_pt1 | contig 17745 bp, 11 predicted proteins | sample BarGraNGADG00212_3_FD_184493 | JGI IMG/M metagenome (GOLD analysis project Ga0209429, IMG submission 184493) | Arctic peat soil microbial communities from Barrow, Alaska - Barrow Graham LP Ref core NGADG0004-212 (SPAdes) (version 2) | ecosystem: Environmental > Terrestrial > Soil > Wetlands >...
GGTCCCAGGCGGGATCCTGTTCCGAGGCTACTCCCAGGAGCACCTGAATCGGGCCGCGGTAGTTCTGCTGAAACCAGCTCTCGAGGCATCGAGCGGTGTGTTCGTCGCAACCTTTCAGGGGTTTGAAGAGGGTGATTCCGGGTTGGTCGCTTGGGGTGTGGCCGGGTTGATGCAGTGGAAAACGCCGGGCGGCCAGCCATTGCCACAGCGTCAAACCAAGACTGAGAACCGTCAGCAGGCCGAGCGTTAAGTTGATGGCCATGAAAAACCGGTCAAGCCTGATCCACCGCGATGACGCGCAGGATTTCTTCGATGGTAGTCTGGCCGATTAGCACACGCCTCAGGCCGTTTTGCCAGAGCGTCGTCATGCCTTGCCCGATGGCTACCTGCTGCAGGGCGCGGGTAGGCATTTTCTGCAACAGGGCGTCGCGGATGACCTCGTCAACCACCAGCAGCTCGGTGGCGGCGGTGCGCCCGCCGTATCCGGTTTGAAGACACTCGGGACAACCAGCGCCCCGCCGGAAATTAGCAGTTTCGATCATTTCCGCGGGCAGCCAGCGCAGCGCGGCGGGTTCCGGCTCGTAGGGCTGGGAGCAAAAAGCGCAGTTCTTGCGGATCAACCGCAGACCGAGCACGCCCGCGATGCTCGAAGCCAGGAGGAACGGCTCGATATCCATGTTGATCAGGCGGGCGACCACGCCCGCGGTGCTGCCGCTGTGAATGGTGCTGATAACCAGGTGGCCGGTCAGGCCTGCTTGCACGGCGATGGCGGCCGTTTCAGGATCGCGGATTTCGCCCACCATAATGACCTGGGGATCCTGGCGCATGAGCGAACGCAGGGCAATCGGATAGGTGAACTCCTGCGCCGGGTTGATCTGCGCCTGGCTGATCATGGGCAGGTGAAACTCCACCGGATCTTCCACCGTGCTGATGCTGATGGCCGAGCCGTGGCGCTGCACCAGGTGGCAGAGCGCCGCGTAAATGGCGGTGGTCTTCCCCGAACCCGTGGGGCCGGTCAACAGCAACAGACCATTGGGCCGGTCCAGCAGTTGGATCATTTTTTGCAGCGTTTCCTCCTCGAAACCCAGGTTGGCGAGGCTGAAGCTCCGGTTGCTGGGATCGAAAATCCGGATTACGATTTTTTCGCCACGCACGGTTGGAAAAACGGAAATGCGCAGTTCCGCGCCACCCAATTCCGAATTGGCGGGGGCGTGTCCTTCCTGCGGCAGGCCGGTCTGGTAGCTGATGAGATTGGCCATGACCTTCAGCCGGCCGGCCAGTTTCTCCATCAACGCCAGCGGCAGGTGCACCAGTTCGGTCAGCACGCCGCTCAGGCGGACCCGCACCACCAGCGTGCTCTCCCAGGGTTCGATATGAATGTCGCTGGCGCCGGCTTCGATGGCGTCGATGAGCAGATAATTCACCAGCGTGCCCACCTCGATTTCCTTCTGAGCCGACTCCGATTGCAGATAACGCGTTGTATGATTGACAAGCATGGCGATCCTATAGGTCCCGAAGTATTACGGCGAAATCGTCGCTTGTCAGCCTTTTTCCCGGATTCGTAGAGGATTGCTCTGGCATAAAAATGAAGTCGTGAGTAGAATAAGGCTGTTCGGATTAATTTTGGAGCGTCATTTCTGCTTATGAAGCCCGCGGATATAGCTGAGCGAGGTGACTGCCAGCCTGAATCGGATCTTGCTGGTGGATGACAACCCCAACGATGTGGAACTGACTTTGGCGGCTCTGGCCCGGCGTCATCTGGCCAACCAGGTCGTCGTGGCCCGGGACGGCGAGGAAGCCCTGGACTTTCTTTACCACTGCGGATCTTTTGCCCATTGTCCGCCGGGTTTGCCCGCCCTGAGCCGCATCCCGGTGGTGATGCTAACCTCCTCCCGCGAGTCGCTCGATCGGTCAACCTGTTACCGTTTAGGGGTTACTTCCTATGTGGCCAAACCCGTGGATTTCCACGATTTGGTGGAAGCCGTCAAGCATATCGGGGTTTTCTGGGCCATGGTCAACCAACCGGGCGCCGAGACCTCTGCGAATGCACAGCCGGCCGTAGTCGGCTAGCGAAGCCTGCGGACCGGCATCCTGGGCTTCGCGCGAACTGACCATGGCCGAGCTCGCTCCCGAATCTCCGGTCCGGGAGAACATCCAACGAATTATCGCCTCCGCCATGCGCGCCTCGGCGTTGACCCGGCAAATGTTCGCCTATTCGGGCCGCAGCCGATTCGTAGTCAAACCCATCTGTCTTTCCTCGCTGGTGCGCGAGATAGAGCCACTGCTGCCAAAACCTCTTGCGTTGATACCTCAGAAGGCTAATGATGCGTCCCCATGAAACAGGCAAAACGGTGTCCCTCGGTCAACCGCGGAACTTGGTCCAAATCACTTTTAAGTCTCGTCCGAGATGGCTGCGTTTCCAGAGGTGCTGCCTTCACGGCGATCGCTCTGCTGGCGACACTCCTTGCGGCTCAGGGCCAGCCAACCATCGTTTCAACCGTTCCCGCGAACGGCGCCACCGGAGTCTCCGTGACTGCGCCCGTTGTCTTCACGTTCAGCACCAACATGAGCACGGCGACAACGCACGCATATTTCTACGACAACACGGGGTCCGTGCCCACGTCCGCTTCCTGGAGCGCGGATGGCACACGGCTGACCAACACCCCTTACTCTCCGTTCGCTGGTAACGAGACCATCACGTGGCTTGTAGCAGGCCGGTCCGCCGCGGGCGTGACGCTTGAGAGCACACCAACTGGCACCTTCGAGACGGGCAGCGGCGGCCCGATCGTCGTCTCGGTCACTCCTCCAACCGGCAGCACGAATGTCTCGCTGACGGCGCCCGTTGTCTTCACGTTCAGCACCAACATGAACAAAACGGCAAGCCTGGCGATGTTCTTAAACAGCCTCGGGTCATTCGTGACCGTCACGCCATCGTGGAACGCCGACGGCACGCGGCTTACCAACACGCCCACCCCGGCGTTTACAGCCAATACGTACATCACATGGCTCATGACCGGCGTGGACACCTTGGGGAACGCACTCAGTGGAACGGCCAACGGCACCTTCAAGACTGGCACTGGGGGTAGCACGACACCTACGCTCGTCTACACGTTTCCGACCAACAACGCCACCAGTGTGCTGACTAACTCCCCGGTGTTCTTCACGTTCAGCGTAGCGATGGACACCAATCTGACAGTGGCGCAATTCCACAAGGCCTCCGTTCCATCGGAGCTGCTCACCGTGGCCTCCTCTTGGAGTCAGGACAACACGATGCTCTTCTGCACGCCGGCACCGGGATTTCCCGCGGGCCAAGTGGTTGCCTGGAGTGTTCAAGGCCAGGGCGCCACGGGAGAAGCCTTCGCTGGCAGCGAAGGCTCCTTCACCACGGCCGGCTCCACCAGCGGGCCAGCCGCCTTCTCCGCTCTTATCTCGCGCGGGGAGCTGGCCGAGCAGGTGGACACGAATCTATTTCAGACCGTCGGCCAGGAATTTCGGGCACTGGCGGGTAAAGTCGCGTCCTTTGGCTTGGCCGTCGGCACGCCTTTACAGGTCACCCACACGCTGGCCGGCACCGGCACGCCGGAAGCGATCGAGTTCACCGACGGTGATACGGAGCCTGCCTCGTTCGCCACGAATTACCCGGCTGGGGCCTACCCATTCCTCGTCAACAGCAATGGCAGCGTTTCTGTCACCACCATGAACCTCACTGATGGCTCGCTGCCTGCCGCTCCACGCCTCCTCAACTGGCAGAACCCGTCCCCCGCAATCCTGGCGCAGCCGCTCTCGCTGCAATGGACCTGGGACGACGGGGGCGCCCCGGTGAATTACGTGCGACTGCGCATCGAGCAAGATGGCATGGTCGTATTCGCCACACCGCTGCCGGATTCGCCCGGTGCCCTCAACGCCGCCTCGAACAGCGTCGTGGTGCCGGCGAGTGTATTCACCAACACCGGTTCGGCCGAAGTCAGCCTTGCTGCCTTCAGCTTCACCGGGCTCGACACGAACTCAATCCCCGGCGTGACGCTCCACGCTGCCCGGCATCGCACAACCACCTTCGAGTTGCGCGTGGTGGACGGCACCACGCCACCTCCGATGCTGCGTTGGACCAACCTCATCGGCGTGCCGGTTGGCGAATCGGTGATGTATCTGCTCCGCACTACGAACGGCGCGCGACCTCTGCAATTCACCCAAATCGGTGGCGCGCTCCCGCCCGGTCTGACGCTCGGATCGGATGGCTCTATCGAAGGCCAAGCCGGCATGGCGGGCACCTATGACGCCGCCCTGCGACTGACCGACCTGCTCGGGCACAGCACCACGCAATCGCTTCGGATCGTCACCACCCCTTTGCCCAGTCTGGCCACGCCGTGGTTGGAGAACGTCGGCCACGGGAGTGGCGCCACCGTCCGATTCGACATCGTTGGTGGAGCGGAAGCCGACTGCCAGGTCGAGCGATCCACCAACCTCCTAAACTGGACGACCTACGCCACCACCAATGCGCCGACGAACCGCCTGACCCTGCAGGTGCCCATCACCAGCAGCACCGCCTTCTTCCGCGTTCGAGGCTCCGGCACGCCGGCGCGCGCGCCGCATCCGCTGACCGTGGTGCCCTGGCTGAACCGCAACGTGACCGCGTCAACGGACATGGATTACGTCGGCGGCACGTTGAACCTGACCAACGCCGCGGGGTATGTGTTCTCGTTGCACGTGCCGCCGGGCGCCCTGGACTGGCGGGAAGTCATCACCATGACCGACGTCGCCCAAATCGACGGATTGCCGTTGAGTGGTGGTTTGCGAGCGGCCGTGGATTTGCAGCCCGAGGGCCTGATCTTCAGCGTGCCAGCCCGGCTCGACATCCAGTCGCCCACGGCACTCAACACCAACGCGTTGCTCGGTTTCAGCGCCATGAACGATGGCCGCCAGTTTGCCCTGCATCCTTCGTCCGTTAGCAACTGGACGGTTTCATTGGATCTACTGCACTTCACCCTGGCTGGCGCAGGCGAAGGCACCGGAAGCGACGCTCAGGCCCAAACGCAGAACATGCCCGACGATCCGATGACCGCCGCCAACCAGGAAACCGCGGCCGCCCGCCAGGAGTGCCTGCTGGGGAATTGCGACACTTCTTCGCTCACGGACAAATTGCGCAAGCTTTACGTCCAATACGCCGATCAGACGGTGATCCCCAAACTCAAACAGGCCGTGCAGGACCCTTCCGACGCAGTGCTGGACGATGCCCTCTACACCTGGTTGGAGTGGGCCCGCAAGCTGCAGTTGCTGGGGTTGGCTGATGATGCTCTCGGGGCGGATCAGTCAGGAAGCGAGTTGGGAAAACGATTGATCAGCGCGGCGGGCCTCGCCTCCAAGGCCACTTTCAATGGCATGACCAAGGTTTGCCAGGAATGCATGAATCACAATGTTTGGCGGATCTATCGGGTCATTGACCTGGCCCGCAAGGCCCAACTGTTGGGCTGGGACTACGACAGCAAGCTTTGGGAATGTATCAAGAAATGCCTGGTGTTCGAGTTGAAGATTGAATCAGAAATCACGGATCAGACCACCAAAGGCAACTTCCTGACGCATACCAAGAGCACCGTTCGCCTGAAACCCTTTTATCAGGACCAAGACGAGTTCTCGCAACTCCAGTTCTTTTTCGCTGGCACCGGCCGATGGGACATCACCGAACTACAGGAGATCAGCTCGGAGTGTTCGATCACGCACGCGCCGTCGTCGGGTCAGGCGGCGCTCCCGGTGGTTAAGGTCCATTTCTACAAACAGCGCATCACCTATGTGCCTGGCCAGGGGAAGGTAATCACCACGGTCTTCGATCCCGACTTGGAGGTCAACCTGCGCGCCAACCTCTCCATGATGCCCGACGAAGGGCGCGTCGTGCATTGTCCAAAGGTTCCGGAAGTCCCGATCGATAAACTCTTCGGCCAGTTTTTCCTGGGATTCCACGCGAACGAATATTTCTTTGCGCAACCGGGTTCCCTGGATGAAAGTGTCCTAGGCGGCCTGGTCCTCAAGATGAAAGGTTTCCAGCAGAGCGGCGCCGGAAACGTCATTTTCTCCAAGCCTTATATCAAGACAGACACCGACGGCGAGAGTGTAGTCACCGAGAACACCCTCATCGAATTGAGGCACACGCCCCAGCAATGAGAAAGCCACCCCGGTTTCCCAGGGCAGCTTTCGTAAGCCATGCGTTAACGCGAAGTGTCGCCATTCATTGGTTGCGCCGCATTTGGGTTCCGGCTAGCGCAACCGTCTGAAGGCATCCGGCGTGAGTGCGCATCTCACCGTTTTCCGGAGCGCCGACATTCTTGGCGGCCTGGGATTGACGAATGCGCCGAAGCCGACAAGAATGTCGGCGCTCCAACTGAGTGGTTCAAGAAGAATTGTATTATTAGAGAACGCTATGGAAACAAAACGATGGGTGGAAAAAGACGCGAAACTGAACCGGAACGATTTGATCGTGATTACCGGCGCGGGCGGTTTTATAGCCGGCAACCTGGTGAAGTACTTCACGGAAAAGGGCTTCACCCGGATTCGCGCCGTCGATAAGAAACCCCTTTACGAATGGTATCTGCGCACGCCCGGTGTCGAGTCGCTCTGCCTCGATGTCAGCGAGGAGGCCCATTGCCGACGCGTCTGCGAAGGGGCCGTCGAGGTTTATAATCTCGCCGCGGACATGGGTGGCATGGGCTTCATCGAGCGTTTCCGCGTCGCCTGCCTGCGCAGCATCCTCATCAACACCCATATGGTCGAGACGGCCTACCGGGCGGGCGCGCGCCGGTACTTCTTTTCCTCGTCGGCCTGCGCCTACAACACGCTGCTTCAGCAAGATCCGAATGTTCGGGCTCTGAAGGAATCGGACGCCTATCCGGCCATGGCCGAGCGCGGTTACGGCTGGGAGAAGCTGGTGTCCGAAATGTTCTGCCAGGAATACTGGTTCGAACGCGGCCTGAAGACCGCCATTGCCCGCTTCCACAACGTCTATGGACCTCATGGCACCTGGGACGGCGGACGCGAAAAGGCCCCCGCCGCCCTCTGCCGCAAAGTGATCGAAGCCATCCACACCGGCAAGTCGGACATCACCCTCTGGGGCGATGGCCACCAGACTCGCAGTTTCATGTATATCAACGACTGCGTGAAAGGCATTGACCTGATCATGCATGCCGACGCGCTGATCGCCACCCCGATCAACCTCGGTTCGAGCGAGTTGGTATCCATCAACGACCTGCTCTCCAAGGTCGAGAAGATCGCCGGGGTGAAGCTCACGCGGCATTACGACTTGAATGCGCCGCGGGGGGTCGCCGGCCGCAACAGCGACAACACTTTCATCAAGAAAATGCTCAAGTGGGAGCCCCATACCTCCCTCGACAAGGGCCTGGCCGCCACCTACAAGTGGATCAATATCCAATACGAAGCCCGCCAGCAGGGCAAGCGAGTGGTGGAGTAAGTTTGAATATCACGAAACATACCCTGCTTTCCCGAGTCGTCGGCCGTATTCCCTACCGTCTGGCGCTGGCCGGCGGTTGGATCGACCAGCCGTTCGTCTCGCGATTCAATCCCCAGCCGCCCGGTTCCATGGTCGTGGTGGGCGTCGAGCCTGAGTTTCGTTTCATGGACCGAGCCGGTATGGCGACGGGCACCCGCGCCATCGCCGGCCAGCGGTGGCGAGGCCGGCTGCCCCAGCGCGAACCCGCGGAACTGGTGCGCGAACTTTACGAGGCCGAGAACCAGGGCAAATCCGATCCATCCGGCTCGCAGGACATGATCGGTCTGATTTACCCTGGCATCAACCGGCTTGATTACGACTATCAAGTCAAGGGCGGCGTGTTCCCCAGCCATATCGAATCGATCGGCAGCCCCCGCACTGTCCACTGGCTGGAAAAGATTCTTCACCTCCTTCCGGTGGCGCCCCGGCCCGACGGTTACCATCCGCTGGGCCAAAAACATCTCGCTCCGAAATGGATCGCGCGCCTTGGCCAAAGCGGTCAGGACTGCTTTGAAGCCATTCGCGGCCAGGACCTCGACGCCCTGGGCGCGTCCCTGAACGAATGCATGAAGTGCTGGGCGACGATGCTGCCGCACACGATCCGGCATCGCACCATCAAAACGGATCTCCCGGCTATCCTGAAGGCGTATCAGTCGCTTTATCCGGGGGCGATGTATTCGGGCTGCGGCGGCGGCTATTTGTTCGTCGTTTCCGACCGGCTGGTGCCCGGCGCATTCAAAGTCAAGGTGAGGCTTCCGTGAAACAAATTTTCGTCACCGGCGCCTTTGATGACATTCGGTCGCGTCCCATTCGCTTCCTCGATGAAGCCGCCCGGTTGGGCGATCTCACGGTGGGGTTATGGTCCGACGACTGGATCCGTCAAACCAGCGGCCAGAAGCCGAAATTTCCCCAGGCGGAGCGCGCCTATTTTCTAAACGCCCTGCGCTACGTGAAACAGGTTCGGATGATTTCGCCAGATGCCAGCAGCGATCGTCCATCCGCAACGAAGGAAAAGCTTCGGGCGCCGGTTTTGGCGGCCTTGGGCTTTCGGCCCGATCTCTGGGTGGTTGATGCGGCCCCTGACGAAGCCGCCGCTCGTGAGTTTTGCGCCGCGCAAGGCATCGCCTGCCACGTGCTGCACGACGAGGATCTCCTGGGGTTTCCCGACGCTTCCGCCGGCCAGCCGGGCGCCGCTCCCGGACGTAAAAAGGTCCTGGTCACGGGCTGCTATGACTGGTTCCATTCCGGCCATGTCCGCTTTTTCGAAGAGGTCAGCGCGTATGGCGATTTGTATGCGGTGGTCGGGCACGACGCGAACATCCGGTTGCTGAAAGGGGCGGGGCATCCGCGGTTCCCGCAGGAGGAACGGCGCTACGTTGTGCAAGCCATCCGTTTTGTCAAACAAGCGCTGGTTTCCACCGGGGAAGGCTGGCTGGATGCCGAGCCGGAAATTCTGCGGATCAAGCCGGATATTTATGCCGTGAACGAAGACGGCGACCAGCCGGTGAAGCGGGAGTATTGCGAAAAGCGCGGCCTGCAATACCTGGTGCTTAAGCGCACACCCGCGCCCGGTTTGCCCAAACGGACCAGCACGGATTTAAGAGGGTTTTAGCCTATCAACAACGTCTGCGATCTATGAGATACGCCGTGATACTTGCGGGTGGATCGGGAACGAGGCTTTGGCCGTGGAGCCGGGCGCGTTTGCCCAAGCAGCTTCTGCCCCTGGCGCGCGGCAAGACGCTGCTGCAGGTCGCCTTCGAACGGATGGAAGGACTGGTGCCGCACGATCGTTGTTATGTCTGCGCGGGTGAATCGCACCGGGATGTTGTTCGGCAAAGCCTGGCCGATTTGGCGGACCGGCAATACCTGGGGGAGCCGCTCGGGCGCGACACCTTAAGCGCCTTGGGCTTTTCAGCCATGGTGTTGAGCCGGCTGGATTCCGAGGCGGTCATGGGCGTCTGCACGGCGGATCACCTCATTGAACCGGTCGCGAAATTCCAGCAGATCTTTGCCCGGGGTTTTGCGCTCGCCGAACAACGGCCGGACACGCTGGTTACTTTTGGCATTAGCCCCACCGGCCCCGCCACCGGCTTCGGTTATCTGCAGCTCGGGGCTGCTCTGGAGGACCCGGCGCGCCGGGTCGAGCAGTTCAGGGAAAAACCCGATCTGGAAACCGCGCGCGCATTTTTTGCCGCGGGTCCGGATCGGTTTTTGTGGAACAGCGGCATGTTCGTCTGGCGAGCGGCGACTTTCCTGGATTGCATCCGGCGTTACCAACCCGAGACCTACACGGCACTCTTGAAGATCGGGGATGCCTGGAGCACACCCCGGCAGCAGGCGGTTCTGGCCGAGGTGTATCCGGGTCTCAAGAAAATCAGTGTGGATTTCGCGGTGATGGAACCCGCCTCCCGCGATACGACGGTAAGCGTGGCTGCCATTCCCATGCCTTTGCAGTGGCTCGATATCGGTTCATGGAGCGCATTTGCCGAAACCTGTCCGCACGACGCGCAAGGCAACGCCTTGGGCGCCGAGAAGCACCTGCTGCACAAAACCGCTCGCACGCTGGTTGCCTCCAGCGATCCGCGCCATCTCATCGCCACCATCGGCTGTGAAGATATGATCGTTATTCACACCCCGGAAGCCACTCTGGTTTGCCGGGCCGACCAGGCGGAATCCATCAAGGAGCTTCATCGCCTGGTCGGGGAGCGGTATGGAAAAGAGATGCTCTGAAGCGGGGAAGGGTGGTGGTGGGCCGGCTTTTTTATTGGCAAATGCAGCGCCTGGGGTTAGCCTGTGATCGTCCATGCTAACACGACTGCGCATCAAGAATTTCAAACGCTTCCCCGACGCCGACATCGAGTTGGGGCAGGCGGTGGTTTTCATCGGCCAGAACAACTCGGGTAAAACCACGGCCTTGCAAGCACTGGCCTTGTGGGATGTCGGCCTGCGCAAGTGGAACGAAAAACGGGAAGGCAAGACAGCCCCCGAAAAGCGCCCCGGCGTCACCATAAACCGCCGTGACTTGGTGGCGATTCCCGTGCCGGACGCCAATCTGCTATGGCGCAACCTCCATGTCCGTGATGTCCGAAAGGTCAACGGTAGCACGCAGACCCAGAACGTCCGCATCGACATCATCGTGGACGGCGTGAGCGAGGGCAAGGCCTGGAGTTGTGGGCTGGAGTTCGACTACGCCAACGAGGAATCGTTTTACTGCCGTCCGTTGCGGCTCAACGAGGACAAACAGCCGCCGCGCATGGCGGTTCCGCCGGAAGCAGCCGCGACTCTATTTGCCTTCCTGCCACCGATGTCCGGCCTGGCCGCCACGGAACCAAAGTGGGAAGCGGGACGCATTAACGTCCTCCTCGGCGAAGGACAAACCGCCCAGGTGCTGCGCAATCTGTGCCACCAGCTTTACGAGCAACCGGAGCCAAAGGCCGGGTGGCAGGAGGTTGCCGGCTATATCGAATCTCTTTTTGGCGCCACCCTCCAGCCGCCTCAATTCATCAAGGAGCGCGGGGAAATCACCATGACCTACCGTGACCCGGAAGGCAGCCTCCTGGACCTTTCCTGCACCGGGCGCGGCTTGCAGCAGACCCTCCTCCTGCTCGCCCACCTGTATGCGAATCCCAAGACCGTTCTTTTGCTCGACGAACCGGACGCTCACCTCGAAGTCCTCCGGCAACGGCAAATCTACCAATTGCTGACCAGCGTGGCCGCCCGCCAAGGCTCGCAAATCATCGCTGCCAGCCATTCCGAGGTCGTCCTCAACGAAGCGGCGAACCGCGATATGGTGATCGCCTTCGTCGGCCAACCGCATCGCATGGATGACCGGGGCCAGCAAGTCCTCAAGGCACTCACGGATATTGGATTCGACCAGTATTATCTGGCGGAACTCAAAGGCTGGGCGCTCTATTTGGAAGGTTCGACCGACCTCGCCATTCTTCAGGCGTTTGCGCAGACGCTGGACCATCCGGCTGCCCGCGTGCTGGAATGTCCCTTTGTCCACTACCTCACCACGAACCTTCCCGCGCGCGCGCGCGAACACTTTTTTGGATTGCAGGAAGCGAAACCGGACTTGGTTGGATTTGCCCTGTTCGATCGCCTGGAAAAGCCGCTTGCCAGCGGCACACCGCTGACCGAAACCATGTGGCGGAAGCGTGAAATCGAAAACTACCTCTGCCAGGAATCCGTTCTCCTCACCTACGCCCGGCACGACCAACCGGACGATTTATTTGGTCGCGCCGAAGCCAACCGTCGCGAGCAGACCATGCGCGAATGTATCCAGGAGGTCACCACTGCCCTCCAAACACTCGGACGGCCCAGCCCCTGGTCGGACGACGTGAAGGCCAGCGATGATTTTCTGAACCCGCTTTTCGATCGCTTCTTCCAAAAACTTGGCCTGCCCAATCTGCTCCGGAAGACGGACTATCACGTCCTTGCCCGTCTCGTGCCGAAGGACAAGATTGACCCCGAAGTCGTCGCCAAGCTGGACGGTATGATGGCGGTGGTAAGCAAAGCCAAGCCCAAGGAGACGTGAAGCCGCCCCTTTCGGTGTGAGCAGTTCTTGAAAGAGCGGCCGAAGCAGGTCATGGTAAGGGTCGTACGGTTTGAATCCGTTGATTTAAGGGCCTGGTTCAACGGGCACGGATGAACCGGGCAGCCGCAGGCTAAAAAGGAAAACAATGATTGAACTGAAGCAATTGGAAGCATGGTTGGTAACGGGCAGCCAGCATTTGTACGGCCCCGAAACGCTCAAACAAGTCGCCGCTCACTCGCAGACCATCGCCCGGGCGTTGAATGATGCGCCCGCCATCCCAGTCAAGGTGGTTTTCAAACCGGTGCTGACCACGCCCGACGAGATCAATGCCCTCTGCCAGCAAGCCAACACCACCCCCAACTGCCTTGGGCTGATCACCTGGATGCATACCTTTTCACCGGCGAAAATGTGGATCAACGGGCTTAAAACCCTAAGGAAACCGGTGGCGCATCTCCACACGCAGTACAACCGCGACATCCCCTGGTCCTCCCTGGACATGGATTTCATGAATTTGAACCAGGCGGCGCACGGCGACCGCGAGAGCGGGTTTATCATGACACGGCTGCGCTTGAACCGGAAAGTCGTGGTCGGCTACTGGCAAGACGCCGCCGTGCAAGAACGGCTCGGCGCCTGGAGCCGGGCGGCGGCGGCCTGGCACGATTGGCAAGACGCCAAGTTCGCCCGCTTCGGCGACAACATGCGCGAAGTCGCGGTAACCGAAGGCGATAAAGTGTCCGCTCAGATTCAGTTTGGGTATTCGGTCAACGGTTACGGAGTTGGCGACCTGGTCAAATTCGTAAACGAGGCATCCGATGCGGCCATCGAAAAGCTCCTCGAGGAATACGACGCCTCTTATGCGGTGGGCAAAAATCTGCGCGCCAAAGGCCCGCAACGCTTTTCCCTGCGCGAAGCCGCGCGCATTGAATTGGGTATGCGCGCCTTTTTGCAGGCTGGCCATTTCAAGGGGTTTACCACCACCTTCGAGGATCTGCATGGTTTGAAACAGCTTCCCGGCTTGGCGGTGCAACGGCTCATGGCCGAAGGCTACGGTTTCGGCGCCGAGGGCGACTGGAAGACCGCCGCCCTGGTTCGGGCGATGAAGGTCATGGCGTCCGGCCTGCGCGGAGGCACCTCGTTCATGGAGGATTATACCTACCACCTCGATCCGTCGGGCATGCAAGTCCTGGGCGCTCACATGCTGGAAGTCTGCCCTTCCATTGCCGCTGGAAAACCGTCGCTGGAAGTGCATCCCCTCGGGATCGGCGGCAAGGCCGATCCCGCCCGGTTGGTGTTTAACACACCCGCGGGCGCCGCTCTCAATGCTTCACTGGTGGACATGGGCAATCGCTTCCGCCTGTTGGTCAACGAAGTGGAGGTCGTCGCGCCGCCCCAGCCACTGCCGAAACTGCCGGTCGCGCGCGTCGTGTGGGTTCCCCAGCCGAACCTGCCAGTCGCCGCCGCCGCCTGGATTTACGGCGGAGGCGCCCATCATACCGGTTTCAGCCAGGCGGTGACGGCCGAGCATCTCGAAGACTTTGCGGAAATCGCCGGCCTCGAGTTTGTCCGTATCGGCAAGCACACCGACATCTTCGATCTGAAAAAGGAGTTGCGATGGAACGAAGTTTACTACGCCCTTTATAAAGGATGGAATTCGTAAACCTCCGCGCGGGAGGCTCGGCTGGGGGACGCGGATGATGGCACCCGCGCCCCAACAAACCGTCGCCACCAGGGGGGCAACACTCCTCAACCGGGAATCGCGCGCTCAGGATCACGGTCAAAAAAATGATCCGATCGGATCATTATTTTTGATGGCACACAAAAGCTTTTCTTTGGGCCGTCGCGGAGTTAAACACAGGCATGCCGATGAAACATGCCTGGCCCTGGATCGCTGTTCTCCTCATAAGCGCCACTCCGGTGGCCGTTGACGCGCTGAATGACGCCGCTCAAAAACAGATAATTCCTGGCATGGAGGAGCTCGTCCGCCTCGATTGGCTGCCCGCGTTCAAATCAGCCGTCAAAGTGGGTTCCGTTTCGAGCTATGATCGCTCGGGCGGAAATGACGACGGGTTTTCCGGCAAATATTCCTTTGTGAGCAAGGAGCCGGAGGGGCTCGTTCTGGCGGACTTGAAAGGTCCCGGCGTCATCTACCGCATCTGGACGCCAACCCCCAGCGATGATGTCCTGGAGTTTTTGTTTGATGGCGAGACGACTCCCCGGATCACCCTGAAATTCAGAGATCTGTTCCTGGGCGGACACGCGAGTTTCCCAAGGCCGCTGGTGGGGTTTGGCGCTGGTGGTTTTTACAGTTATGTTCCCATTCCGTTCGCCCAATCGTGCAAGGTTCGGATGCGTGCCCGGCTAGTTCAGTTTTACCAAATCAATTACGCCATTTATTCATCCGTCACGCCCATTCAAACGTTCCACGCCAATCCATCGGCCGACGATCTCGAGCAGCGCAACCGGGCCTGCCAGTTGTTTGCGTCCTCAGGGAATGATATCAGTGCCCAGGTCACCCCCCCGGGCGCCAAGGCAAGCCTTGCCCAGGCCGCCGTCCGGATTCAGCCCGGCCAAACGCAAACTGTTTTTGAAAGCAAGAAGCCAGGACGACTCCTGGGCTTGCGCCTGGCGCCAGCGGAAGCCCTGGCGGGCAAGGCCAGAAGCCTGTTGCTGCGGATTTCCTTCGATGGAGCAGCCCCGGCTGTCAATTGCCCGGCGGGAGATTTCTTTGGCTATGCCTGGGGACAGCCCGCCATGCGGTCGCTCCTGGCCGGAGTTCACGACGGTTTGGCCTACTGCTATTTCCCGATGCCTTTCGATCGCAGCGCCAGGATTGAAATCGTATCTGAAGGTTCGACGCCGGTTGACCTGCGCGTCGAAGTTTGGCACGCGCCAGTTCCGCGGTCAGCCCGGGAAGGCAAGTTCTACGCGTTATGGCGCCGGGAAAATCCCACCACCTCGGGCGCGCCTTTCACCTTCATTGAGACCTCCGGACGCGGCCATTTGGTCGGAACCGTCCTGCAGGCGCAAGGCTTTGAGTCGGGTAAAACATTGTTTTTCGAGGGGGACGATCAAACCACCATCGATGGCGAACTGGCCATTCATGGCACCGGTTCCGAGGATTACTTCAACGGCGGCTGGTATGATGTTCCCGATCGCTGGGAAAAGCGCATGTCCTTCCCCTTGAGCGGTTGCCTGGGCTATGCCAAGCACCTCGGGCGCACCGGCGGTTACCGGATGATGATCGGCGATAAATACGCCTACTCTCAAAGCATCCGTCATGTCATGGAACATGCCGGCGAAAAAAACAGCATTCCCACCGATTACTGCAGCGTAACCTACCTGTACTCGGAGCGCCCGCCGCCGGCCGGCATCACGGTTCCTCCCTTAAAAGACCGGGCCGTCAACGACCTCAGCGAGGTTATCTTTCCCGCGTGGTGGCAGATTCCCATTAATGCCTGGTCGTTTAGCAACGCCACCCTGGCGAGAAAACGGGAGAAGCTGGGCAACGAGGAGGTGCGGTATCTCTCCCTTAGCGTCACGGGAAACGACTGGTTTGGGCCTCACTTTTTATCGGTGACCTGCGATGTGCCTGCCGCGGGCGTGTATGAAGTTCAAATTGAGACCCTGAAAGGCCCGTCCCAAGCCCGGGTGCAGTTGTTTCAAAACGAAAATCCGTCCGGCGATCCGGTGGACCTGTACGCCGAGCAACCGGCCAAGAGCGGACGTTTGTCGCTGGGGAAACTGGAGTTGGCGGAAGGCAAAAACCCGGTCATGCTCAAACTGGTCGGCAAGAACGATCAATCCAGCGGCCTGGGCCTGGATTTAATCCAGGTGATCTGTATCAGAAAATAATACCATGAAAATAAATCATCAATCCTCCCTGGGCTTTCTGGTTTCGCTGGGGTTGTCGCTGCTTTCCAACGGGCTGGCCGCACAGATTCCGGATGTGGTTCAGCAACCGTACGTGTTAAACGCGGGCCTGGAGTCCCGGTCCATTTCGTTTGAGAATCCCACGGGCGGGCGCGGCGAGGGTGGCAAGGCCGCGAGTAACCTGGGCGCCGGCCGCAAAGGCGCGCCAGCCCGCGATATCAAGCCCGGCGAGACGGTCACGCTGTGCGACATGGCCGGTCCCGGCACGATTCGCCACCTCTGGATCACCATGAACCATGATCCGGAGACGCTGCGCGCCTGCGTCATCCGCGGTTACTGGGACGGCCAGACGCATCCGAGCATCGAATGTCCCGTGGGCGATTTCATGGGGATGGCGCACGGCAAAGTGATGGCCTATCAGTCCGCGGTGCATTCCGTGGGGCCAAGCGCCGGGATGAATTTCTGGCTGCCGATGCCTTTTATCAAACGCGCTCGATTCACCTTCACGCATGAAGGCTCCAAGGGCACGCCGCTGTTTTACCAAATTGATTATACCTTGCGGGACCAACACGCAAAGGACACCGGCCGGATGCATGTAATGTTCCGCCGCGAAAACCCAACGGTGCTGAAACAGGATTTTGAGCTACTGCCCCGGCGCACCGGTAAAGGCCGCTTCGTGGGGTCCATTATCGGCATCCGCTCGCTGGGTGAGCACTGGTGGGGTGAGGGCGAGGTGAAGGCGTACTTGGATGGTGACCAGGAGTATCCGACGATTTGTGGCACCGGCAGCGAGGATTACGTGGGGCTTTCGTGGGGCATACAGCAGACGCCGTATTTCTACAATGGATGCAGCCTGAACCAAAAAGGCTTTGTCTCCATGTACCGCTGGCATCTACCCGACCCGATCTTCTGGCAGAAGGCCGGCCGGGTGACCATCCAGCAGATTGGTTACAACCAGGGATTATTCGAGCGGCAGGATGACTGGTCGTGCGCCACGTTCTGGTATGAGCCGGTGCCCAGCGCGCCGCTGCCGGCTTTTCCGGGGGTGAAGGCACGAACTGCCAACCTGTGGATGGAGCCGGCCAAATAACCCACAAAAACATGATCCGATCGAATCCGGGAAGACTACTCCGCCGCACCGATCTGCCCGCATTGCGGGACGGAGATCCGGGATATCGCCGCCCGGCGGGTGGAATCCACCCTGGGGGTGCGCTTCCTCTACTATTGCTGCGGCTGCCGAAAGGTGCTGGGGGTTTCTCACCGCAAGGGCTTCTGGATGGGGTGACCCACGTCCTGGGGGGACGCGACTGCCTCAACCACGAATAGGACCGCCATTCGGTGCATCGACGTTGGGAGTCCTTGTCGTCATGGCTTCCGAGATGCGTCGGATGGGTTCTTGGTCGGCTTGCTCCGCTCCGTGATGTGCCCTACGCGAATCGACTGGTCATCAACCGGGATGATGGTCAGATTATTAAATGCCAACGTCGTCTCAATCGCGTACAGGATCTCTTTATCGGTTAAGGGGGTTCTTATATTGAAGGGTACGGGCGCATCTCCATAAAGATCCGCCGCCAAGGCCTTTCGCCCGGTCAACTCCGCGTAGAGCGCAATCAACCTATCAGCCTGCCGTCGCGGTCGAGAAATCAGTGGTGAAAAGGACAACGGATCAGGAAAGGACGGTAGCTTACTCGGATCGAGCAAAGGTTCGCCGGGCAGCCGATTCGGAGCACCTAGCGCCACATAAGGCGCGGCTTCCAGCGGCACGAGTTGCACAAATTGATCACCGTCATCAACAGCGGCTACGCCATTCAACGCCAGAATGACGGTAAGGGCATACACCATCTCT
>Ga0209429_10001049_pt1 | contig 17726 bp, 11 predicted proteins | sample BarGraNGADG00212_3_FD_184493 | JGI IMG/M metagenome (GOLD analysis project Ga0209429, IMG submission 184493) | Arctic peat soil microbial communities from Barrow, Alaska - Barrow Graham LP Ref core NGADG0004-212 (SPAdes) (version 2) | ecosystem: Environmental > Terrestrial > Soil > Wetlands >...
GTAGGTCCAGTCGTGGCCCTAAACGGGTTCTGGCCTTGCATCCGATTGGGGTGGTCGCGGAAAATGAGTTGGCGACGGTCATTGCGGTTCAGGACGTGGTAAATTGCACCGATATATTGAACGCAAAGTTTGCGGACCGTACCAGCCAGATTAAACCGCAGGGGGGATATATGTCAAAGTTAGGATCCCCCCTAACGACCACTCTGACAAATGTCAACTATTTAGATACGTACTTATTGCCTTCCCTTGACTGGCCATTCTATCGTATTATTAATCACTTTAGTCACTTAGCACTTTACTGGCTCCCTTCATTTGGCTCAAAAGGAATGGATGGCTGATCGAGAATCTCAGCATTTCGCATTTCGTCGAGTTTATGAAGAAGATTCGCGAGGGGTGGCCAGACATCCTCTCGCATAAACAACGCCGCCACGAAGTTGGCGGACAAGGAGATTTTATATGAACTCTGCAAATAACCATTCAGCTCTGTGAAAACCTCTTTGCCGGGCACAAGCCTCATCCGGGAATCGACACATCCCCACTTTTGGTCGAAGTCGTTCATCGCGGCTTCTGAAATCGTCACTAAATGCGCACCCGAGCGGCTTGCTCGCTCGAACTGTTCCCGTGAAGCTACCAGTCGCGCTTGCACTCGATTCTTCAGTGCGTCGGTCAGTTTCATCAACAGGAGTGACACATCCTCATTGAAAGCGGGGACGGGTTCCTTTCGCTGCGCTTCATTCAAGCGTTTCCTAATTGCTCGATCGATGACGGTTGGTTGCAGAAGGAAATTCTCAAGTTCCTTTCGGTCATGAACGACTACGTGCCAACAGAATTTCTGAAGTGCAGAGGTAATCCCTGCCACCTCTCCGTCACAGCGGAAGTCACGATCAAATATTGCCACTTTGAGCAGTTTGACTCCCAATGTCGTCTCCATGCCCAGAGCAAAGTCCTTTACCTTTTGCGGATTGAACCCGTTTACGGGAATTACCGCGAATTCAGACCGGTTGGCAACAGCTTCGAGACCAAGCCGGCGGGCAAATCGAGACAGGATCTGAAAATCCTTACCTTCAACAAAGACAACTCGCCGTGTTTTGGCCAACTGGGTCAGGATTGGGTTGAGATTCGAACCAAGAATCTGGAAAATCTCTTGGAGTTCTCTTGAATCCCGCACATGCCGGGCAGAGCGAAATTGCTTGTTAATATTCAGCAGAGCCTGGGGTTCGACTTCAGCAATAATCTCGGCAGAGTGAGTGGCGATCATAATGTCCGGGCCGATTTCGCGCAGCAGTCCAACCAATTGTCGTTGTAGATCGGAATGAAGATAAATATCCGGCTCGTCAATCACGAGGAGCGATGCCTCCTTAGCTTGAAGAATGAACGTTAGCATTTGGCACCAAACCTGGAATCCAAATCCAGCCCAAAAGAGCTCGCGCGGGACACGCTCTTCCGGGCAGAACATGCACAAAATCGGCTTCTCATCTCCAGGCATCAGCTCAGGCGGCTGAATATCCATTCCTGGCCACGTTGCCTGGATCGTTTTCCGAAACTCCTCAAATCCGTCAGGGAAATGGTACCAGATGTTTCTGAAGTTCCGAGAGGCTCTATAGCTGAGCAGAGCAATCCGAGCGGCTTCCTTCTGGTAAAACCGCTCATTATGCTCCACTGGTCCTAGAGTTGGGACAAAGGCAATATTTAAATCGAAGTGGCGTTTGAATTCGGAGGGCGAACGCGCCGTCGCATCGCCCGTCGGGACAAGATTGCATTGCCCTCGTTCGGTGAAGAAAAGAGTCAGACCGTTGCCGTTGGAGAGACGGAATTCAATAGTTGCCGGATTCGACTCGTCATAGTTGTGAAAAACATTCTCTGTTGAAACCGGCAACCCTTCCAACCTGATGGGATATGCCCGTGTTTGAAGCCCCTTCGGTCCCTGTATCAAGTCAGGATTCTTCGATCGAGCCCGTCTCACACCCTCGGATAAAATCCTGAGTGCCCCCAACACCGTTGATTTTCCAGCGTTATTGGGCCCAACAAGAACGTTAAATGAGCCCAAACTAATACTGAAGTCCTTAAAGGCCTTGTAGTTCCGAAATCGGATCGAAGTTATTCGGAGTTTCTCTTTCATATCCGCCATCATGTTTCAAGCCTACCTCTCGCCTGCGACCGCCGAGGTGCCTGCATCAGCCGCTCCGTTGAGAACCGGCAACGTCTCTGTTACTAAAGGGCCGCCGCGACCCATAAAGCAATAAAGCACCTGGCCTTTGCGTAACCGCCGGATGAATCCCGAACCTGGATACCCGTGGCCGAAATTAACCCATTTGCGGATTTGAAATTTCTCCGGTAAACGTGTCTAAACGTGTCAGTTCTTGATATTGGCTTCTAATTCCCCTTCGGTCTTCTGCGGACGATACAGCAGATGATTCGCCTATCCCACACACGGGGCAGTCAATAGTTTTGTGTCTTTTCATTGGGCCTGGCACCGCCATCGCCATTCGCTAAAGACGGGTCAGCGCTATTGATGGCCTCCTTGAAGTTAATATCAAGAACTAACCCATTTACGTTTATGGTTTGCGGTCCTGTGCCTGGCGAATTGCAGGTGCGACCTCGTCAATGGCGCCGGCTGCTCCGCCACCAGCCGGACGCGCGCGGCCGGTGAAATCGTAAAGGAACGGCCCGCTGAACTCCCACGCGTAGAGTTCCTCGATCGTCGTCTTCGCGTCGGCCAGCGTGCCGCGCGCGATGCGCATGAAGTCGATCGCACCGTCCAGGTTGTGACCCTGCGGCGTGCCGCCCACGTAGAGGTCGGCGTCGTTGGCTAGCGAGGCCTCCGCGCTGAGGCCGGGCCCGCTGGCGTCCTGCTTGCCGTCGAGGTAGATCGTGAAGGTTCCCGCCTTGCGGTCGGCCTCGGCGATGATGTGATGCCACTGGCCGTCGTTGACGACACTGCGGCTGGCCAGCCAAGCCGTGGCGCCGCCCGAAGTTGTCGCCAGGGTCACGCCTCCCGCTTGGTTAACTCCCAGAACGTAGCCGGAGCCGTCGATCTTCTGGATCAGGACTGCGTCCTTATGTCCCGGCGCCGTCTTGAAGTACGCCTCGATCAGGAAGTTCGAAATGTAGATCTGCGGGTTCTTTAGGTCCGCGCCGCTGACGGTGCGCGGCTGGGCGCCCCTCTGGCCACCCGTGGTGACCGTGTGGTTGATGTCTTCGTTGGCAAGGACGGCGTACTGGTCGCGCCCGTTGAAGTGCAGGGCGCCCGTGGTCCAGTTCTCCAACGGGCCGTTCTGGTAGTCCTTCAGGGTGACGTTGACGCCCTTGAGCGGATACATGGGGAACTTATAGTAGTCGTCCCGCCCCGTGTAGTAGGGGGACATGCACCAGTGCTCGTCCAGGATACGCGTCGGATCGCCCGGGATGGGGTAGAAGTTCCATTCGCCGACCGTCTCGTAGAGGCTCCACGGCACGAAGACCTTCGCGCCCAGGCCGCGGGCCGCCGAGTTGGTGGACGGCCGGAAGTCGTGAGCGGCCGGATCACGTAGGGGCGACTGCTCAGCCATGACACCCACGGTCGCGGCCAGCGGTTGGTAGCTTGCGAGAGCTTCCCGGAACGACGGGAGCGTCCGGTGCCATCGCCCGGAGGGCTCGAACACGCCGAAGCTTTCCCCCGAGTCGTAGAAGACGTTGCGCGCGTAAGCATCGGTGTCGATCGCGAACTGGTTGCGGCGGGGTCCGGCGTCGGCCTCGTTGCCGGCGGCCTCGGTATTTGCCGGATCGGCATCGCGGAAGACGCGCTCGCCCATGCTCTGCCAGAGGTTGCCCAGGAACTTGACCCGGCCGGCCTGGGGCGCCTGCCGGCGCGAGCCGCGCACGAAGTTGTAGATGGTGTTATTGAAAAAGGTGTTCTGGTAACTGATGATCTCCTGGAAGGCCGACGTGTTGGCCAGCTTGCCGGCCGGGCCTTTGGACTTGCCCCAGGCGATGTTGTTGAAGTGGTAGTTCTTGAACGCCCCGTCCAGGTAATAAGCGTGGCCGAAGCGGCTCTCCGCATTGGGGTTCAGCACGTGATCCCAGTTGCGGTAGCCGCCGGGGTTGCCCGAGATGTTGTCATAGACATAGGCCGGGCCGCCCTGCCAGGTCTCGATGCCGCCGAAATCGTCCACGTTCAGCAGCGAATCGACCACTTTGTTGTGGTGTATGAGAATGCGGGCGAAGGGGCGGTCGGTGGCAGCGCGGTCCTGCTTGGCGCCATGGACGTCGATGCCCTGAGCACAGACACGGTCGAATATGTTGCCGGCCACCTCGGCCGTCTCGGCGTAATCGATCTCCAGCGCCCCGCCCTGGCCGAAAAGGTCGGGGCGGATGCCGATGTGGTCGAACTTGTTCCGCATCACGCGGACATCGTAGAGCCGGCCCATCGGGGGCTCCAGGGCGCTGTACACAGTGCCGTCCTCCAGGTCCACGGCCCCGTGGTCGTTATAGGCGAACACGTTGTCGTTCACCACCACCTTGTCGATGGCGTCCTGGATGCCCACAGCCTTGAGGCGGACGCCCCTGTGGACGTGCTCGAAGGTGCAGTTCGCCACCTCGATGTCCGTGCCGCTGCCCAGCAGGCGCACGCAGCCGGGTTCCACGTCGATGCTCTCATGGGAGACCCAGTAAGGTGCGGCGGTCAGGTTCCAGTAAATGTTGGAGAAGCGGAAGGTGAGCCCGCTGATGTGCACGTGGCTCATGCCCGAGCTATCGATCATGTGGATGCGCTTCGCCACTTCAACCCGGGCGGTGTTCGGGTCCTGGTCGCCGGGCAGGCGGAGGTAGAGCCGACCACCGTCTCCCTTCTTGTCGAACCAGAACTCGCCGGGGCTGTCCAGATACTGGGGCTTATCTTCCAAGTAGAAGCGGCAGCCGCGTATGATCTTGTAGGAGGGTGCGCCGCCCCACTGACAGGGGAAGACCAGCGACCCGTTCTTGCGGTCCACTGCCAGGACTCTGGCCTGGAACGGGCTGCCCATCACCCAGCCCTTGGTGGTCCAGACGATGGCGCCCTCGTAGTAATCCTGCGGCTTGCTCTCGTTGATGTCCTCCTTGTCGAACGCCAGATGCCGCCGCTCGCCGTTGATCGTAGCGTAGTTGTCAAACGGCTTGTCGGGGTTTTTCCACGTCCACCACTCGCTCTGGATGTCGTCCGGGTCGGTGATCGTCCAGTTCGGCGTGCGGGCCAGGGCGATGCGCGTCACGGCGCCGTCCTTGCCGGCCATCCAGACGTTGCGCGGCGCCCAGGTAAGGTCCACGTACCAGACCTTCTCCGGCTCCGGGATGGGGTTGTTGTCGGCGGCCTTCTTCCAGCCCGTCACCGCCTCCGAACCGCAGATGACCGCCGACCCTTCGCCCCAGGACGGATCCCGGGTCAGGATGATGGGGGCGTTCGCGGTGCCCGACTCATTCGCGTTCAGCTCGCCGCGGTAATCAACGCCCTGCTTGAAGACGTAGGTCTGCGCGCCCTGGCCGGCCGCCGCCTTGCCGCCGGCCTTGGGATCCCAGGGGTGGTGCTTCCAGGGTGTCTGCTTCGAGAGGCCGTCGTTGGCGTCGTTGCCGGACTCGAAGTCGAGGTAGCGGACCGACACGCCCGCCTTGAACCCGAAGGCCTTTGGCGCCCACTCCAGATCGCCGTTCGGCAACACCTTCGCCGGCGGCTCCTGCCAGGACCACCGGGGGACGTTCTGAGCAATTACCCCGCTGTGCGCTGCGACCAGCAGGGCCAGGGTGACATGACACTGTTTCATATTATTAAGTGACCACAATTTGCGTTTGGGGCTACGCACTTGACGCTGGTTCGAGCCGTTTCTCTCCTTGAATCAAGTAGGGCGGAGTTGCTGATCCGCCCTGATATTTGGGCGGCGCGGCAGCGCCGCCCTACCCGCCACAGGTTCTGAAAACGAGGTGACACAAGCTTTTTGACGCGCCGCCGGTTTCTTGACGCTGCGCGGGTGAGGAAGAATTGGTTTTCGCTCACATTTATTGTGGACGCATGCTGCCGGACGGAGAGGAGGGGGTCAAGCAGCGCGTGCTGCCGCGGTGATTCCCCTTGTGTTGGCCGGGGGTTTGTCTAAGAATGACCGGCCGATGGTGCAGAGTCGAAAGCTGCGGGTGGGCGTGCTGGGTTCGGGCAAAGGCTCCAACCTGGTGGCCCTTGCCGATGCCGGTCGCTCGGGGGAGATACCGGTGGAAGTTGCTTTGGTTTTGAGCGACGTGCCGGACGCCGGGATTTTGGAGCGCGCGCGCGAACGCGGCATTCCCGCGCGGTATCTGCCGCCGGGAAAGTACCGCACCAAACTGGAGGAAGAGGCCGAGCGCGCCTATGCCGAGGCGTTGCGTGAGGCGGATGTGGGGGTGGTGGCCCTGGCGGGGTTCATGCGCATTCTGAAGGGAGACTTCTTAAAGGTCTTTCCGCAACGGGTGATTAATATTCATCCCTCGCTGCTGCCGGCTTTTCCCGGCCTGGAAGCCTGGAAACAAGCCTTGGACTACGGGGTAAAATTTACCGGCTGCACCGTTCATTTTGTCGATGCGGGGGTGGATAGGGGGCCGATCATTGCCCAGCGCGCGGTGCCGGTTCTGGAGGGGGACACGGCGGCCGCCTTGCACGAGCGGATTCAGGTGGAAGAGCGCCGGCTTTATCCCGCGGTGCTGGCGGCTTTGGCGCGCGGTGAAGTGGTCGTGCGGGGACGCTGCACCCTGGTTCAGGGGCTTTCGATTCCTGGGCGAGGATGCGCTGTCTTCACCGGTTAAACCGGACCTTGGGGGGCGATGGGAAAGATTTCATGACGATGACAACAACGAAGAAACCGAAGCCAGCGGAAAAGACCAAACCGGTGCTGCGGCTGGGATTGCCCAAAGGCAGTCTGCAGGCGGCTACGATCGAGAAAATGGCCAAGGCGGGTTTTAACGTGCGGATCGACAGCCGTTCGTACATTCCGTACGTGGATGACGACGAGCTGGAAATCCGTCTGATCCGCGCCCAGGAAATCAGCCGGTACGTCGAACATGGTTACCTGGACTGCGGCATCACGGGTTATGACTGGGTTCAGGAAAACGAATCGGACGTGCATGAGGTGGGCGAGTTTTTATTCAGCAAGGCGACCCGGCAGCCAGCGCGCTGGGTGCTGGCGGTGCCCGAGGACTCGCCGGTGCGGTCCGTGAAGGATTTGCAGGGCAAGCGCATTGCCACCGAAGTGGTGAATTTAACCCGGCGGTATTTGGACCAGCATGGGGTCAAGGCCGAGGTGGAGTTTTCCTGGGGAGCCACCGAGGTCAAGGCGCACGAGCTGGTGGACGCCATTGTGGAGCTGACCGAGACGGGATCCTCCTTGCAGGCGAACCACCTGCGGATTGTCGATACCTTGTTGGAGTCCACCCCGCGGCTGATTGCCAATCGGCGCGCTTGGAAAGACGAGTGGAAACGGCGGAAGATAGAAGTGCTGGCGATGTTGCTCAAAGGCGCCCTGGAAGCCGAGACCAAAGTGGGTTTGAAGATGAACATTGCGAAAAAGAACCTGCCAAAGTTGTTGCAAAATTTGCCGGCCTTGCGTAATCCAACGGTTTCCCGGCTCAGTCAGCCGGGGTGGGTGGCCGTGGAAACCATCATTGACGAGCATGTAGTGCGCGAGTTGATACCCCAGCTAAAAGCGGCGGGGGCCGAGGGAATCATTGAATACCCGCTCAATAAGCTGGTATACTGAAAAAGAGAAATCCGAACTGTTATGGGATCATTAAAGAAACGACGAAAAGCAAAGATTAACAAGCATAAACGCCGCAAGAAGATGCGCCAGAACCGCCATAAGAAGCGTACCTGGCAGAAGTAGTCTCGTCGTGATAGGTTGACCGCGTTCGATCGCCGAGCGCAGCCCGGTTTCCGGGCTGCGCTGTTTTCGGTGACGAGTTGTTATAGTCATGAATGGCCGTGTTGTCGCCGGGTTGATCCTGGTTCTCGGGCTAGCCGGTCTGGGGCATGGATGTGTCACGGGCTCGCGTCCCGCCGGCACGGCTCCCGACGCGCCGGCGCCGACCCGTCGATCGGTTGACCTTTCCGGAGCCGAACCGGCGGATGCCGCCGAGGAAGCGTTGGTGCAAGCCCAGGCTCACTTCTCGATGGGGATGTTGCACGAGCTTGACCAGGACTTCGAGGCTGCCCTCGAAGAGTATTGCCTGTCCGCGGAGGCCGATCCGGCCAATGAATCCCTGGTCGTCGAGGTGGCCCAGCGGCTGATTCAAAAAAAGCAAGCGGCCAAGGCTCTGCGGCTGCTATCCAAGGCGGCGAACGTCCCCACGGCCACGGGTTTCGTGAACGCCTGGCAGGGCTCGGCTTTGGCGCTGGTGGGGGAGACCAATCAGGCAGTGCGCGCCAACCGTCTCGCTTTAAAGAAGAATCCACAGCTTCTGCTGGCTTACCAAAACCTGGCCCAGCTTTACGTGGCCGCTGGGCAGGAACGGGAGGTGGTCAAGTTGCTCGACCGCGCCGGGCGGCAGTCGGAGGCCGGCGCGCTGTTCTTCGTTGAGTTGGCGGAAATCCTTTATCAGAACTCGGCGCCCCTGGAAAAGGCGGGAATTCCCACCAAGCCCCGCAGGGTGGAACTACTGAACCGGGCCGCTGCCTTCAAACCGGAAGAACCCTGGTTGCGGCAAAAACTGGCGGACGGCTACAAGCTGGCCGGCGAGTTGGCCAAGGCGACCGATCTGTACCTGGCTTTGGTCCGGGATTATCCGCAGCTCTTAGGCAACCGGGAGAAATTAACGGACACCCTGCTGCGCTCCGGCGACAAGAAACGCGCCTTGGAGCAGTTCGAGGCGATTGTGCGGGAGAACCCCACCCGGCCGCAGGGGTATTATCTGCTCGGCAGTTTGGCGATCGAAACCAAGGAATATGCCCGGGCGGTGGAATACCTCGAGAAAGCGATGTTGTTGGATCCGGGGTTTCAACCGGCCTATTACGAGCTGGCCGGGGTGCTGATCAACTTGAATAAGCCTCAGGAAGCCCTGGCGATTCTGGAAAAGGCGCGGGCTCGGTTTCCGCAGAACTTTGTCCTGGAGATGTACAGCGCCATGGCTTGCAACCGGATGAAGAAATACGACCAGGCCTTGTCGCACTTTACCGCCGCCGAGGTCATCGCCGCCGCCACCGATCCCCAACGGCTGAACGCTTTTTTCCATTTTCAAGTCGGCTCCACCTATGAGCGGAAAGGCGATTTTGCGCTGGCGGAGAAGTCCTTTCGCCGATGTCTCGAACTGGAGCCGGACCATGGCGAGGCGATGAACTACCTCGGATACATGTGGGCCGATCGGGGCGAGCGACTCGAGGAGGCCAGGGCGCTGATCGAGCAGGCGGTGAAGCTGGAGCCCGACAACGCCGCCTACCTCGACAGCCTCGGGTGGGTTTGGTTTAAGCTCGGGGTTCCGGGGAAGGCCCTGGGTTTCGTGAAGCAATCGGTGGCCTTATCGACCGAGCCGGACGCGACGTTGCTGGCGCATCTGGGGGATATCTACGCCGCTCTGACGCAATGGGAGCAGGCGCGGGAAGCCTGGAAGCAATCCCTGGCCATCGAGGCCAGCGACGTCGTGCGCAAAAAACTCGAAGCCCTGCCTGTCAAGTAATTAGGTCAGAGACGGGCGGACCGGACGCGGGCTCAGCGCCGGTATCGCTGGTTCAACCAGGAATGGTTCAGGGCGACCTGTTGCTGGCCATCGATCCAGGTACATGTTGACGAGACGGAGGATGGGAGCCATCCCCTGCCTGGTGGTGTTTTATCGGTATTTGGCTGGCTGTCAACCGTGGAATGAGCCCGAGGGGAGGGGAGCCGATTTTCTCACGCTGGGCTTGCCAGGCGGGCGGGTTGTCGGTAAAGAGCATGGAAAATATGCGATGCGGGTTGACCTATTCGATTGCCGATCAGAATTTCGCACAAACCAAGTCCATTGGGATTTACAATTTGTCGGTGAATCTGCTGCGGTACCTGGCGGATCGTGAGGAAGTGGCGCGTTTGACGGTGTTGAGCAATCGGACGGTGGAGAGGATTCTGCCCCGGTCCGGGAAAACGGTGGTGACGCGATGCGACCAGGCCATCCGGGGACGGTGGTCGCGGTTGGTGTGGGACCAGTGGGGGGTGTACCGGGCGGCGCGGCAGGCGGGCAATGAATGGCTGTTCCTGCCGAAGGGATTTGGGTCGTTTTTAACGAAGCCACCTTGCCGGTTGGCGGCCTATGTCCACGACACGATGCATGCTTTCTATCGGCGGGAGTATCCGGGCAGGCTGCCCGTGTCGGATGCCTGGTATTTCCAGCGGTGTTTGCGGGCCACGTTGCGCGAGGCGCGGGTGGTTTTCACCAACAGCGATTTTACGGCATCGGAAATCCGTCATTGGGCCAAGCAGCAGGGCCTGCCACCGCCGCGGCTGGTTACCGCGGGCATCGGCTTTGAGCGGCCGGCGGTGGCGGCGCCCGTCAAACAGGAAGCCGTGGTGGTGCTGGCCGGGAAATGGCCGCATAAGTTGACCGGCCTAGCCGTGCGCCAGGTGGAGCGGTGGCAAGTCGAGAGCGGCTATCGCGGCCGGGTCGAGTGGGTCGGGCAGTTCCCCGCCGGGGTTGTTTGTCCGGACCGGCCGGGCTGGCAGCGGCACGAGCGGCTTTCCGAGGATGCCTTTCGCGATTTGGTGGGCCGGTCGAAGGCCCTGTTGTATTTCTCCGCCTACGAGGGGTTCGGCATGCCGCCCGTGGAGGCAGTCCTGGCGGGAACCTGCCCGGTGTACTCCGATCTTCCCGCGACCCGCGAAGCGATGGAAGGCGTGGGAATGGCCTTTGCCAATGACAGTTATGATTCCTTCCGGCGAGCGCTCGATTCGGCGCTGGCCGTGACGCCCGCCGAATTGTCCGGGTGGGCCGATCGTTTATTAGCCCGGCATGACTGGGCGCAGGTCGCCGGCCGGGTGATCCACGGGCTGTCGCAGGCGATGGAGTCCGCTGGCGCCGGGGAAACCAGGCTCGCGGCGCACGAATTAGATTGAGCAAGTCCGGTCAAGTGGTGTCTCATCGGAACGTTCAAGCTATGCCTGACGAGAAACGCAACGACACGCCGGCCGCCCCGCCATTGCGGGTGGAACTGGCGGCTTGCTGGCAGAGCCTGCCAAATGGAAACTGGTTTGTCGGATTGCTGCTGGCCTGGTTGGTTTTGTTTCATTTTCTGGGCAATGCCACTTTTGGCTATGTCAACTCGCCTTCGCTCTTCAGTTGGCTGTATAATGCGTATGCCGCGCCCGCTTCCGAGGACGGCCACGGGTTGCTGGTGCCGGTGGTGGTCTTGGGTTTGCTTTGGTGGAAGCGTGCGGAGTTGAAGCCATTGCCCAAAGGGGCCTGGCCGCCGGCGTTGGGGTTGGTGGGAGCCGGCGTAGCCATGCATTTATTGGGTTATGTGGTGCAGCAGCCCCGCGTTTCGGCGGCGGGTTTCTTTGTCGGGTTATACGGCTTGACGGGGCTGGCCTGGGGGTGGCCGTGGCTGAAGGCGACTTTTTTTCCATTCTTTCTTTTCGGCTTTTGCATTCCCCTGGGCGTTTTTTCCGAGCCGCTCAGTTTTCCGTTGCGACTGGGGGCGACCCAGATCACGGTGGTGCTTAACAATTGGGTTTTAGGCCTCAACGTCATTCAGGATGGGACCCGGCTTTTTAACGAGCGCTTGACCTATCAGTACGAAGTGGCCGCGGCGTGCAGCGGATTGCACAGCTTGACGGCGATGGTTATGTTCAGCGCGATTTACGCCTTTGTCATGTTTCGCGGCTGGTGCAAGCGGGGCTTGATGATCCTGGCCTCCATCCCGGTCGCCATGCTGGCGAATGTGGTCCGCCTAACCATGATCATCGTGGCGGCCGAGGCCTTTAACCAGGAGGCGGGCAACTACGTGCATAACAGTTCCTGGCTGGGTCTGCTGCCTTATGCGCCTGCTTTTGGGGCCCTGCTGGGACTGGGTTACGCGATCCGAGATAAGACGCCGGCAAGCCCGGCCAAGGAGGGCGGGTCATGAAGGGCAAGTCCGGATGGATGTTTGGATTGGCGCTGGTCCTGATGGTGGCGGCCGGCGTCTTCCTGGTTTGGATGAAGGCCCATCAGAAACTGGGGCGGCCGGGGGTTAAGCTGGATTTGCCCGAACGCGTGCTGGAGTTTCGCTCGGAGATCCTGGCGGCGTCCCCGGAAGAAAAGCAGACCTTGCCCCAGGATACCAGCATTTCCCGGCGCCTGTATTGGAACGTGGAGCAAGGCGCGACCAATTACGCCCAGATCACCGTGGTATTGATGGGCACGGATCGCACCAGCATCCATAAACCGGAGTTTTGTCTGGTCGGCCAGGGCTGGCGCATCGAGCAGAAGGAGCCGATCAGCCTTCCGATCCAGCGCCCGCATCCCTACGCCTTGCCGGTCATGAAGTTTCTGGCCTCGAAGGAGGTGCGCTCGGAGAACGGCGAGGTGGTGAAGTCCCGCGCCCTCTACCTCTTCTGGTTTGTGGCCGACCAGGCATTGACGGCCGATCACGGACAGCGGATGTGGTGGATGGCTAAAAACCTTTTGACGACTGGGACCCTGCAACGCTGGGCTTATGTCAGTTGTTTTTCAACCTGCCGGCCCGGACAGGAGGAAGCCACCCTGGCGCGGATGACGAGGCTGTTGGTGGCGGCGGTTCCGGAATTTCAAGAAACCGCGGGGTCGCCCTTAAAAGCAGCGTCCCGATGAGATTGCTATTTACCGGCGCGAGGTTTCGCGGCAGAATGCGGCTCCGGTGGGGCATGAAGGGGATGCGGTTGCCCCTGCCGAGCGTTGATTTATAGGCCGGACCGTTTGTCCGGAACGAACCGGTGCCAATTTAAGCATGTTGCGTCGCCAACGACAGATTCACGCCCAGATTCAAAAACTGGTGGACGCCGGGCTGTTTGCCTTGAGTTTTTGGCTGGCGCACCTGATTCGGTCGCGGTCGCAGATTGCAGTGTTCGGGGGCACGGCGGAGATCCAGCCTTTCGAAGAATTCCTTTGGCTCTATCTCCTGATTATTCCCTTCTCTTTCCTGGTGCTGGAGTACCAGGGATTCTATAACCGTCCGCTGAACACCTCGCGCCGCTGGCTGATTTGGGATTTGCTCAAGGGCTGCACCCTGATGGTGATGGCGGTCATTGTGGTGATGTTTTTACTCCGGGTTCAGCTCGCCCGGTCGGTCGTGATTCTGTTCGGACCCGTCAGCTTCATCGTGGTATTGTGCAAGGAGGAATTGTTGCGGAGCTGGCTGCGGAGCAAGGTCGGGCAGGCGCAGATGAAAAGGCACGTGATTGTGGCCGGCACCCACGCCGATGTGGATCGATTGAAAGCCGAACTGAAAGTCGATGGCGCCGATGACGTGGAGGTGGTGGCGGTAGTTAATCTGAACGAAGTGCCCATCGACGATCTCGTAAACTTGGTGCATGAGCACTCCGCCAACGCGGTGCTGGTGAATGCCAAGCACACCCTGTTTGGCCGGATTGAGAAAGCGATCCAGGTCTGCGAGCTGGAGGGAGTGGAGGTCTGGCTGCTGGCCGATTTCTTCCAGACCCAGATTTCTCGGACGACCCTGGATGAATTCCACGGCCGGCCCATGTTGGTTTTTCGTTCCACACCCGAAATGTCCTGGCAGGCCGTGGCCAAGCAAGTCATCGATGTCCTGGGGGCCTTTGTTTTTCTGTTAGTTTTGGCACCATTATTGCTCATAATCGCCCTGATTATCAAGCTGACGTCGCCGGGGCCGGTTTTATTTAGGCAACAGCGCAGCGGTTTGAATGGCAAACCTTTCACCATGTTGAAGTTCCGTTCGATGGTGACGGACGCGGAGCAACGCAAGCGGGAATTGGAAGCCTTTAATGAAATGAGCGGTCCGGTGTTTAAAGTGACCAATGATCCGCGCGTTACACGCATGGGTCGGTGGCTGCGGCGGTGGAGCTTGGATGAATTTCCGCAGCTCGTTAACGTGCTGCGGGGTGAAATGAGCTTGGTAGGACCGCGACCGCTGCCTGTGGATGAAGTTCGGCGTTTTGACGATTTGGCCCATCGTCGCCGGTTGAGCGTGAGACCCGGTTTGACCTGTTTATGGCAGATCAGGGGCCGCAATAACCTGACGGATTTTAAAGAATGGGTGCGCCTGGATCTGGAGTACATCGATAACTGGTCGCTATGGCTGGATTTGGAAATCTTATGCAAAACCATCCCGGTGGTACTGATGGGTGCCGGGGCGAAATAGCGGCTGCCAGCAACCGATTTTCTAATTCCAAAATGCCGTCCCGCAAGCAACAGCCCCGGTTAGGCTCGCACCCGGTTTCCGTGGTAACCGGAGGCGCCGGGTTTTTAGGCTCCCATCTGGTGGATTTTTTGCTGGCGCGCGGCCACCGGGTGATCGCCATCGACAATTTTGTCACCGGCACGGTCAATAACATTGCCCATCTGGGGGGCAATCCCCAATTTAAGTTCATCCAGCAGGATGTGACCGAGTTTCTGTTTCTGGACGGCCCGGTGCATTACGTGTGGCATTTTGCGTCGCCGGCCAGCCCGATCGATTACCTGGAGCTGCCCATTCAGACCTTGAAAGTGGGATCGCTGGGAACGCATAAGGCGCTGGGCCTGGCCAGGCACAAGGGCGCGCGATTCCTCCTGGCCTCAACTTCGGAGGTCTATGGCGATCCCCTGGTGCATCCCCAGCCGGAAACCTACTGGGGAAATGTCAATCCCATCGGGCCGCGGGGATGCTATGACGAGGCCAAGCGATTTGCGGAAGCGCTCGCCATGGCGTACCATCGCGAACACGGAATCGAGACGCGCTTGGTGCGGATCTTTAACACCTATGGTCCACGGATGCGGCTCGACGATGGCCGGGTGGTGCCGGCGTTCCTGAGCCAGGCGTTGCGCCACCAGCCGCTGACCGTCTTTGGCGACGGCCGCCAGACCCGGAGTTTTTGTTACTGCTCGGATTTGATGGATGGCATTTACCGGTTGATGATGAGCGAGGTGAGCGAGCCCGTGAACGTGGGCAACCCACAGGAAATTACCATAATGGAGTTCGCCCGGGAGATCATCCGGGTGACGGGATCGCGCAGTCGAATAATATTTAAACCGCTTCCCCAAGACGATCCGCGGCAGCGCCAGCCCGATATTGGCCGGGCGCGCACCCGGCTGGGGTGGGAACCGCAGGTTACTCTGCCGGAAGGGCTTGAAAAAACGATTGAGTTTTTTAGAAACCGGATTTTGGACCGGGCGAAGGCGCGGAAACCGGCGGGAAGGCGGAGGAATTCGTAGCGCGAGGGTTTTTTTCTGTTTGACCCTCTCCGGGTAATTCTGTTAACCAGTCCGCCTATTTCCACCGTTCCGGGTGCCGAACTGGCACCTGATGGTTCATGGGAAGCGGATAAAGTGAAGTAAAGTAAAATGTCAAATGCGAAGTCATTCTTGGGCCTCGATTTCGGGGCGGGCAGCCTCAAATTGGCGGAGTTTGAACTGACCGAGGCGGGGGCCTTGAGCCTCAAGCAGTTTGGATTCAAGCCCTTGGGGCTGGAAGGCTCGCAGGATTCGGCGCGGGAGCGGGTGCTGCTCAAAGCCCTGCAGGAGTTGGCCGCCGAACGGCCTTTTGGCGCTCGTAATGCCAACGTTTGCGCCCCGAGCTTCCACGTCTTTTCCAAGTTCGTCAAACTGCCGCCGGTGGACACCTCGAAGGTGACTCAGATCATCCAATACGAGGCGCAACAGAACGTGCCTTTCCCGCTCGATGAGGTGGTTTGGGATTACCAGATCATTGGCACGACCCCCACCGGCGAACTGGAGGTGTTTTTGGTCGCCATCAAAGGCGACATTGTCGAGGGCTTGTTCAAGACCGCCGACGCGGCGGGGTTGCGGTTGCAGTTGGTGGATGTTTCTCCCGCCGCCCTGTGCAACGCGTTCCGCTATAATTATCCCGATCTGGATGGCTGCAGCATGCTCCTGGACATTGGCGCCAAGACCAGCAACGTCCTCTTTTTTGAGAAGGGCAAGTTCAGCTCCCGCACCATCAACATCGGGGCCAACTCGATCACGCAGGAATTCGCCGCCGAAGCCAAGATGGGTTTTGCCGCTTCCGAGAAATTCAAGATTGCCGAAGGCTTTGTGAGCCTGGGCGGGGCTTACGAGGAGCCGGAAAATCCCAAACAGGCCCAGATTTCCAAGATGGCCCGCCAGGTCATGACCCGGCTGCACATCCAGGTCAACCAGTCGATCCAGTTTTATCGCGGTCAACAGGGCGGTTCGGCGCCGGTGCGGTTGTTTCTGGCCGGCGGCGGTTCGATCATGGCCTACACGGCGCAATTCTTTTCCGAAAAACTGAATCTCCCGGTCGAGTATTTCAATCCGCTGCGCAATGTGCAGATCGACCCGTCCGTCAATCTCGAGGAACTGGCCAAGGTGGCGCACTCGCTCGGCGAAGTGGTGGGATTGGGGTTGCGCAACCTGGCGCAGTGCCCGATCGAATTGAACCTGATGCCCAAGACCATTCGCAAGCGGCAGCAGTTCAATCAGAAAAAACCGTTTTTCATCGCCGCCGTGGCCAGCCTGGTGCTGGGGCTCTTCGCCGTCGGGTGGTTCTACGATCAGAAAGTGGTGTCGTACAAAGCGGCCCAACGCGATGAATTGGATAAACAGAACGCCCGCTTGCAGCCCGAGAAGGAAAAGCTGGACAAAGAATTGGCGGCGAGCAAGCAGCTCCGGGAGCAGTTGGATCAACTGGCGAACTGGTCCGGCGACCGCTTTTTCTGGATCGATTTGCTGACCGAACTGCGGGCCGCGCTGATGGAGACGGAAGCGCAATCCGAAGCCGCGCTCAAGGGCAACAATCGCGACTTGAAGACGGGCATTTGGATTGAAAAATTTCTGCCCATCACGCCCGATTGGGCCGCGGCCGCGACGCCGGCGGCGGAGGCGCCCGTCGCCCGCCAGACCGGCTATAGTGCGGAAATGAGGAGGAGGTACGGCCTGGATACCAAGGCGCCCGAGCCCGTGGCGGCGGCGGCGGAGCCCGGCGCCGAAGGGGCCGCCACGCCCTCGCCAACCAACGAAATCAATACCATCAGGATCACCTGCAACGCGGTCAATCTGAAGACGTCCTCCCCGGCGGCCAACAACCGGATTGCGTCGATTCTCCTCCAGCGATTGCAGGCCCGCACCCAACTCTTCGTCCCCAAGGAAACGGTCGTCGGCCCCCTCAACGAGCCGGAGGATTCCATCACCTTCAACTTCGAAGTCACCCTCAAACTGCAGCGCCCCATCAAGATCTAGTATGCAATGGCTTAAACAGAATGTGACGCTGGTGTTGAGCGGGATCGTGGCGCTGGCCCTTTTGGGCGGAGCGGGATTCTATCTCTATTCCCGGGTGGCGGCGCAAATGGAGATTACCGTGCAGGTGGAAGAGCGCAAGCAGACGCGGCAGGCGCTGCTGGAGGCGGAGGTGTTTCCCAGCCAGGAGAATATCGAGCTGATCAAACAGGAACAGCAGCGGCTGCAGGCGCTGTTGCAGACGGCCGAAAATCATTTCCAGGTGGTGCCCGCGCCGGAATTGGCCTCGGTCGGACAATTCAAAGTGCTCCTCGAAACCACGATTGACCAATTGTCGAGGCAGGCCAAAACCAGCGGGGTCACGCTGCCCGCCAATTGCAGCTTTTCCTTCA
>Ga0209429_10001050_pt1 | contig 17710 bp, 16 predicted proteins | sample BarGraNGADG00212_3_FD_184493 | JGI IMG/M metagenome (GOLD analysis project Ga0209429, IMG submission 184493) | Arctic peat soil microbial communities from Barrow, Alaska - Barrow Graham LP Ref core NGADG0004-212 (SPAdes) (version 2) | ecosystem: Environmental > Terrestrial > Soil > Wetlands >...
CGCGACCAGAACCTCATCGATGCTCCACATACCGACTGGCGCAGGGGTAGAGCTGCAGCCCAATCCATAGTGCCAACCACTACCGGAGCAGCGAAAGCCGTTACCCGTATCTTTCCACACCTCGAAGGTAAGCTTGGAGGCTTTGGCATCCGGGTTCCTGTACCCGATGGCTCACTGACAGACCTCACCTGTACACTGAAACGCTCAGTCACCGTGCAGGAAATAAATGACGCATTCCGCATTGCTGCCGAAGGGCCGATGAAAGGAATTCTGGAATATACCGAGGACCCCATCGTTTCAGTTGACATAATTGGCAATACTCATTCCGCCATATTTGATGCCGGATTAACAGCAGTGCTTGGCGAAAAGAATAACCTTGTCAAGATCGTAGCCTGGTATGATAACGAATGTGGCTTTGCCACCCGCCTCACAGAACTGATCGTCAAATTTGCCTGAGTTTTCTTCATGAGATTATTTGTCATACAGATTTAACAATCATTTATTGATTTATCATTTTCTGTATTGTACCTTTGTTTAAATTCATTTCAAAATGAAAGAAATTAAATCTAAAAAGATAAAGAGTAAAGAAAAGAATTGGGTTCTTCCTGACACAAAGCTGACTCAAGAAGAATTTGTTTCAGGAATTCAGAAAGCAGAAGAAGGTCCATTTTTCACGGTACAGGAGTCTATGGAACATTTTGAGTCATGGGTGAAAACGAGAGAAAAGAAGTAGTCATTTCCCTACAATTTGATTTAGATCTCATAGATGTTTACATTCATGGAGAGGAAGTATTCGGTTCAATTGCAGCTAAAAGTTTCATAGCTGATATATACAGCAGGGTTTGGTGTTTAGATTTTATGTATTATTTACATCCCGAATGCAGACATTTACAAACAAAAAACAAGATTTATCGGAATATTATACTTGGCTCTTACCTAGTTATCTATAGGATAACTTCAGAAAAGGTTGAGGTTTTAAGAATAATCAGTGGCCATGTAAGTATAACAAAACTAAAATTGACTCGTAAAATTAGACCCTGATCTATTATTTTTTCATTTGTAACCAAATGAAATAGCTGCAGCATCTCAATTTTCAAACAATATTTGTTGCTTTTTGGCAAAAAATGAACTACTTTTACAAGTATAGATGTGTTCAAAACCAGATGAATAGGTCATTTGATTTTGATGCGGATATTTGTCAACCCTTTGCAGGACCAGACACAATAATTCTTCGAATATCCCTTGAATAAGTAAGAATAACTCCCCGATAATTCCTTTCTAAGCCGTATCATTGCCGTATTTAGGCCGTATTTGAGCCGTATTTAGGCCGTATGAGTTCATACGGCATAGATTCGGGAAAGAAACGGGATGTAATCAGGAAATTTTTGGGTTAGAGAACCATTATCCGGGAATATTCAAGGAAGTGTCAAAGAATATTCGAAGAATCATCAGGGAAGTGGTTACAGTTTGTTTTTTCAGGAAACAGACTTTTAAATGAATAGATCCGATTTCTTCTTTGCCTATTTGAAAGGCAAATAAAGGTACAATTTAAATGATGTTTTTCCAAATAAAAAGGATGTTGGTGGAGTTTGGCGGTGGATGGCGGAGTTTGGCGGACTCCGAATCCTTGATTGTGAGGTTGGTTTTTTTGTAACTTTGTTTTAGGAATAAATCAGTTCACTAATTGTGAAAATTATTAATCAGATTGCAGATAAAGATGTCGTTATGAAAAAGCTGATAATAATTATAATCGCCGTTTTGCTTCAGTGTTATGGATTTTCACAGTCCGGATATCAAATGATAAAGGTTTCCAGTGATATTGAGTTGATTAAATTGTCTGAGCATGCATATATGCATGTTTCTTATGCAGAGATACCTCCTTATGGACGGGTTGCTTCAAATGGATTGGTATTTATAAATGGAGGAGATGCATTTTTGTTTGATACCCCGGTGACAGATTTACAGACAAAAGTTTTAATTAGATGGCTGAAGGATTCTTTGAAATTGAATATTGTAGGATTTGTTCCAAATCATTGGCACAGCGACTGTATAGGGGGTCTGGTTTATCTGCAAAGTCTAAAAATCAAGTCTTATGCAAGTCAAAAGACCATTGAAATTGCAAGGACTAAACATTTACCCGTTCCGACTTTTGGTTTTAAAGATTCTTTGCAGTTAAAACTTGGGAACAAGCTGATCAAATGTTATTATTTTGGAGCAGCACATACGCTGGATAATATTGTGGTTTGGATTCCTTCTGAAAAGATTCTGTTTCCGGGATGCATGATTAAAAGCATGGATAGTAAAAATTTGGGAAATACTGCCGACGGGGATTTATCGGCTTATCCCATGACAATAGATAAGTTGATCAAAAAATTCCCATCTGCCAAAATAGTAATTCCCGGGCATGGAGCCATTGGAGGATTTGAATTAATCAGGTACACAAAAGAATTATCATCTAAATGATTGCATAATATTTAATAAGACAAATCAGTTAACAATTATTTGCATAATTCAATTATATTTACACAATTATATTTTAGTCATATAGTCTAATACAAATCGGTAAAATCTATGAAATATCTATTTCTTTTGTTGTTCTTTTTTGTTTTTCAAGGTAAATCATTTGCTCAGAACAAGTCTCTTCAATTTGATGAAAAGGAAATTCCCCAATTATTATTAAAAGCCGGAACATCTGAAAAGTTGATCTTTGTAGATGTAACTGCTGTCTGGTGCGTTCCTTGCAAAAAGCTTGAAATAACTGTATTTCAGGACTCATTGGTAGCAACATTTTTTAATAAGAATTTTATCATTAAGAAGTTCGATCTGGATGCCACACGTAATGACTCTGTTAGCAATTGGATAAAAAACAACACTACTGGCGTCCCGGCATTTTATTTTTTAGATAAAGAAGGCAATATTATTTTAATTGATGGTGGATTGAAATCAAATAGTGAATTTATTCAAATGGGTCAAAAAGCTCTTGCAAACAAGAATCTTACATCAGTTTTAAAACAACTGGATTTTAAATATCCAGAGATGAAAAACAATAAAGCGTTTTTGGAAAATTATATGACCCTCAGAAAACAAGCCGGTAAGAAAAACAGTGATATTTTAAATGGGTATCTTTCTTTAATACCTAAAAAAGATTTGCTAAAAGATAGTGTCATAAATATTATTATTGAATACGAAGATAAAATTGATGGAGAAGGGTATAAAATTATAACTTCATATGAAAATACATTTTATGTAAAGATGCATACAAAAGAACCCATGATGGGGTATAATATGTATGTAGCTGCATTAGATATTATCAGTTCGACAGCTTCTAATGCTTTGAGAATTAAAGATAGAGGGTTATTAAACAAGAGTTTAATAGAAAACATGAGGGTCTTAGAAAATAAAGATAAAGCCAAAATGCAAAATGAGGCTATGATTAAAATGTTTGAAAATTCAACAAAGGTAAATTAGTCAAAGAATCCAGGATTCAATGATTAATTTTAAAAGAGTTATATTAACAATAATGTATTTATAGTTAATTCAATTTTAAAGTTTTTTTGATGAATGCAGTCAGACTATCCGACATTAATTTGTGTTCGCTGATGGTTGGATGTGAGGGGGTGTTCTTGTATGGGAACATCAGGGAATAGATGTTTTTGTCATTCTTTTCAGTAGAGAGTTTCTGAACGGCTTTTTGGATGTATCCCGGCCAGGGCGATCCTGCCTGGGTTGCATCCATGTTTCCCAGTGCACAGAAAATGGCTGCTTTGGGATACTTAGTCCTGATAAGACTTACGAAATCACAATATCTCTGGATAATTTCCGATTCTCCCGGTACAGGATTCAGTTTTTTAATGAGCCAACAGTCGTTTTGTCCAAGATTAATGACTACGATATCGGGCGTCCATTTCGAAAAATCCCATTTGCTGTTTAGGTCTGCAGGATTGAGGCGGTCATACATTTCAGGCATGATCAGTGGAAACCAACTGATAATAAAACCGATGCCACTTCTGGAAATACAACGGTATTCGGCATTGAGGTTTCGGGCAGTGACGGCTCCATAGGCTTCATAATTATCCCATGTTGCAAAGTCTGCATTGTTATTTCTGCTTTCATCCAGTATGCCATGACCGGAAGTGATCGAGTTGCCATAGATCTCGAACTTTAACTTTGGCAATGGTGCAGGTTTTGAAACTGTTGCTCCTTTGTCTATCACGAAACCTTCGAACCTGTTGAAAGCACTGCTGGGATCTGTGCGACGGGTGATTTCGAGTTTGTGAACAGCATTGTTCAGTTTGGTTGCAACATGATATAAAGAATCTCCTTTACCGCATTTGATGATGTATTTTTGGTCGTCAATGAAAACATTATAAAAGTTATCGCCTTTGGGATCCGAGAGACAAACACCTAATGAAGTGCCTGAAAACTGAGTTTTTACAGAGGTGCCGGCCCAATAGAAAATGGGTTGCTTTGGATTTGAATGATCGATCCGACCTGTATATTGTAAAGCGGGATTATCAGGGAATACGTTTACAGCCTGAAAAGGGGATTTTTGTCTGGTCTGACTGTTGGCGGTTAAGCCAATCAGGAGAAAAAAAGTGATGAAGTAGAAAATCGATGAAATTGATTTTTGGGAATTCATTTTTTGATTTATTTTAAATGCTGTTTTCGGGTTAAATGATATATAGGGATTGATAATATCATGTCACCCATACGGGGCTCAAGTAGTTAGTTGATTGATTATTACAATACTTTCACCCCTTCGGGGTTCTGATTATTAATCGGTTTATTGCTATAATACTTACATCCCTTCGGGATTTAAGAAAACAAACATATCATTTTTAATGTATACTGTTTTAATAAGTTAATTTTATCAGTGAAACACCCTGGCGGGGTAGCTGCATCTTGATGAGTGCTTCGCCATTGGTGATTTTCACAGTTTCAGGTTTTGAAAGCTGTTCCAGCTGGCCAGCTTTTTCCAATGTTGAAATCTGTTCAGTAGTGGGTTTTAAAGGAGAACCCATTTTTTTCCATATCTGGTATGAATTGCTGTGCTCCTGATCAATGCGATAATGTGTCATAAGAGCTTGTTTAGCAGGGATCCCTTTTATCTGAAGTTCGACCGGTGAACCGGCATCCTGGATATCGTCATCGTGATAGTTCCAGAGCAGGACTGCAGTCTGCTTTTTATCCACACTTGCCAGGGCGCTGACATCTGTTTTCACTCCACGAACGCTTCCATCGCGAATTGATTTAAAGTCATAAGCAAGATTCCCGGTTACTTCTGCACGATTTCCTTTCATCATTCCCAGCATCCTGAAAACATTGAGAACCGGTTTATCTACACCATTGGTTGCCAGATCACGGAAGCCATAAAACCAGGGTTGGTTTTCGAATTCAAACGACCAGTTGACAGCACCAATCAAGTTCACACCATAATCATCCATCAGGTCATAGATCCTGGCGATGGAAGCAGCCGTGTAGCTCGAATACATGGTGCCGTTGCGGTATGCATTTTCAGGATTGGTATTCATTCCGCAGGCTGCACAACCTTCAGGATCAGACTCGCCTATTATTATAGGAATATTTTTTGTTTCGGGGAAAGAAGCAATCACAGTAAAGTTGTCGTTAATGTTTTTGATCTGTGAACGGATCCCCATCTGGACGATGCCATTGACGATCCTGGGTGATCCTTTTGCATGGAAGGCAATGAAATCAAAGGGTGCGCCAACTTTTCCGGTACAGCTGTTGGTGTCTTTCAGACAGTGTTGGATGAATCCTTTGAGGAATCTGGCAGCTCCTCCAGTAGAATGAGGACCACCGATACGGGCGGTTGGCAATGCACGCTTCACGGCATCGGATGCAAAGTCATACATCTTACAATATTCTTTCAGCTTGTCGGGTGACACAAGATATCCGCCATCGGGTTCATTCCATAATTCCCAGTACCAGCTTTCGACTTCAGTCTTGCCATATTTTACTGTACAATGTTTTACCCATTGATAGATCACTTCGGCCCATTTCTTATAATCTTTCGGAGGGTAAGCCCAACCGGTATAGATTTTATTATACGGCATACCGGGAGCCCATTCATGCTTGTAAGGCTCTGGTTTTGTGGAAAGCGCTTCGGGCATGAAACCGATCTGAGCCAAAGGTTTTATTTTGCGTTCGAGATAGGTGTCGAAGATCTTATCAACGATGGTCCAACTGTAAACTGGCTTGCCATCCTTGTCTTCGGTGTACATATTGGATGAACCCCATTTTAATGCAGCCACACCATCACCGGTGTTCATGAGATTGTGTGCTCTGAAATGAACGGGTACGGGGCTTAAAGCAGCAAGTTCTGTTAGTAGCTTTTTGCCGTCTTTCATGGTGGCGTAGTTGGGTTCGTCGGCACCGAACCAGGCCCAGAAGGGGTTCATTTTGCCGATTGATTTGTTGAGATCAATTTTGATGGAGACCGTTTCGGTCTGGCTGTATATATTTATAGCCAGGAAGATTAAAAATAGGGCAAGGACAAGTTTTTTCATGTTTGATATTTTATTAAACGAGATGTGAAATTATTCAATTTTCTTAGTCGTGAAATTCTTTGCCTTTTCATCATCGAATTCTCCTTCCCAACGGGCAATGACTACAGTAGCAAGACTGTTACCGATAACATTTACAGCAGTACGTGCCATATCCATTAAGATATCTACCCCCAGGATGATAAAAATAGGCCAGGTAGGCAGTCCAAAACTGGCTGCTGTTCCCAACAGTACGACCAGTGAAGCTCTTGGAACCGCTGCTACTCCCTTGCTGGTGAGCATGAGCGTAAACACGATGACCAATTGTTGCTCCAGTGGAAGATGCATACCTGCACATTGTGCAACGAATATTGTTGCAAGCGATAGATAAAGCGTTGTACCATCCAGATTAAAACTATATCCTGTAGGCATTACAAAGGCAACTATTTTCCTTGGTACTCCAAATTTTTCCATTGCTTCCATGGCCCTTGGTAATGCAGATTCTGAGCTGGTTGTGGCAAAAGCAATGGTTGCTGGTTCAGAAATAGCCAACAGAAATTTCTTTATAGGAATTTTAAGCATTAGCACAATAGGCAGAAAAACACATAAAATAAATATGGAAAGCGCTACATAGAGCGTGGCCAAAAGCTTAAACAGATTCCCCAAAATCCCCAAACCCATGTGTCCGACTGTAAAAGCGATTGCTGCAAACACCGCCAGTGGCGCAAGATACATTACAATATTTGTAAACTTGAACATTGTTTCGGATAGTGCTTCAGCAAAATTAATCATCCTTGTGCGGAGTTTCTCTTTGAGCAAGGCCACTGCAATCCCGAAAATGATACTGAAAATGACGACCTGAAGAATTTGTCCGTCATAAATTGACTTGGCAATATTTTCCGGAAAACAATGTAGGATCACTTCATCCCATTTCAGTAGTTTAGGGGCCACCATTGTTTCCTGAACAAAATTGGCAGGTAAAGTCACACCAACACCTGCCTGGCTGATATTGATGACCAGCAGTCCAATGAAAAGGGCAATTGTGGAGACAATCTCAAAGTAAACAATAGATTTCCAACCCATGCGTCCAACCTGTTTGAGGTTGGAATGACCTGCAATACCCACAACAAGCGTCGCGAAAATAAGTGGTGAAATGATGGTCTTTATCAGGTTAAGGAAAATCTTGCTGATCAAATTCAGGTGAATGGCTATCTCTTTAAAGTCTTCTCCAAACTCAGCACCTACAACCATGCTGATAATAATCCACGTTGTCAGTGAATTTTTACGGGCAGCAAACCAAATTAAGAAACCGATTGCAATCCATCTGACTATCTTTAAAGCCAGTGGCTCTAATAACCACAATGAATAGAACTGGCCAAGGTTCAAGATGATGGCAATCAGTATGACTGAAAATAAAATAAGTAGAAATTTCTTTTGCATTGGTTGGCGATGGTTTATTTCAAAGCAAATATAGCTTTTTTATAATTCCTAATTCCCGTTAGAGTGAGTTCTTACTTAACAATGTTAATTGTGTCTGTTATTAGATCATTTTGAAAGCTGGTAAATAAAATTCAGAATTTATAATGGCCAAACTTATTCAGTTTTCCTTTAATTTTACATTTTTCAACTGAAAGTAACTCATGATAGCTTTTGAAGAAGCATTAAATATTGTCCTTTTATCCGCAAAACCATTAGAAACTGAATCGGTATCTCTTCATCAATCTTTGAACAGGGTGCTGGCACAAGATGTCTTTTCAGACATTGATATGCCTCCTTTTAATAAATCAGCGGTAGATGGGTTTGCCTGTCGCAAAGCTGATCTGGACAAATCACTTACTGTAATTGAATTGATAAAAGCAGGGACAGTTCCTGTGAAATCAGTCGAAAAGGGTCAATGTTCCAAAATTATGACAGGAGCTATGATACCTGAAGGCGCCGACATAGTCATCATGGTTGAAGAGACCGAAGAAATTTCAGCAGAAACAATCCGGTTCACTGGTTCAAAAACTGGAGTCAATATCTGCTTCCGTGCCGAAGATATTCGTAAGGGTGACAAGGTACTTGAAAAAGGCAGTTTGATTCATCCGGGGCAGATTGCTGTGTTGGCTTCTGTCGGTTGTGTAAAGCCGATTGTGTTTAAACAGCCTGTCATTGCTGTCCTATCAACTGGCGATGAACTTGTTGAGCCTGATCAGGTGCCGGAACCATCACAAATCAGAAACAGTAACGCCACTCAGTTGACAGCACAGATTGAAGCAATGAATGTCGTACCATTATATTTTGGCATTGTTCCTGATGATGAAGAGAAGACCAGAAGCGCAATTGAGGAGGCTTTTGCAGAAGCCGATGTGGTTTTATTAACCGGCGGTGTCTCGATGGGAGACTTTGATTTTATTCCCAGGATTTTACAGGAACAGAAAGTTGAGATTCTCTTTAACAGAATCGCAGTTCAACCGGGTAAACCAACTGTATTTGGTCTCAGAGTCGATAAATATGTTTTTGGACTTCCCGGTAACCCGGTTTCATCATTCGTTCAGTTTGAAATGTTGGTCAAGCCTTTGCTTTATGCATTGAGTGGTCATACTTATCGTCCGGTTCAATTCAAACTACCCCTGGCTGTTGATTATTCACGCAGAAACAAAGAGCGAAGGGCTTTTGTGCCTGTCACATTTCTTCCATCCGGAGGGGTTATGCCGGTTGAATATCATGGTTCAGCTCACATTCATGCCTATGTTGGAGCCGATGGAATAATGAGTGTGCCTCCGGGAGTCACACAATCTAAAAAAGGAGATCTTGTCGATGTTAGATCATTATAAACGCAACATTCATTATTTACGTATCTCTGTGACAGACAGATGCAATTTAAGATGCAGATATTGCATGCCTGAAGAGGGGGTGAAAATGCTTGACCATAAAGAGATTCTCTCTTTTGAAGAGATTACAGATATTGTGAAAGCAGCTGCAAAACTGGGGGTTAATAAAGTACGCATTACAGGTGGCGAGCCGTTGGTAAGAAAAGGAATTGTTGAACTCGTAAAGATGATTTCTGAAATTCCCGGAATTGATGATATATCCATGACCTCCAATGGAATTCTGTTGACAGAATTTGCTACAGCACTCAAAGAGGTAGGATTACAACGCGTCAATGTTAGTCTTGATACTATTGATCCTGAACGCTATACTTTTCTGACAAGAGGTGGTGATCTGGCAAAAGCGCTTAAAGGGATCAGAGCAGCAAGGGCAGCTGGGTTGTCACCGGTTAAAATCAATTGCGTGGTTCAGGAGTCATCTGAAGAACCGGATGCTGTTTCTGTAGCGGAATATTGCAAACAAAATGGACTTCAGGTCAGATTCATTAAACAGATGGCTCTCAAAGCAGGGAAGTTTGCTGTTGTTGATGGTGGAACCGGGGGAGACTGTGCAAATTGCAACAGGCTCAGACTGACTGCCAATGGGATAATCAAACCCTGCCTGTTTAACAATAAGGGCTATGATGTCAGGGTTTTGGGTGTGGAAGAGGCTTTAAGGCAGGCTATACAGAATAAACCGGAGAGTGGAACAATCAATACTTCCGGATCATTTTATAACATAGGAGGGTAGGGGATGAAAAAGTTATCGCATACTGACGAACTTGGAAAAGCCAATATGGTTGATGTGAGCGCCAAAGCTCAACAAAATAGAACTGCAAAAGCTATTGGAAACATCAATATGCAGTCAGAGACAATAAAGCTGATCAGAGATAACCAGATGAAGAAAGGTGATGTGCTGACAGTTGCAGAGATAGCAGGTATCCAGGCTGCCAAACGTACAGGTGAATTGATTCCTTTGTGTCATCAACTACTGTTGACGAATATCACGATGAAAGCTATATTGATTGAAACAGGTGTTGAAGTAACCTCTGAAGTGCGTTGTATCGGTTCTACCGGAGTAGAAATGGAAGCGTTGACAGCTGTCTCAGTAGCGCTGTTAACGGTTTATGATATGTGTAAGGCTGTTGATAAAATGATGATCATTCAGGGTATTACGCTTGTTGAAAAAACAAAGCGTAATATTTAGTTTGTTATGATTTTGATTTGGCTAATTCATCTTGTTGACTCCGGAGAATTTTTATGGCTTCGGGTCCTTCTTTTTCAAAATTAACCCAATTGCATTCAATCGAAATCTTACCCTTATAGTTTATCTGACGAAGCGCTTTATAAAATGGAGTGAAATCTTCTTTGAGCGTGCCCGGTGCAGCTCTTTTCTCTGTTTCTGCAACGTGACAATGAACCAGTAGATTACCAGCCTGGACAATAGATTCAGGTGATTCTTTCTCACAGTTCATATGATAGAAATCAGCAAGTACCTGGACGTTTTTATCATTGACCAATCGGGCAATCTCGCACCCCTCTTTTACCGAATTGATAAAATTTGTCTCCTGGCTTCTTAATGGCTCGATGGCAATAGTTACATCGTATTCTCTGGCAATAGGACCAAGTTTTTCAAGTAAATCTACAAACTGATCACGCGCTTTTTGTCTGTCGAACCCATCCGGTATTCTTCTGGATCCACCACTCCCGAATACCATAATTTTTACACCGGCAATCTTACACCTTTGGAATGCAATCTTTGCATATTCAAGAATTTTATCCGGAACTGCTTCAGCACCTACACTTTTCATTGAAGCCGGGATAAAACTATTACATGCATAAGGGATTAAACCACTCTTGCGGACAAGTTGTAATTTGTTTTGGAATATTTCATCGGACTGTGTAGGAGCCAATAGGTTATCAACAGTACCTTCGAAATAATCAAATCCTGCAGTACTCACTAATTGGCTGTTTTCAACTTTTTGACAAGCACCCAGTGGAAAATATTTTGATTGATTTGACTTTTGAGCGCTCATTGTAATCGAAACACTAAGCAGAAAAAGTAAAACAAAGATTTTCATGTGATTGGTTTTATTATCAGTCAGTTCTTTAATAATGTAGAGACGCAAGATCTTGCGTCTCTACAGTTAAACGAAAATTAATATTTAAACACCTTATTTCCGGCCATAACCTGCTTCGTTTTAGGATCGAAGACAACCTTTTGTCCGGTTCTCAATGCAGCTGTCGACATGATACATGCAATTGAATGGTTGTAACCTGCCTCAACTGGGGCATGTGTCTTGACATCCTTGTTTCTGACACACTCCAGCCAGTTTCTCATATGGGCACTGGTTAATGGATCGCCACCTGTGTTGGCTCCTGTTTCGATCTTTATATTCGGTAAGCTAAACTTGTCAAGCAGGAATGGTTTCATTTCCATTTCCTTTGCAGAACCTGCTGAAAGACCACCTCCTGAAGTTACCTCGTTTTTATCAAGATCAAGGGTTCCACCATTAGAGAAATATAATTCTTTTATGCCTCCGGCTGAATTGGTTTGTCTTGAGGAGTAGATAACCTGGAATCCATCTTTATCACTGTCATGTGGGCCATATTCAAACACAGCAGTAACGGTATCAAAATTCTTTCTGCCATCGTTCCATAGATAAATGCCACCGTTTGCAGCTACCGACCTTGGGTATTCATAATGTGAAAACCAGTTTACAGTGTCGATCTGATGTGCCATCCACTGACCGGGGATTCCTGATGAATAAGGCCAGAACAAACGAAACTCAAGATATTTCCTTGGATCCCATGCTTCAAAAGGACGGTTCAATAAATAGCGTTTCCAGTCTGTATCTTTTTCCTGAATGGTTTTTACCAATTCGGGACGTCTCCATCTGCCGGGCTGATTGACATTCCATGTCATTTCTACACCGATAATCTTTCCAAACTTACCACTTTGAATATAATCGTGAGCAGCCTGATAGTTTGATCCTGAACGGCGTTGTGAGCCAATCTGAATGACTTTGCCCGTTTCCTTTGCAGCTTTTAATGCCCAGTTGGCATCATCCATGGTTTCAGCAAAAGGTTTTTCGCAATATACATCGCTGCCTGCACGAACGGCTTCGGCACACAACAAAGCATGTGAAAAGTCTGCTGTAGAGAGAATTACGGCATCAGGTTTCTGATTCCACAACTCTTCTGTGTTCTTTGCTGTTTTAACTTTCTGACCCGTTTTATCGAGTACCCATTTTTGTCCTTCGTCTCTGCGTACACTCCATAAATCGCAAACTGACACAAATTCAAAGTTCAGTTCTTTGGCGTGATTGAGAAAACAAGGACCGAGGGTGGCTTTAAAACGATCTGAGAATCCGAGTATTGCTACCTGTACTCTTTCGTTAGCGCCTTTGATACGGCCATAACTTTTAGCTGAAAAACCAAGGCCTCCAATAGCAATACCGGCAGTGGTTAAAGCTGATTTTTTGATAAAATCTCTTCGGGATGACATGTTTTTTATTTTTTATTTTTCAAATGTATCATGAAAAAATCACAAAACAAAAAACATTAATCATCAATTGACATATGCTGTCGTAGCAAGTGTTATAAACCTACAACTAGTTTTATCTTTTTAGAACGGTTGAGTTTATATACCAACTTCCCGACGCTGTATCCAACCACTGCTCCTACAAACACATCAGTTGCCCAGTGATCGTGTGCTGCAATTCTGGAAACGCCAATAATTGAAGCCATTGTATATGCAACCGGAGGAACCCATTTGTGATCTGCATAGGTTGAAGCAATGACTGTGGCCAATGAAAAAGCTGTAGTAGTGTGAGATGAGAAAAATGAGGCATTTTTTAAATCTAAACGTGGTCCATCCCATCGGTTAGGGTTTTCTTCACTGGGACGATGTCTATGTGCCAAAACTTTTCCATAGGTAACAAAAGTATTTGCTATCATAACTGCCTTTCCGGCAGTGATAGCTAAACCACTTAATTCTTCATTCCCGGCCAGGTGAGAAATAAGATAAGTGCCTCCTATCGCAGGTAATACATAGAAAAGATTTCCTATTGGATCAAATGCATTGCCAAAATCTCTCATGAGCCGTGAGTCGTTATTGTATGCCATTTTATTGAGAGGGACGTCAAGTTGATGAAGTGCTAATCCGGTTGCACCTAAAGCCACGAATTTCAACCAATCATTTCCCTTCCAATGAAATGGAGAAGTGGTGCATTTGCCTGCATCTCTATAGCCTGTACCGATGGTATGGAGATTTAGAATAGTATATTTGAAAGTTTCAAGGGAATCCTTTAAAACATTATTGACACTATCTTTTGAAGATGAAGTTATCTGTGCTTTGCTAATTGAGATATTAAAAAAGATTATCATAAAGATAATCAGTAATCTGATAGGGTTTTTGTTTTTCAATGGATCTCTTTTTTGGAATTATAAACGTTCTTCAGCTTTGGCCTGGTTCCAGAATTCTTCCATTTCAGCAAGTGTCATAGTCTGGATTAATTTTCCCGCGGCTTTACCCTTATCTTCAATGTATTGAAACCTGCGGATAAACTTCCGGTTGCCTCGTTCGAGGGCATCTTCAGGATTCACATTGATAAAACGTGCATAGTTAACAAGTGCAAAAAGATAATCACCAAATTCTTCTTCAAGTTTAGCGTGTTCCTTTCCATTGTTGACCTCATCGAGCATCTCCCGTTGTTCTTCAAGCACCTTGGCCCAAACCTGTGAAGGCTCCTCCCAGTCAAAACCTATTCCGCGTGCTTTTTCCTGGATCCTGTGTGCCTTGATCATGGCTGGTAAAGAGTTTGGCACTCCTGATAACACGGATGTACGCCCTTCACCCATTTTAATCTTTTCCCAGTTTTGGCTTACTTCATCAGCATTCGCTACTTTGACATCACCAAAAATATGTGGATGACGGTGGATGAGTTTTTCATTGATGCCTTCAATGATTCCCTGCATATTGAAAGCATTGAGTTCTTCTCCAACCTTTGCATAGAAAGCGATGTGCATCATCAGGTCGCCCAATTCCTTCCTGACCTCATCAAGATCCTTTTCCAGAATAGCATCCGAAAGTTCGTAAGTCTCTTCGATCGTGAGGTAACGCAATGTTTCAAGCGTTTGCTTTTTATCCCAGGGACATTTTTCCCTGAGTTCATCCATTATATTGAGTAACTGCTCAAAGGCAGCCAGACGAGGATCCATAAATTATTATTTTTGCAAAAGTACTTTTTTCCTTTTACATCAGCGTGGTTATCGAAGATACTTCTGATTTAAAGAAATGAATGGTATCTTTGAAACGAATTAAATACATAAATATTGAATACTACTACACTTCTTTCTGCTAAAGCTAAAAAAGAAACTTTAACGGGTTCATTACTGGTTATGGCCGGCGCTTCGGGATATGGATTATTGTCGCCTATTGCAAAACTTGCATATAGGGATGGATTTAGCGCTGCTGCCGTCAGCGTGAGCCAGGTTTTGTTTGGCGCATTGCTTGTTGGTTTGGTTTTGATTATTCAAAACTTCACAGGTGCAAAAACAACCACATTTATAAAACCTTCACTCAAACAGAAATTTTATCTGTCCTGTGCAGGGACTTTTCTTGGATTTACGACTGTATGTATTTACAAGGCGCTGATTTTGCTTCCGGCCTCAATCGCAATTGTGCTTCTTTTTCAGTTTACCTGGATGGGTGTGGTCATGGATATGATCCTGACTAAAAAACTACCGAGTAAAGCGAAACTTTTTTCTTTGCTCATTCTGCTTGCTGGAACATTGTTTGCTTCCGGAGCTTTTGAAGCCAATAGTGCACATCTTAGTTTGATAGGTATAATGTGGGCTTTGCTCTCCGCGGTTGCGTATACTTTGGTTATCTATGTCAGTGGAAATACCGTGACAAAAGCGGCTCCAATGACCAGGACATTTTACATGGCGGTGGGTTCCATGATCGTAACAATATTATGCTTCCCACCCCAAACCCTGGTCTTCACTGTTACAAATATTGATATTATGAAGTGGGGTTTACTTCTTGGTTTTGTAGGAGTTGTCCTTGCACCGGTACTTTTGAATAAAGGACTACCTGCAGTAAGTCTGGCTTTGGGAACAATTGTCAGTGCTATTGAGCTTCCGGTAGTGGTGATTGCTTCTGTTTTGATTCTGGATGAAAAGGTTAGTTTCTTTCAATGGCTGGGAGTAGGCGGAATTCTATTTGCCATTGCACTGCCTTACATGCTGAATAAGGATCAGAAATAAATTGAGTATCTCATAGAGACGCAATATTTTGCGTCTCAAATTAAGTGGAAAATGGGTATTGACTCATTTATTATCAATACAAATGAAAAAGATTTTAAGATTTAAAACATTAGTTGGAATAATAGTGGCCTTTCTAATTGGATTATTTAATCTACTAGATATATCTACAGTAAAGGACAATCCTTTGATATATGATATTTCAGCCAATTCTTACCATTGGATGTTTAAGAGTCTTTCAAATTATACTACATGGAGGATAATACAAGCTTTTATTTGCTTTATATATATTGGTGTTTCAGTGATATACTTAATGAAAACCTCCAAAAACCTAAAAATAATATTGATTATTTTTGAAACATTAATAATTATTTGGGGCATAAGATATTTTTGTCTTTGGTATGTTTCAGGATTTGATCATTATCCTGGATTTGACCCATATGTATTCTAATATTAGATCTATTGTGTTTACATCAAGTTATTTCACTTTTTATAAAACAAAAGAGACGCAAAATATTGCGTCTCTACATGATGATATCAGTTTAAGATTATGCTGCTTTAGTAAGCCCGGGCAAAGACAACGCGTTGGGTTGAGGGTTTTCCGGAATAGATACATTTGCCTTCTTCAAGCTTGTTGTCTAAAGGAATACAACGAATCGTTGCCTTGGTTTCGTCTTTGATCTTTTGTTCGGTTTCGGGTGTTCCATCCCAATGTGCCAGTACAAAACCGGCCTTGGTATCCAAAATAGCATTGAATTCTTCCCATGTATCAGCCCGACGGGTATTCTCGTCACGGAAATTCAATGCCTTCTGGAACATATTGTCCTGAATATTTTCGAGCAGATGCTCAATCTTCTTCTCAATATCAATAATCTGGTAAACAGCTTTTTCCAAAGTGTCACGTCGTGCTACTTCAACAGTACCGTTTTCGAGATCTCTGGGCCCGATTGCAATACGTATGGGGACTCCTTTGAATTCATATTCGTTAAATTTCCAACCCGGTTTTTGTGTGTCGCGGTCATCAAATTTAACACTGATTCCCTTAGCCAATAAATTGTTCTTGATTTTATTAGCGGTTTCGCTGATGAGTACAAGTTGCTCAGCATTTTTATATATAGGAATGATGACAACCTGGGTAGGTGCAAGTTTTGGAGGCAATACCAAACCATTGTCATCAGAATGCGCCATGATCAATGCTCCCATCAGGCGTGTCGATACTCCCCATGAGGTTGCCCAAACATATTCCAATTTGTTTTCTTTACTCAAAAACTTAACATCAAATGCTTTTGCGAAATTCTCTCCAAGAAAATGTGAGGTTCCGGCCTGAAGTGCCTTGCCATCCTGCATGAGCGCTTCAATACAATATGTTTCCAGTGCTCCTGCAAAACGTTCATTGGGTGATTTTGTTCCTCTGAGCACAGGTACAGCCATAAAGTTTTCAGCAAAGTCGGCATAAACACGCAACATTTGTTCTGCTTCTGCGATTGCTTCTTCCCTTGTGGCATGGGCCGTGTGGCCTTCTTGCCATAAAAATTCAGTTGTACGCAAAAATAATCGTGTTCGCATCTCCCAACGCACTACATTTGCCCATTGGTTTACCAATAGCGGAAGGTCACGCCATGATTTGATCCAGCCGCGATAAGTATCCCAAATAATAGTTTCTGATGTCGGACGAACAATTAATTCTTCTTCAAGTTTGGCATCTTCGTCAACTATTATACCTTTGCCGTCAGGAGAATTTTTTAAACGGTAATGAGTGACTACAGCACATTCTTTGGCGAAGCCTGCAACATGGCTGGCCTCTTTACTGAAGAATGATTTTGGAATGAATAAAGGAAAATATGCATTTACGTGTCCGGTGTCTTTAAACATTTTATCCAGAACGGCCTGCATTTTTTCCCAAATGGCATAACCGGATGGTTTGATTACCATGCAGCCTCTCACGGCAGAATTTTCTGCCAGGTCTGCTTTGATCACCAGGTCATTATACCATTGTGAATAATTTTCTGCTCTTGAAGGAAAATCTTTTGCCATTTGCTTCTTGTGGTACAAAATTTGTATTGAAATCAGTAATAATTACCGTCGCAA
>Ga0209429_10001053_pt1 | contig 17697 bp, 13 predicted proteins | sample BarGraNGADG00212_3_FD_184493 | JGI IMG/M metagenome (GOLD analysis project Ga0209429, IMG submission 184493) | Arctic peat soil microbial communities from Barrow, Alaska - Barrow Graham LP Ref core NGADG0004-212 (SPAdes) (version 2) | ecosystem: Environmental > Terrestrial > Soil > Wetlands >...
TATTGAACTTAACCGTTTTCTCTCTCTTCTCCACCTCACCTGCCATCTTCAAATTCTCAGGAGAGAGTTTCTCATAAAGAGCTTTTACCCTTTCATTGTCTTTCGTAAGCTTTTCATTCTGCTTCCTTAGTTTCTTGATCAGCTCCTCAAGCTCCTGGTTCTGCTTTGCCAGCTTAGCGATCCTTTTTACAAGCTCCTCTTTATTGGTTATTGTCATAACAGGATTGATTGACCAGTAAATATAATAATTTTATATTTGAAAAAATCGTTGGAAAATATGCTCAATAAGACGAGGGGAATAGTTATTCATCAGATAAAATATACTGATTCGGGTATTATAGTTCAACTGTATACCCGCGACTACGGCAGGCAATCCGTACTTATAAAAGGAATGAGAAACAAAAAATCAGGAAAACATAATATCCTGTTTCAGCCAATGTTCATCCTGGACCTTGAGCTGTATTATAAAGGGAACAGGGGATTGCAGGCACTTAAAGAATTCTCGGTTTCATATTCTCCTTCTGATATTTATACGAATATTAAAAAAAGTTGTGTTGCAATATTTCTTGGAGAGGTACTTTACAACGTACTAAAAGAAGAGAGTCCTCACGTAGAATTGTTTGATTTTATTGAAGAGTCAATTATTTATTTCGATGGAAACAGAACCGGTTTTGCTAATTTTCATATCGCTTTTCTTGCAGGACTAAGCAGTTTCCTGGGATTTGAACCTGCCCCCAGAATGAACCCTGATGATTTATACTTTGATATGTTAAACGGGGCATTTGTTCAGGTACCTCCGGTGCATGGCAATTATGCAAATTCAGAAATATCAGGGATCCTGTCTGCGTTTTTTTCAACGTCATACAATTCAATTGATAAAATAGCTCTTACCGGATCTATGCGAAATGAAATCCTTGACACGCTTGTAAAATACTATTCTCTTCACCTTCCCGGATTGAAAAATATAAAATCGCTGGAAGTATTGAAAGAAGTTTTCAGTTAATTATTTCTTATCTAACCTGATTTTTTACTTAACTTTAGACCTCATATTGAACCCGACTGATGGCAATAATCCCCTCAATTATAAATTGGCTGAATGTCAAAAGAATAGGCCAGATTGAACTTTTTAAAAACCATCCTGTTGAAACGCAGCATGAGGCATTATATAAACTGCTCGCAAAAGCATCAAACACTGAATGGGGTAAAAAATATGACTATTCATCTGTTTCGTCAATAAAAGAATATCAGTCGCGGTTTCCCGTACAGGAGTATGAAGATATTATCCCCTTTGTTGAAAGACTTAAAAAAGGAGAAGCCAACCTTTTATGGCCCGGAGAAATAAAGTGGTTCGCAAAATCTTCCGGGACCACCTCCACTAAAAGTAAATTCATCCCAATGAGCCGGGAAGCTCTTGAAGATTGTCATTACCGCGCTGCAAAAGATATTCTTGCCATTTACACAATGAACAATCCACAGACAAGGATATTCACAGGTAAAGCGCTCACACTCGGAGGAAGCCATAAGATAAATCAGTTCAGTAACGACTCACTCTATGGCGACCTTTCAGCAATTCTTATCGAAAATGCCCCATCATGGGTTGAAATAATCAGAACCCCAAAACAAAAAATCGCCCTTCTTGAAGATTTCGAAGAAAAACTTGAAAAAATTACAAAGTCGACAATTAATGAAAATGTCACTAACATATCAGGTGTACCTTCATGGTATCTTGTTTTAATAAAACAGATACTTGCCTACACCGGAAAGTCAGACCTGCTTGATGTCTGGCCAAACCTCGAGGTCTTTTTTCACGGCGGAATAAGTTTTACACCATACCGTGAACAGTATAAAAAGCTGATCAAAAGTGATCAGATGAATTATATGGAAACATATAATGCATCGGAGGGATTTTTCGGTATCCAGGACGATCCGGCAAACAGCGATATGCTCCTTATGCTCGACTATGGAATCTTTTACGAGTTTATTCCGGCAGATAAAGTTAAATCACCTTCTCCTCCGGTCGTTACAATAGGAGAAGTAGAAACAGGTGTTAACTATGCTATTGTGATCTCCACCAATGGAGGCCTTTGGAGGTATATGATCGGCGATACGATCATATTCACTTCGACTGACCCTTACCGGTTCAGAATCTCGGGGCGCACCAGACACTTTATAAATGTTTTCGGAGAAGAAGTAATCGTTGATAATGCTGATAAAGCGCTGAAGGCAGCCTGCGATGCCACAAAAGCAATAATCTCGGAATATACCGCTGGTCCGGTTTTTATGGATACAAATTCAAAAGGCTCGCATGAGTGGATCATTGAATTCGGTAAAGAACCGGAGGATCTAAATGAGTTTGTTAATGTACTCGATTCATCACTTAAATCGGTAAACTCCGATTACGAGGCAAAACGATTTAAGAACCTTAATCTTGTTAGCCCAATCGTCAGGATTGTCCCGCCCGGAACTTTTAATAAATGGCTTAAAAATAAAAACAAATTTGGAGGTCAGAATAAAATTCCCCGGCTTTCAAATACACGTGAATATATTGAGGATCTGTATCTTATTGCAGGTATAAAGAGTGCATAGAGTGCTTATTTTAATTAATCTTGCCCGAATTTAAAACCATAATTAAATTTTAGTAATTTTATCCACTGATTAATGCAAAACTCTGACCTATGCATATAGCTATTGCAGGAAATATCGGATCGGGCAAAACAACCCTGGCAGGACTTCTTGCCAAACACTATGGATGGACTCCTCATTATGAAGATGTTGACGACAATCCTTACCTGAACGATTTCTACGAAGATATGCAGCGCTGGTCATTTAACCTGCAGATATATTTTTTAAACTCACGCTTCAGCCAGATACTCAAAATTAGAAAATCGGAAAAGACAATAGTACAGGACAGAACCATTTATGAAGATGCATATATATTCGCCCCAAATCTTCATTCAATGGGACTGATGTCGACACGTGATTTTGATAATTATTCAACCCTTTTCAAAACGATGAGTTCGTTGGTTCAACCTCCCGATCTTCTTCTTTATCTGAGAGCTTCCGTACCGACTCTGGTGAACCAGATCCAGAAACGTGGCCGGGAGTATGAGAGCTCAATACGTATCGATTACCTTAAAAGGCTAAATGAGCGATATGAAGCATGGATAGAATCCTACAACCTTGGGAAGGTTCTTATCATTGAAGCTGACCACTACGACTTTCCCAATAATAAAGGCCATCTGGCTGAAGTTATCGATAAGATCAATGCCGAGTTACACGGCCTCTTCTGAAATTACTTTTAATATGAAAGCAATTAAATCTCTCATCACGCTTGCATTTGCATTATTGTTCTCAGTTTCTGCTTATCCGCAGATTGATTACAGTAATCCTGCACCTGTTGATCCCGAAATAAGGATCGGGAAACTGCAAAACGGATTGACCTATTTCATCAGGAAAAACAAAGAACCTGAAAAAAGAGCCAGTTTCTATATAATTCAGAATGTAGGAGCAATTCTTGAAAATGACGATCAGAACGGTCTTGCTCATTTTCTTGAACATATGGCTTTAAACGGCACTCAGCACTTTCCCGGGAAAGGTATTATAAGCAGTCTCGAAAAACATGGTGTAGCATTTGGCAGCAACATAAATGCCTATACCGGATTCGACGAAACAGTGTACAATCTTTCAGATGTTCCGGTTGATGCTCCGGGGCTGATTGATACTTGTTTGCTTGTACTTAATGACTGGTCCGATTTCATTACTCTTTCCGATAAAGAAATCGATCTCGAGCGCGGAGTAATCGGTGAAGAATGGCGTACCAGCAAAAATGCAAGCAGGCGTATGATCTTTGATGTTATACCTGTAGTATTGAAAGGATCAAAATATGCCAAACGTGATATTATCGGAGACCTTGATGTCATTAAAAGCTTCCCTTACAGTTCATTAAGGAATTTCTATCATGACTGGTACCGTACTGATCTTCAGGCAATAGCAATTGTTGGCGATATTAATGTCGATGAAGTAGAATCCAAAGTAAAAGCCCTTTTCTCTAAAATAGAGGCTGTAAATAACCCTCTTCCAAGAACATTTTTTGAGGTTCCTTATCATAATGAGACAAATTATGTTCTTGCACAGGATAAAGAATCACCACAGACCTCTGTTTCAATTATATCGCTTATCAAAGCCGTTCCCCCGGAAAATAAAAATCTTGGTTATCTCCGCGAAAGTCACATCGTTTCACTGATGAATTCCATGCTCAATACCAGGATAAGTGAACTGCTCCAAAAACCGAATCCCCCTTTTGTAAGCGGAGCGATTAATTTTGGAGAATACTATGCAAGGGGATACGATGCTTTTACAATATATGCAAATGCAAGACAGAATGAAGAAACTAATGCCCTCGAAGCAATATATACGGAAGCAGAAAGAGCCAAAAGGTTTGGTTTTAACAGGAACGAACTTGACCGTGCCAAAGCTACAATGCTTTCAAATATGGAGAGTTTCTACAAGCAAAAGGATAAGATTAGTAATGACACTTACGTAGAAGGTATTCAGAATTATTTCCTAACGGGGGAGCCTCTAACGTCCGTCGATTTTGATTTTGACTTCCTTAAAAAAGTCATTGATGGCATTACCCCTGAAGAGATTTCAACAAAATTCAATCAGGTGATGATTGATGAAAACCGGACAATAGTCATCCAGGGCCTTGAGGGTGAGAACATTAAACACTTGTCTCAACAGGAAGCGCTGGATATATTAAACAAGGTGAAAACTGCCCCTCTTGCTCCTTACGAGGATAAAGCTCTGTCTGAATCGCTGATTAAAGAAGAACTAAAGGGGTCGAAAATAATAAAAACAGTTCCTCTTCCGCAGTTCGGTGCTGTTGAATGGACTCTGGCAAACAACGTAAAAGTTGTTTTCAGAAAAGCCGAATATGAAAAAGACAACATTGCTCTCTCCGCATTCAGTTTTGGCGGAATCTCAAAGCTCGATAACAATCTTGTTCTGCCGGCAAATCTCATTACTGCAATTATTCCTATGTACGGCATAGGTGATTATGATAATATTACTTTACAAAAGATGCTCGCAGGGAAAAAGGCTTCTGTTTCTGTTTCTCTTAATGAGACAACTGAAAGCATAAGCGGGACATCAACGCCAAAAGATTTTGAAACAATGATGCAGCTTCTCTATCTGCGCATGGTTCATCCACGATTCGATAAAGAAGCGCACAATTCTATAATTACACGTTTTGCTGCCCAGATAGGAAATATGGAAAAAGATCCCAACAAAATGAAAAGCGACAGCATCTCAATGATTACAACAGGTTATAATCCACGAACCCCCGTATTATCTAAGGAGAGCATCGGGAAAATAACCGTTGACGATATGCAGAAGATCTATACTGACCGGTTTAATAATGCTGATGAATTTTATTTTTTTATTGTCGGAAGTATTGATGAGGAAATTGTAATTCCAATGGTTGAAAAATATATCGGATCACTTCCTTCTACGGGCCGTAAAGAAATGTGGATCGACAGAAAGATCGGCCAGCCCGACGGGAAGATCACCAGGGAGATAAGTTTCCCTCTTACAGTACCTAAATCAAGTGTATTCCTTGCCTTCGAAAAAAATCTGAAATATGACCCTTACAACTATCTTGGACTCTCAGTTATTCAGGGGATCCTTGATATAGTTTATGTAGAAAAAGTACGGGAAGACGAAGGAGGAACCTATGGGGTATCCGTCATCTTGTCAAGCCAGAAGAGACCTTCAGAGATAGGAGAAGGATATATCATGTTCGATTGTGACCCTGCAAGAGCCAATGAACTTAAAGCAATTATTTATCGCGAACTTGACAATATTATAAAAAACGGACCATCTAAGGAAAATCTCGATAAGGCTGTAAATAATATGCTTAAAACCCGTGAAGAAAACAAACTTCATAATGCTTACTGGATGAGCACCCTCACCAGGTATTACAGTTACGGAATTAATTCCGATGACCCTGATAACTACGAAAATGTCCTTAAATCGTATACCATAAAAGATATTAAAAAGATTGCCGGTAAGATGTTCAAAAAAGCCGATGTCGTTGATCTTGTTTTCAAACCGGCGCAATAAGTTTTAATCTATGGCCGATTGATCATTTTATATTTTAATAGTAACTTGCAAAAGGTATCAAAAATGTAATAATCATGAATACATCGCGTCGTAATTTTATTAAAACAGCATCCGTTTTAACAGCAGGTTCAGTTTTATCACTTGATGCATTATCAAAAGCACGGATGAGTGTTTCTGCAAATGACAAGATACAGGTAGCGCTGGTTGGTGCACGCAGCCAGGGCTTTGCTGACCTGGTTTCATTCCTTAAAAATCCCGAAATAGAATGTGTGGCATTATGTGATATCGACCGTAATATACTTAATAACAGGACAGACGATCTTGTAAAACTTGGCTTTCCAAGACCAAAACTCTATGTTGATTACCGTAAAATGCTCGAAAATAAAGATATCGATGTTGTAATTATAGGTACTCCCGACCACTGGCATTGTCTGATACTCACAGATGCCCTTGAGGCCGGAAAAGATGCTTATGTTGAAAAACCGATCGGCAATTCAATTGCCGAGATCAACATTATGCAGAAAGCCGTTAAAAAGCATGGCAAAATTGTTCAGGTAGGTCAGTGGCAAAGAAGTCAGCCTCATTTTGTTGATGCAGTCAATTACCTGAAATCAGGTAAACTGGGTCGCATCCGCACCTGCAAAGCATGGTCGTATGTTGACTGGAAAGGTGCTGTTCCGAAAGTTCCCGACTCACCGGTACCTCAGGGTGTTGATTATGATATGTGGCTCGGCCCGGCTACGAAACGTCCGTTCAACCTGAATCGTTTTCACTACACATTCCGCTGGTACTGGGATTATGCTGGCGGACTAATGACCGACTGGGGTGTGCATCTGATCGACTATATATTATATGGTATGGGAAAATCTATCCCGACATCAGTAATGGCTATTGGGGGTAAATATGCTTTCCCCGACGATGCCATGGAAACTCCCGATACCATGACTGCTGTTTATGATTTCAATGATTTTACAATGATCTGGGAACATACTATCGGCATTGGACTTGGCAACTGGAAAAGACCTCATGGAATGTCATACATAGGTGAAAATGGGACACTTGTTCTAGACCGTAACGGATGGGAAGTAGTCCCTGAAAAACAAAAGATCGAAGCACTTCCCGTTCAAAAAAATGTAGGTAATGGCCTCGACCTTCATGTAAGGAACTTCCTCGATTGTCTCAGGGACAATACCCCTCAAAAGCTAAACGCCAGTATCAATGTGGGACATGACGTTGCATTGGTGGCACAGATGGGGAATATTGCTTTCCGCACAGGGGAGAAAGTCTTTTGGGATAATGAAAAACAATCATTTAAAACATCAACTGCAAATAAACTTATTGTACCCGAATATCATAATGGTTGGTCACTGCCGAAGTACTAAGAGCATTTTATGATATTCAAATTTTTAAAATTTGGAATCGTAGGATTTTCAGGAATGGTCATTGATTTTTCAATAACCTTCCTGCTTAAGGAAAAACTTAAAATCCACAGATACCTTGCAAATTCCGCCGGCTTTACAATTGCTGCAACATCAAATTACTTTTTAAACCGTTTGTGGACTTTTGAAAGTGTAAATCCGAGAGTGATGGTTGAATACTCTACCTTCTTTTTTGTCTCTCTGATCGGCCTTGTTATAAATAATTCTTTCCTGTTTCTCTTTGAGAAGAAATTTAAATTCTATATCGCAAAACTGTTTGCTATTGCAGTGACAATGTTATGGAATTTCTTTGCTAATTACTATCTCACTTTTTCTCTCTGATAGTTACATCTTTAAATTTGCTGTTATATGTATCATATAACATCCCTGTTTCGGAACATATTGCCAGTTTATAATTTCCGGCAGGCAATTCTTCAATTGTAAAATGATAATCAGTTGAAATCGTATCTCCCGGATTCAACACTGACATATTCAGAGGAATTTCAATATTTTTTTTAACCTCCAGGGAACCATTCTTTATAAAAGCAAGTTGGAATACAACTGGTAATTCCTTATGTTTAAGGTTAATAGAATAAGGGTATGGATTGAATATCTGAAGATGGACTGTATTTGAATCCTGTCGTGAGAATGAATAGTGATCGCCTGTCAATATGGCACATTCGCGTTGCAGCGATTGAAAATCTGTAAATACTCTGGCGAAAAGAGAATCCCCCCGGGGTAAAATATATTTCGTAAGCTGACTCTTTATTGACGGCGTCAGAAAATGAGGCACATATAAAATTTCTTTTCCATGAACGCGTTCTTCAAAATCCCAAAGATCATATTGATTTTTCCTGTAATTCTTATTATTAAGGGAGTGTGCAAACTTGCCTGTATAAAAAGAATATTCCGATGCATCCTGGTATGAATTTGTAAATACTACCGGACGCTCTCCTGCAATATTTTCAATCTCTTCAGCCCACCTCCTGGTTTTATGAAATTCATTCTTAAGATATGAAAGGGGCAAAAAATCAATCATAAAAGCGCTTCTGGCAAAAAGAATAAGAGGCAAAAACAAAATTGCAACCCATTTTAAATAGCTTCCCATTTTTGACCCATAGTCCAGGTTATTAAATAACAGTATGATCATTGGAATAGTTACCAGGGCAGTCCATTGCGGTTCAATATGATAACGAAAACTTGCTATGAAAAAAAACAGGAAAAATCCTGTGACACAGAATATAAGGGTTCTTTCGAATTTATCCTTTGCTTTTGTTTTAATCATCAACCAGATAAATACCGGTAAAATAAAAGGATTGTGAATTATCAGCAGGTTCATGAGGTATTCCGGGACATGACCCGGATTAAAACCGGAAACCCTTTCGACAAGGTGGTATTTTAATGAAGGAAAACCATTTGAATATTGCCAGTATAAATGAGGAAAAAAAATGATCAGTGCCAGAACCGTGGCAAAATAGAACTTCTGGCTTTTCAGCAATCTCAGATTAGATAAAATTACTAATAAAATCAGAAGCCCTCCATGATATTTACTATACATTAATGCAGACATTGAAAATCCAAGCAGTAATGTGGTCTGGATATCTTCTTTCTCTGAAAACCTCTTATAAATCAGCAGGAAAACCGCAGAAAACAATAACAGCGGTGAATCAGGTGTGGCAATAAAACCATAAATATTAATTACCGGGAGTATGGAGATGACCATAATGAAAAGAAGTGCCTTTTTGTAATCGTGCTTTACGGTTTGATCTAATAAACTCCATATTATTAATAATGTAATCACCTCACTTATAATAACAAGAAGCCTTACCCCAAGCTCATTCCGGAATAAAAAATACCCTGTTTTGATCATCAGTGCTATCATGGGAGGATGATCAAAATAACCCCAGGCGAGATATTTAGAATACATCCAGTAATACGCTTCATCGTTGTTGAGAGGCGTCATCAGGGCCTGTAAAAAATTTAAGAACCCCCATGCCAGAAGAAAAAGTGTGAATAATCTTGAAGATCGATTTTTCGTAAAGAAATTCATTAAGGTTATTTTTAATAACAAATATCAAAGATAGAAAAAGCTTATAATACCCTTTCTGCTCCCGGGAAAAGTATTTTAATAGCAAAACCCTGAAAATAAGAGTACCTTAGCAGAAATTTTAAAAAGTAAATTTCAAATTATGGGTAGATCACAAGAAACATTCAACAAAAAGGAAGTAAGGAACAAGAAAGAGAAAAAAAGAAAAGATAAAGAGAAGAAGAAGTTAGCCAGGAAAGACAACCCAAAGACAGGAAACCTGGAAGATATGATTGCTTATGTTGACGAAAATGGAAGACTTACTTCCACTCCTCCTGACCCCAGCAAAAAGAAGGATATTTTGTTGGAAAATATCGAGATTGACGTACCTAAACGCGATTCATCCCAGAAAGCCGACCCTATCAGAAAAGGAATAGTGACCTTTTTTAACGAATCGAAAGGTTATGGATTCATAAGGGATATGGAAACGCAGGAGAGTGTTTTTGTACATGCAAACAATTTACTTGAAGATATTAAAGAGAATAATATTGTCAGTTTCGAAATAGGAATGGGGCAAAAAGGCCCTGCAGCTACACAGGTAAAGCTTTTCAAATAAAAAACTGCTTTGTTCCCTAAGGTATATTTTACCTGATCATTATTGCCTTAAAACCTTTAAATGGTTCGGCAAATACAAACAAAAAAGCCTCGATATTGTTGTATATCAAGGCTTTATTTATTTGCTCTCGCTCCCATGACTGTCGAAAGTTGCAACCAGTTAAAAGACCTTCTGATGATATAAAGAGGTTATTAAAACTCTTATTATAATCAGAGTCCTTTTAAATTTTTTTATCATAATATTCTAAGTGAATTATTCACTATCTTCTTAAAATCTTCTACATTTATGGAAAACCTACTTAAAATCGGAATTATGATTTCTCAGATAGAACCTTCCCGAAAAAGACGCTCCTTAAAGTTAAAAATCAGGAGTGCTTTGTTTATTTTTACTTTGTGCGTGTTTCACCAGAACAGTTTTGCCCAGTTGGCAGCCGGGGTGGCGCAGGTTGACATAACACCACCCATAGGTGGCTTAATGTATGGTTACGGGGCACGGGGCACAAATGTTTCTAATGGCGTTCACGACCCACTTTTTGCCGGGGCTCTTGTCCTGGATGATGGAACCAATAAGCTCGCCATCGTTACAATGGATCTGGGGCAAATTAAAAAGGAGAACGCAGAGAACATCAAAGCAATAGTTCGTGAACAAACGGACATTGAAAACATAATTATTGCAGCTTCACACACTCATTCAGGGCCAGCGAATCCCTGGACCCGGGAATTAGAAAAGAAGATCGCTGATGCGGTTGTGGAAGCTGATCGCTATCGAAAATCTGCCCGGATAGGAGTTGGTGTCGGCGAAGTCCGTGAAGGACACAACCGTCGGATGATCCGCACCGACGACACTCTGGTGATGTTTTGGGAAAACCGTGACCGCATCCCGACTAGTCCGGTGGATTATCAGCTGGGTATAATTCGTATCGAAGGATCCGATGGTCCAATAGCCACTTTAGTAAACTTTACTTGTCATCCGGTAGTAGCCGGACCTGAAAATCTACTTTTCTCAGCAGACTATCCGGGTGCAATGAAACGGATGTTAGGGGACAAAATTGGTGGTCAGATAATGTTTTTGCAGGGAGCAGCGGGTAACATAAATCCATTCTGGGATAAAACCCCACCTGAACAGGGGGCCTTCGAACAGATAGAGAAAATGGCGGGCATAATAGCAGATGAAGTCATGCAAGTATCACATAGCATTGTTGATTATGAAGAAATGCCACGGATTTCATTCAAAAGCGAGGTGATACCGCTTGCATCAAGGGTGGATACGGGACGCGTTGAACGCAAAATCCAGGCGGAGATCAACACGGTGTTAATTGGTGAAGACCTTGCTCTGGCGACTTTCCCCGGAGAGTTCTTCGTCGAGCATCAACTGTCGCTCAAAGAACGCAGCCCCTTTAAACACACCTTTTTCATCGGTTATTGTAATGATCAACTTTATTATTTTCCAACCATCCAGTCAACGATCCTGGGGGGGTACGGGGCTGCTTCAGCCACGCAAGTGGAGATCGGTGCGGGCGAATATCTTGTTAATCGTGCGCTTATCAACCTCCTGTACCAGGGCAACAAGATCTCACGTTGAAATTTTCCAACAAAATGAGAACACAAATAAAAAAATAAATAAAGTCTACATCAACAAACTTGTGAAACCTGACATCTAATAATTTAAATTTTTAAGCCAAAGAATAAGAACAACAATTATGAAATTTAAAAATGTTTTGTGTAATTTTTTTAATGTTTTGCTAATCTTGTGTGGCGTAAGCTGTACTGGAACTAAACAGCCTGATTTGCAGCTTAATAGTAATTGGCAAATCCAGTCTTCAGCTGTGGTAAACAATAGTGGCGACAAAATTTCGACAAAAGGATTTCAACCGGAGCATTGGTATCCGGTAACGTTTCCCACTACGGTATTGGCAGCACTGGTTGAGAATAAAGTATATTCCGATCCTTATTACGGAGATAACCTGAAATCAATCCCGGGTTACAAGAACGGTCGCTGGCTGTCCATGTCAAAAGAGAGCCCTTTTTATCCATCATGGTGGTATCGAACCAAATTTGAGATTCCCTCGGGGGGGTATGGTGACAATATGATCTTGAATCTTGATGGTATAAATTATCGTGCAAATGTCTGGCTGAACGGCCATCAGATTGCTGATACAACAAGTGTAAGAGGTATGTTCAGACGATTCGAGCTTGATATTACTAAATGGGCAAAAAAAGGAGCCTGGAATGTACTGGCCATTGAAGTATTTGCCCCGGGCAAGATCCAGGATATCAGATATGCGACGAAACAGGTGGAGGCAACAACCGGTTGGGACGACCATAATCCGCAACCACCAGACCTGAACATGGGAATATGGCAGGATGTTTTCATATCAGCTGACGGACCTGTATCTATACGCTACCCTTATGTTGTAACCGACCTTGATCTGCCTTCTTTAGCTGTTGCTCATCTTACTGTATCAGCAAAGTTGATCAATAAAAGTGATAAAATTGTTAATGGTAAATTAAAAGGAGAGGTTGAAAACATTAAATTCGAGAAAGACGTCTCTTTGGCATCCGGAGAATCAAAAATTGTGGAATTTGACCCTGCTGACTTTAAACAACTCAATATTGACAACCCACGTATTTGGTGGCCACATTCGCTTGGTGCCCAGGAATTATATAATATGAAACTTTCCTTTGAGACTAAAGGAAATATTTCGGACGAAGAAGATATAAGTTTCGGTATTCGCGAAGTCTCAACCTACATCAACGGGGAAGGCTGGCGGGGATATAAAATAAACGGGGAAAATATTTTAATACGCGGTGGCGCATGGATGACAAGCGATATGATTCTACGCCTTACCCCGGAACGATACGAAGCTTTGGTGCGATATGCTGCAGAAGCTGGTTTTAATACGCTTCGGTCTGAAGGCTTTTCAATTCGTGAAACCGAGACGTTCTACAACTTATGTGATAAATATGGGATCCTTGTTATTCAGCAACTTTTTGGCCGCAGCATTCCTGATGAAAAACTGGCAATAGATATTATTGAAGATGTGATTTTGCGTATCCGGAACCATCCGAGCCTGGTTCATTTTCTAGGGCATGACGAAACCTTTCCAACCGAAAATCTCGATAAAAGCTACCAAGGCCTGATCGCCGAGTATACACCGCAAAGAACCTATCAGCCTCATTCCGGTGCTTTTAACGTGGCAGATAGATTTAAAACCGGAGGAACTCGTACCGGAACTAACGAACTTTGGTGTTATGCTGGTCCATCACATTATTACACACATAAAGAGGACGGTGCATGGGGATTCGCCCAATCAGGAGGGATTGGCGGTGTCATAGCTCCTTATGAAAGCATCCGGAAGATGATGCCGGAGAATGCTCTATGGCCGATAGATAATGAAACATTTTCGTTTCACACTGTTCTTCAGGGACTTCAATACTTCAGACCGGGCCTTGATGCTATGGAAAACCGATATGGAAAGCCTGCAGGAATTGTAGATTTTTGCACAAAAGGGATGGCAATGAACTATGAAAGTGCCCGGGGAATGTTTGAAGCTTATGCCCGGAACAAGTATGATGCCCTTGGTATTACCACATGGAAATATGATGCCGCGTGGCCAGCAGCATATACCTGGCAATACGTTGATTGGTATCTGAATGTTGGCGGTGCATATTATGGTGCAAAAAAAGCGTGTGAACCTCTTCATGTTCAATATTCATATGACGACAATTCAATTTATGTAGTAAACAGTTTTTATAAGAGTTTCGGGAATCTAAAGGTGACAGCTAAGGTTTTTAATTATGACCTGACCGAAAAACTATCTAAGTCGGCAGAAGTCAGTGTTGGAGCCGATGGTAAAACAGAAGCATTTAAGATTGATTTTCCAAACGATTTAACCAAAATATATTTTCTGAGATTAAAACTTGAAGATAATTCCGGTGATGAAATTACTGATAATTTTTACTGGCTCTCGACAGTTCCTGATGTTGCAGGTATCAAAACCAGACAGGAAAGGATTGCAAAACCAAAATCCGTTGCCGATTTCAGAGAATTAGAAAACCTTCCAAAAGTAAAACTGGAAAAATCATTTGAGATACAGGAAGATAGCTCTGAATATATTGCTACTGTAAAAGTGAGGAACACAGGAAAAAATCTTGCGTTTATGGTTCACCTGGCTATAACAAAAGGCGAAGGCGGTGATGAGATAACCCCGGCTTACTGGGATGACAATTATTTCTCGTTATTCCCAGGCGAAGGGAAAAAAATAAAAGTACGATTTAGAAAAGAAGATCTGTATAAAGCCTCAGCCATATTAAAAGTTGATGGATGGAATGCAGATATATAATAATAACACCTGGAAAAAATTTTATCTATGAAAAAAAGTCGAACCACATTACTAAAAAGACAATCAAAAACATTTAGAAGTCTCACAGGAATCAGGATAGAGAAATTGAAAGTGATTGTTTTATGTGTTGTTTTTTTATGCAGTCTTAGCTTTTGCTCTGCCACAGAAAAAACGGAAATGAAAGCCGGTGTTGCCAAGGCAGTTATCACTAACAAATTACCGGGGGTAATGGCAAATGGGAATACTTCCGATGGTATGCTATATGATATCTATGCCCGGGTATTGGTTCTAAACGACGGTGTTAAACGTCTGGTTTTTGTGACATATGATCTCAATTGTCTTGATGTAGGGACTCCTATATTACGTAAACGTGTCAAGGATGAATTGGGAATAGACCCCGCTCAATTAGTACTATTGGCAACCCATAACCACAGTGCACAAATCCAGATAGATCCTGCTAATTTTGAATACGGAAAATGGCTTGCCGATCGCATTTTTAACCTCATTAAGGAAGCAATTGATAATGAAAAAGGCCCGGTCACACTTAAATTTGGTTTTGGAAATGGATATTTTATTACATCCAGAAGAAGCGGCAACACACCTATTGATTATGAAATTCAGGCATTAAAGGTAATGCTTAAGAACAAGCCCATGGCAGTTCTTTTTAATCAGCCAACCCATCCGGCAATGGCTGAAGGTACAAAAATAGAACCTGCTCATCCGGGATATGCCATGGATGAGATCGAACAACATTATCCCGGTATTTTAGCTCTATATGGTGATGCTTGTGGAGGTAACCAGATGCCTGTTGGTAATAATATATATAATCTTGGCGAGGAAAAAGCAAAAGCCGTTGGGCACTTACTGGCGCAGAAAGTGATTGAAATAATGGAAGCGACTATGGAAGATATCACTGGCCCGATTCAAACAAAATTGGAAAGAGTATCACTTCCTTTGGCCCCTCCTATCTCATATGAAAAGGCGTTGGAATTAGCTAAAACGTTTCCAAAAGACATCGGTTTCGTTAGTTTTCCAAACGATTATCGGGAAACCAACTGGGTGCGAATGCTGCTGCGCTATTATGAAAAGAATCTACCTTTTCCAAAAGGAACTGATGAAATGGTCTGCACATATGATACTTACCTGATCAACAAATCAGATCAGGAATTATTAGATAAATACGCTCCCACCATAAACAAAGATTATCCCTGCATCTACGAAGAGGTTATCGTTTCCCGTATAGGTAAGATGGCTTTTGTGGCCATGCAGGGCGAAGTATGCGCCCCCATTGGCATGCGTATTAAAGATGCTTTTCGTTTGGACATGCCCATAATGGTATTTGCTTATATGGGTGAACATAATCTCTATATACCAACACGTGAAATTGTTCGTCAAAATGTCTATCAGGCACAGACTATTCAAATTCAATATGGATCACCGGTAGGCTGGGCACCGGAAGTTGAAGATGATATGGTAAATGCAGTCATTGCAATAACAAAGTCGATGATGGAAGATAGCCAAACCAAATAACAGAAGGTAACGTCTATAAACTTAAGGTGATGAACAACAGGTCCAAAAGGCTGAATTGTTTTAGTTATTCTTTAGTTATAAAATATAAAAACCCTGTAATAATCTATATTACAGGGTTTTATCTTTGTTGTTTTGCTCCCCAGGTAAGACTCGAACTTACGACCCACGGATTAACAGTCCGTTGCTCTAACCAACTGAGCTACTGAGGAATTTTTTTTAATGAACTTGCTCTATATTAGCGTGCCAAAAATAAGGGCTTTTAGTGAATTAACCAATATCTTTGAGGAAAATTTTTAAATGAAACGTATTCTTGGCATTGGAAACGCACTTGTTGATGTTATTACCCTGATTAACAATGATCTTGTTCTTGAACAATTCTCATTGCCAAAAGGGAGCATGCAGCTTGTTGACAGAGAGAAATCGGAGATGATCAAGGCTGGGACCGTCGATCTTGAAAGACGCTTTGCATCAGGAGGATCTGCTGCTAACACAATACATGGACTGGCAATGCTGGGTATAAATACCGGATTTATTGGTTCTGTTGGCAAAGATTCTACCGGCGATTTTTTCGAACAGGACATGAAAAACGCAGGGGTTAACACCATGTTATTCAGACGTGATTCTATAACCGGAACTGCTGTTGCCCTTATATCTGCTGACTCTGAAAGAACTTTTGCCACTCATCTGGGTGCAGCTGTTGAGCTTAATGATGTCGACCTTGACTCCGACGTTTTTAAAGGTTTTGACATCCTTTATCTCGAAGGCTATCTGATCTTTAACAAATCTCTTGTGGAAAAAGCCTGCATAATTGCGAAAAACAATAATATGGAAATTGCCATCGACCTTGCAAGTTATAATGTTGTGGATTCAAGAATTGACGACTTCAGAGAAATCATTGAGAAATATGTCGATATTGTTTTTGCCAATGAAGAAGAAGCAAAATCTTTTACTGGTCTTGAACCTGAAGAAGCGTTGAATAAAATTTCTGCCTCCTGCGATATAGCTGTTGTTAAGGTGGGGAAGGATGGCTCTTTGATCAGAAGAAACGAAGAATTAATAAAGGTTGAATCTCTTCCGGTAGAGTGCCGTGATACAACGGGTGCAGGGGATCTGTACGCTTCAGGTTTCCTGTATGGTTATGTAAAAGGCCTTTCACTTGATAAATGCGGCCTCCTGGGCTCAATTATGGCAGGTAATGTCATTGAGATCATCGGAGCCAGAATGGATGAAGAGAAGTGGAAAGACATAAAAGAAACTGTATCGCTTATTGTTAAAAGCTAACACATAATAAAAACTATAGAATCGTTAACCACTCTCTTAATAATAGTTCCTGCTGAACTGTGGAACATTTTATCTTAATCAGCTAATCACTTTAGGTTTATATCCTTTAAGCCCGAAGAATATGATAAAAATGAAACAGACAAGGGGTACAGAAAAACCTAAAGCGGTGCTTGATATATCTGAAATATACCCCATAAAGACCGGGATGATTGAACCCCCGACAATCGACATCACCAGTATGGAAGAGGCTTTTTTGGTCAATGGTCCCAATCCTTTGATCCCAAGGGCAAATATCGTCGGAAACATAATTGACATAAAAAAGTAAGTCGTGAACAGAGCTATGACGGAAGTCCATCCCAGCCCT
>Ga0209429_10001054_pt1 | contig 17694 bp, 20 predicted proteins | sample BarGraNGADG00212_3_FD_184493 | JGI IMG/M metagenome (GOLD analysis project Ga0209429, IMG submission 184493) | Arctic peat soil microbial communities from Barrow, Alaska - Barrow Graham LP Ref core NGADG0004-212 (SPAdes) (version 2) | ecosystem: Environmental > Terrestrial > Soil > Wetlands >...
TTTTTCTTTTCTTCGATGGGAGCTTCTTGTCCCAATGCTGAATAGGTGATCTGGCTTCCCCGATCTTCAATGGTTTCACCCCAAACCTTTTCAACGTTGAACCCCGTTTTATCAATCGCTTTTTTTAGCGAACCGATAATTTTCTCTTTTTCCTTGGCAGTAAAATCTTCGGAATAGAGCTTTTCCCAATCCTTATCATATTGGTAGAACTTTGTTCCACACGTTGGTAGCAGGGAAAGATTTCCCAAACATTCGTCATGGGGAAGATTGGAGAGCAGTTGTTTTTCAAATTGAGGCCAATCGCCTCCTGAAATGACTGCCACCTTTGCGATACCAAGTAGGTTATGCAAAAGTTTCGACATTTCAGGGTCGAGCGATGATTTGCTTTCGGCCAATGTGCCGTCTAAATCAAAAACGATGAGTCTTTTCATTATTTTTTGTTCAGAATTTCATAGGAAGGTTATTCAATAGTGTATTCACCCTGACGCGCAACACGGTTGCACCATGCCCGGTGAAACAACGCTTTTTGTGCTTCCATCACATTCGCGTCCTTGCCATCCCATATTTCCATAGCGGGTAGCTGAATGGCCCTGGCAAACGAAAATGCCAACTCCCAGGGAAGTTGTGACTTAAACCTCAAATTCATTGCATTCAATCGTGCTGAAGCCAATTCGGAGGATTGTCCTCCTGACAAGAACGCGATACCGGGAATTGCAGCCGGAACGGCCCGCAGGAGACACTTCACCGTTGCATCGGCAACCTCGGCTAACGAATTTTGTACAGGGCAAGTCAATCCCGGAAGTACCATGTTGGGTTTCAGGATCATTCCCTCCAGCATTACACCTTGCTTGTAAAGCTGATCGAATACAGCATGCAAAACTTCTTCAGTAACTTCAAAGCACCGCTCCAACGTGTGGTCGCCGTCCATCAAGACTTCAGGTTCAACGATGGGAACCAGTCCGGCTTCCTGACTAAGCGCGGCATAGCGCGCCAAGGCGTGTGCATTTGCATCGATACAGGCTCGGCTGGGATACCCATTGCCCACAGCTATCACAGCACGCCACTTCGCGAAACGGAGCCCCATTTTGTAATAGTCGTTAAGTCGTTCGCGCAATCCGTCCAGTCCTTCGGATATTTTTTCACTGGGATGACCAGCCATGTCTTTTGCACCGCCATCCACTTTGATACCCGGAATAATTCCGGCATTGATGACGGCTTTTATAAAGGGAGTACCGTCGGTCAGAGTCTGCCGGATCGTTTCATCATAAAGTATGACACCATTGATGCAATCGCCAAGCCCGGGTGTGGTAACAATCATCTCCCGATAGGCACGCCTGGCCACTTCTGTTTGTGGAATTCCCAGTGCAGCGAATCGTTTGTTGCAGGTTGGGTTACTTTCATCCATCGCCAGTATGCCTTTGTTGTCGGCAACCAACAAATTTGCTGTTTTTACAAGTTCTTGTATTTCCATCTTTTTAATTATCAATTTACTCAGCATTATATTTTAATATAATTTTGAATTAACGAAAGTAATTTCGTTTTGTTAATTGGTTTTGAAATATAGTCATCACATCCTGCCTCTTTTATTTTAAACTCATCGCTACTTTGTGCATGAGCGGTAACCGCTATGATTGGCAAATTATTTCGGAAAGATTTGATTATATGAGTTGCTTCAATACCATTCATGACTGGCATTTTTATATCCATCAAAACAAGGGTGATATTCGGATGTATCTTGCATAAATCAACGGCTTCTTGTCCATTGTAAGCTCTTAGAATTTTGCTTTCTTTTCTCAACAATATTTCTTCATAAGAATAACTAGAATCGTCGTCTTCTGCAATTAATATGAGTGGCATTTCCCCCACTTTGATTGCATTTGTTGAATTCTTTGGTTTTGAAGAAACTGTTGATGTACTATTCGGAAGAGATAAAAAAACGGTAGTCCCCATATTTTTTGTCGATTCTAAACGTATTTCTCCACCAAGCAATTGCATGATGCCTTTGGAAATTGATAACCCCAACCCACTGCCTTCATGACCACGGGTATTAGAGGCATTTTCCTGCATAAAACTCTTGTATATAAGCTCTTGCGAATCTTTTTCTATCCCTTCGCCTGTATCTTTTACAAAGATTTCAATTTTATTATTTATTTGTTCAAACCCCAGAGTAATACTTCCTTCCTTTGTGAATTTTACCGAATTATCTACCAGTTTAGAAACAGCCTTTCGCAGTATTTCTCCATCCGTATTTAGGATAAAATGATCAACATTATCGGGAAATTGCATTTTAAGCTCCAGATTCTTTTTCATACTGGGCTCTTGAAAATTCTCAAAAACATTCGTCAACAATAAAGTAATATCAATTGGTTGAGGGTGCACTTCCATATTTCCAGAAATGATCAGGGCTATATCCATAATGTCGTTAATGGTATTCATCAAACGGTCGCTATTGAAGTTTAGAATTTCCAAATATTTCTCCTTTTCTTCCATTGTAATATCAGATTGGATAATAAAGGGGGCAAACCCAAGAATACCATTGAGCGGAGTTCTGATTTCATGCGAAATATTGTTCATAAAAGCAGTCTTTAGACGATCGCTTGCTTCGGCTTTGTCTTTTGCATTCATTAATTCTATTGCCCGTTTTTCTTTCTCTTCGTTCTGAAAGACAAGTTCTTTATTGGCAAGGATTAATTCGGCTGCCCGTTTTTCTATCTCTTTGTGTTGAACTAATAATTCATGCGTTTTCTTAAACAACTCCGCAAAAACAGCCACCTTTGCTTTTAATATTTCGGGTGATAGTGGTTTTATCATATAATCAACTGCACCAGCCTGATACCCTTTGAAAATATTGACAGAAGTATCCATGCTGGCAGTTAAAAAAATAATCGGAACATGTTTGAGCTTTTTGATTTGCCGAATTAATTCTACCGTTTCAAATCCATCCATCACTGGCATTTGCACGTCCATTAATAGGAGGGCAAAATCTTGTTCACGGTGGAGAATTTTTAATGCTTCCGCTCCTGAACCTGCTTTCACACATACATAATTCTCGTTGGAAAGAATTACTTCCAAGGCAAACAAATTTTCTGCCCGATCGTCAACCATTAAAATTTTAACAAGATTCTTTTCTTTCATTTCCAATAAGAATTATTCTCAACGTTTTTTTAATTGCTTAACCATGCCCGCATTAATGAAAGCAATCTACGCCTTTGTTGTTGGCAACCAACGAATTTGCTGTTTTTATGAGTTCTTGTATTTCCCTCACTTTGATTGCATTTGTTAATTTTTTTGGTTTTGAAGAAACTGTTGATGTACTGTTCGGAAAACATAAAAAAACGGTAGTCCCCTTATTTTTTGCCGATTCTAAACGTATTTCTCCACCAAGCAATTGCATGATACCTTTGGAAATTGATAACCCCAACCCACTGCCTTCGTGACCACGGGTATTAGAGACATTTTCCTGCATAAAACTCTTGTATATAAGCTCTTGTGAATCCTTTTCAATGCCTTTGCCTGTATCTTTTACAAAGATTTCAATTTCATTATTTATTCGTTCAAACCCCAGAGTAATACTTCCTTCTTTTGTGAATTTTATCGAATTATCTACCAGTTTAGAAACAGCCTTTCGCAGTAATTCTCCATCCGTATTTAGAATAAAACGATCAGCATTTTCGGGAAATTGCATTTTAAGCTCCAGATTCTTTTTCATACTGGGCTCATGAAAATTCTCAAAAACATTCGTCAACAATAAAGAAATATCAATTGGTTGAGGATGCGCTTCCATATTTCCAGAAATAAGCAGGGATATATCCATAATGTCGGTAATGGTATTCATCAAACGGTCGCTACTGACGTTTAGAATTTCCAAATATTCCTCCTTTTCTTCCCTTGTAATATCAGATTGGATAATAAAGGGGGCAAACCCAAGAATACCATTGAGCGGAGTTCTGATTTCATGCGAAATATTGTTCATAAAAGCCGTTTTTAGTCGATCGCTTGCTTCAGCTTTGTCTTTTGCATCCATTAATTCTATTGCCCGTTTTTCTTTCTCTTCGTTCTGAAAGACAAGTTCTTTATTGGCAAGGATTAACTCTTTTTCCGCCTTATTTCGTAGGGTAATATCCTCTACAATCCCATCATAATACATTGTCTTTCCTTCCTTGTCATTTATGGCCCGTGCACTTTCGCTGATAAACAATGTTGTCCCATCCATCTTTTTCCAAGCCGATTCCATAGCGTTAACCTCACCCTTCTTTTTCATGACATCCATAAAATAAGTGCGTTCATAAGATGGTTCAAAGCCGGCTTCTGTAAGGTTCCTGTCAGCGAGCTCTTCAAAAGATGAGTACCCCAGTATCTTAATAAGAGTAGGATTAGCCAAAAGGATTTGACCCTCAGGAGTTGTTCTGTAAATCCCTATTGTACTATTTTCAAATATGGTACGGAAGCGTTCTTCACTTTCCTTCAGCGCCTTTTCCGCCCGGTTATGCTCGGTGATTTGAAACGCAAGCTCTTTATTGGCAAGGATTAACTCAGCAGCACGTTTCTCTTTCTCATCGTTTTGAAAGACTAGTTCTTTATTGGCAATGATTAATTCTGCCGCACGTTTTTCAACTTCTCTTTCCAAATTTTGATTAAAATCGTGCAATTTTATATTTATGTCAACCATCTTTCCCTGATTGAATAATTCTTTTTTTTTGTATTTATAGTTTCTTAAAGAAATTAAAACCGAAATACAGATAATTGGAAATAGTGTAAATAAGACAGATAAGTATTGCTCATTATTATTTCCTTTAAGATAGATAGTTACCATAAGCACAAGACCTGAACTGACAAAATATAATAATGAAATAGTTAAGTTGAGGTAAAGGAAAAATGTAGCTATAAGCATAACTGATAGCAGAGTAGAAAAACCCAGCGTGGTAAAATCAATACCGGTTATAATTGAAAATAAAATGATAAGTAAAAAAGGAAATAATACAATACCGGTTTTTTTTAGATTGCTATTTTTCAATTTTAACGACCAAAAGAAATAAGCTGCAGAAACAGATAGTATGGCAAAAACGATATCAAGTACTTTATATAAATTCAAAGATTCATCTTGCCAAACTCCCTGAATCAGAAAGTCTGTAATTAATACGAAAATGGAAAAGCCTATACAAATCAAGCTTATATATTTCATCCTTGAATTATTTACCTTAATTATCTGGTCCTTTATCTTTGAATTTTCCATCTTTACTATGTTTATAAGTGAGCTTAAATTGTCAACGAGGCGCAAATGCAAAATCGACACTCGTTACATAATACATAATAGCAGCAAACATCAGAATCAAGAAAATCCAAAAAATCCAGCTATGATGTATCCTCTTCCAGCGAGGCGGACGACTTTTTGGGGGTACTATTTGATTCTGTGTTTCAGCTTGATGTTGATTGTTTTCATTTTCACTCATGATAATCATTCTTTTTTAAATTCGTTTTTTAATAATCCTGATGAGGTAGTGTTATCCTTTCTCCTTTTCTAGTGTCGCCACTTTATCCAATCGTCGTATAAACCGTTCTTCAGCCTTGAAATCAGCATTCAGGAATGCCTGAACCAATTCCAAGGCAAGGGAAGACCCGGTTACCCGGCCTCCCATGCACATTACATTCATGTTGTCGTCCTCCACACCCTGATGGGCAGAAAAAGAATCGGTGATCAGAGCTGCCCGGACATCGGCTATTTTGTTAGCCACGACGCAAGCTCCAACGCCACTACCACAGATTGCCAATCCGCGGGTCATTTCGCCTTCTGAAACTGCTCTGGCCAAAGGCACAATAAAGTCGGGGTAGTCATCGCTATCGTTTAACTCCCAAGCACCGAAATCCTTGACTGTAAAGCCTGCAAGTGTAAGTGCATCCAATAATTGTACTTTCAATTCAAAACCGCCATGATCGGCAGCTATTCCAATGTGCATTGATTCATAATCGTGCATGACCTTTTTCTTTCTTGTTCAATCTTGATTCCATTTCCAGTTTAATATTTCAGGCATATCCTGCCCGTATGTATCAATGTATTGTTTGTGCTCGATGAGTTTGTCAATCATCAACTGATTCAGCTTATTTCCATTTTCTCCTAAGCCGGGAATTCGGTTGATTACATCCTGAACCAGATGAAAGCGGTCTAAATCGTTTAAGACCGTCATATCGAAATAGGTGGTGATGGTGCCTTCTTCCTTGTAACCCCGAACATGCATGTTTTCGTGGTTGGTCCGTCGGTAGGTCAAACGGTGTACTAGCCAGGGGTAGCCGTGAAATGCGAAAACGATGGGCTTGTCTTTTGTAAATAAAGCATCGAAATCGGCATCACTTAACCCGTGCGGATGTTCCGAATTTGGTTCCAGTTTCATCAAATCGACCACATTGACTACCCGGATTTTAAGTTCAGGCAAATGTTTGCGAAGGATGGAAACTGCTGCCAGTGATTCGAGTGTTGGCACATCACCACAACTGGCCATCACCACATCTGGTTCGCCTCCCTCGTCGTTACTGGCCCATTTCCAAACACCAATTCCCTGGGTGCAATGTTCAATCGCTTCATCCATATTTAACCATTGAGGCGCTTGGTATTTTCCGGCAACTACGACATTTACATAGTGTCGGCTTCGCAGGCAATGATCCCATACCGACAACAAACAGTTGGCATCGGGCGGAAGATAGACCCGCACAATGGAAGCTTTCTTATTGACAACATGATCGATAAAGCCAGGATCCTGATGCGTAAAACCGTTGTGGGCCTGTTGCCAAACATGAGATGCCAGCAGGTAGTTCAGCGACGCAATTTTCTTTCGCCACGGCAATCCGGCGCTTACCTTCAACCATTTGGCATGCTGATTAAACATCGAATCGATAATATGGATGAATGCTTCGTAACAGTTGAACAGGCCATGTCTTCCTGTCAGCAGATAACCTTCGAGCCAACCCTCACATTGGTGTTCGCTCAATACTTCCATTACCCGACCTTCGGAAGCCAGGAACTCATCGTTCTTTTCTGTTTTTGCTTCCCACTGCCGGTTGGTCACTTCAAAAACAGCATTCAGGCGGTTTGAAAGTGTTTCGTCCGGACCAAAAATCCGGAAGTTTCGCTGTTTAGCATTGAGAGTGACCACTTCGCGAAGGAATTCGCCCAATTCGTGGGTGTCGGCAGCCTCAACCGAACCCGGTGATGGTACTTTAACAGCGTATTTTCGGAAGTCGGGCATATTCAAATCATGCAACAAAAGGCCGCCATTGGCATGTGAATTTGCACCCATCCGGCGTTCTCCTTTTGGTGCGAGTTCTGCCAGCTCGGGTATTAACGTGCCTTGTTTGTCGAATAATTCCTCCGGCTTATAGCTTTTCATCCATTCTTCCAGAAGTTTTAAATGGTGGGGATGATCGGAATCGACCAGCAGTGGAATCTGGTGTGCACGAAAAGTACCCTCGATTGGTACTCCATCAACCTCCTTCGGACCCGTCCAGCCTTTGGGCGAATTGAGTACGATCATTGGCCAGCAAGGACGTTCAGCATCCTTTTTAGTTCGTGCATGGCTTTGTATTTTCTTAATTTCCAGAATGGATTTTTCCACTGCAGAAGCCATTAACTGATGCATTTCTGCTGGTTCATCGCCTTCGACAAAGTAAGGGTTCCAGCCATACCCGCGGAGCAACTGCTCTAATTCGTCGTGAGGAATACGGGCAAGTATGGTTGGATTGGCAATTTTGTAACCGTTGAGGTGAAGGATAGGCAACACCGCACCGTCGGTAATTGGATTTAAAAATTTGTTGGAGTGCCATGCTGTAGCCAAGGGACCTGTTTCTGCTTCTCCGTCGCCAACGATGCAGGCAACTACCAAGTCGGGGTTGTCGAATGCCGCTCCGAAAGCATGGCTGAGCGAGTAACCTAGTTCGCCGCCTTCGTGAATCGATCCCGGACATTCCGGAGAAACATGGCTGGGAATTCCTCCAGGGAAGGAAAATTGCGTAAACAACTTTTTTAGTCCGGATTCATTTTGCGTGATAATTGGATAGACTTCACTGTATGTGCCTTCCAAATACGTATTACCAACCAATGCTGGCCCTCCGTGTCCTGGACCGGAAATGTAAATCATGTCGAGGTCATACTTTTTGATGACCCGGTTCAGGTGCACATAAATAAAGTTCTGTCCTGGAGTGGTGCCCCAATGTCCCAGCAGCATGGACTTCACATGCGAAAGTTTCAGTGGTTCCCGGAGTAAAGGATTGTCCCGTAGATAGAGTTGGCCCACGGAAAGATAATTCGCGGCCCGCCAATAGGCGTTCATTTTACTTAGAATATCCATTGAAAGTGGATTTTGCTTTGTTTCCATATTATCTGTGTTTTTAATGCGATGTTACTACTTGAATATCTCGGTGACTTATCATTTGACGAACTGTTTTTGCGATCATCCATTCTTCATCCGTATGAATCATGCGAACGACAGTTTTTCCATTATTTGTTGAAATGATTGCTGCGTTTGCCTTGTTTTGTTTTTCATCGAGTTCAATTCCAAGAAATTCAAGATTATCACAAATTCTAGAGCGAACAACTGGGCTATTTTCTCCAATGCCTCCTGCAAAAACAAGCGTGTCCAGTCCACCAAGTACAGCAGCAAAAGCGCCAATCCATTTTCGGACCTGATAACAGAATAACGAAACGGCTTCGGCTGCCCGAATGTCCTCTTTTCCCAGTTTGAGTAAATCGTGCATGTCGGAACTGGTCTCTGAAATGCCGAGCAGACCTGATTCATGATTGATCAGGTGATTAAATTGTTTGGGAGTTAAATGTTCCGATTGGATGATATACCATGCCACGCCCGGGTCCAAATCACCAGGCCGAGTTCCCATCATAATGCCTGAAGCCGGAGTGAACCCCATGCTGGTGTCGATGCTTTTGCCATCTTTTACGGCAGCCATGCTTGCTCCATTACCCAAGTGAGCCAAAATCACACGACCTTGTGCTGCTTCTGGTCCGGCAACACGGGTGAGTTCCTCCATCAAATAGGAATACGACAGCCCATGAAAGCCGTAACGTTGTATCCCTTTTTCGTCGAAATGCCGGGGAATTGGAAGCAACTTGGCTACCCGTGGCATGGTTTGATGGAAAGCAGTGTCGAAGCAAGCAACCTGAGGAAGTTTTGGATGACGCTGACGGAGAACCTCGATTAATTCAAGTTCAGCCGGTAAGTGCTCAGGATCATAAGATGAAATGCGATGAAGTTCCTCCAACAATTCAGCAGTGATTATTTCTGGACTTGTGTGATGCATCCCATGAACCACTCGATGCCCGATGCCGGTGATGCATGAAAAATCAATCTGTTTTTCGAGCCAGTCGATCAAGAAATTTGCTGCAGATCGATGCTCTGAAGTTTTAATTGTCAGCGTATCTTGTATCTTTTCTTTTTCATTGGTGAAAGTCAGTTTTGAATCCGGTAGACCAATTCGGTCAATATTACCGTAGAAAATACGCGTCAAGGGTTCATTCGTCCGATAAAGTGCGAACTTGATACTGGACGAACCCCCGTTGATAGTCAGGACATTGGAGAGCGTCGTTTCTATGGATGGTATTTTTTTCATGTTTCAATCTCCAATCCAAACGATGCCAATTTTTCGCGCGTTGATGTGTAATCCGTATGCCAAATTCCTAGAAGTCCCAGTCGTTCGGCAATCTGTACAAACATTTGAGTATTATCGATGTATACAACCTGTTCTGCATTAACCTGAGCAACATCCAATGCGAGTCGGAAAATATCGGCATCGGGTTTGCGCAGACCCACATAACAAGAGGAAATATAGGAATCGACGAATGCATTAAGCCTGAACTTCTCAATTCGATGCTCATTGAGTTCCCTCGATTCGTTGCTGACCACTACAATCTTCAATCCGTATTTTGCTTTAAGTTGGCTGATCAATCCGATCATTTTGGAGTCGGATTCTGACTGGGCAAACATGAATTCCTGAAATTGTGCCTGAGTAAAAGACCGTGGCTCATAAAACACCACCAGATTCAGGTATTCCTCCAGTGTAAGTTTGCCAATTTCAAACGTTTCGAATGTGGTAGCATGCCTGTCTTCCAACTCCTCTAAATCGAGATTAAACTCCTTGACAGCCCGTTTGCGAAACGTATGTCCCCAACCATCAGTAAGCAAGACGCCACCGATATCCACAAACAAGGTGGTAACCAATTTCGATTTAACCGTCATGTCGAATTTATTTTCTGGTCGATGACTTCTTTTTCAAGGCGTCCATCAGCTTATCAAATGCTTGAACAAACTTCTCGACTCCATCGTTTTCTAATTTTTCAGTAATGCTTTGTAAATCGATGTTCATTTCGGGCAACTCAGACAATACCCAGGATGCCTGTTCCACATCGACTTCCAATAAATTCGACGGGTTACCGTGATCACGATACGCTTCAAGTGTTTCCAGAGGAATGGTATTGACTGTATTTGGTCCGATTAGCGCCTCAATGTATTTTACATCGCTGTATTTCGGATCTTTTGGGCTGGTACTGGCCCACAGCAGTCGCTGAGGCGAAGCTCCAAGTTTCGTAAACTGTTCGTTTTCAAAAACTTCCTTATAAATTTTATAGGCAATTTTGGCGCTCGAAATGGCAACCTGCCCGCATATTTTGGTTGCAAAATGTGCCTGTTCACCCCCTGAAGCAATAAAATCTGATTCTTTTGGATCAATAACCGCATCGATGCGACTTAAAAAGAAACTTGCCACCGACGCAATATTAGTTATGGATTTGTCTTGATTTATTCGGTCCGTGATACCGGCGATATACGCTTCAGTTACCAACTTGTAACGCGGCAAGGCAAAGAGCAACGTAACGTTCACATTGATTCCTTCGCTGATCAATTGCCTTATGGCTGGCAGACCCTCTATCGTTGCCGGAACTTTGATAAGTACGTTTGGCCTGTTCAATGCAACCCATAACCGGCGGCCTTCCTCAATAGTACCAACGGTATCGTGCGCCAAATTTGGATTTACTTCCAAACTCACATAGCCATCTTTACCGTCCGTTTTTTCATACAAAGGTCTGAATACGTCGGCTGCACTTTGCACATCCTTTTGAGTGATAGCCTCATATATTTCATTGACGTTTTTCCCCTTATGCGCCATTTTTTGAATTTCAGCATCATAAAGATTGCTTTCGGCAATGGCTTTTTCGAAGATAGCCGGATTAGAAGTCATTCCACGGAGGCCATCCTTTTCGATCAGATGCAAAAGTGCTCCATCGGCAATCAAATCGCGACGGATATAGTCGAGCCAGATCGATTGGCCCAAGCTTTCCAGCTTTTTTAAAGGATTTTCATTCATAAATTTGTCTTCTTATTTTAATTAGGACAATTTGTTTTAAAAATACTTTTCTCGTGAACTGAAAGTGTTATACTATTTTTGAGAAATGTTATATCATTCACATGTCCAAACCCCCAATTTGTTGGACAAAAGGGACAAAATGAAATAGGACATTTGGGAGATTCTATACACTGGGAAGAACTTGACGAAGATTTAAGTTTGGAAGGTTTTTATACGTACAATAAAGACGAAATTGAAAAACAACGAAACGAGGTATCGTTGGTATTTAGCCAGTTTCCAGCAATAAACATAACGAAATTTGCAGAGCAAGTAAAAATAAACCGTAGTTTATTGGCAAGTTACGTTTGTAATGAAAAGAAGCCTGGAGCTAAAAATAAAAAACAAATAGAAACAGCTTTGCACCAACTCGGTAAACAACTTATGGCCGTAAAATTGTAAGGTTTCTGAAATTGAAAATGCGGCCGTGTGTTCCATGCGTCGCCCTGTACTTAATGTATTCGGCACCTTTCCCCATTTCCTTTAAGCCACAATTTTCCGCCTTCCTCCAACAACAAGCCTGCACACGCCTATTCATCGCCTTTCCCCAACATATTTTCCCAACATGTTTAATATAAAAGGATTTATGGTTCCTGAGATCTCAATAAAAGTGAAGATAAAACACAAATAAAAGTTAAAGAATCAAAATTATTGATATATTTGAGGTCAATATCACAATTGGATAATTCTATATAGCTCTGTCTTGTGACACAAATTCCTCAGCAGATCATTACGGACGAATATTGGGTATCGTTCTTAGCCACATTCTTGTGGGCCCTTGAATTTGCTAGATAATTAAAAGTTTCTAGGATAATTACAATAGATGGTATGGTTATGAAAAAGCTTCTACATGTTTCCATTGAACTAATCATTCACACTAAAAATCTTTTAAAATGAAAAAAACAAAATTATTTTCAATTATGGCAATCCTTGCTTTAGTAAGTCTGAGCAATTGCAAAAATGAAGAGGTGGTGTCCTCACCAATTTATGTGGACAATTCACCGAAAGCCAATATTTCGGGGTATGTCACTGCCGAAATGAATTTACAAACAAATGGTGCAGAATTTGTTCCAGCTGGTACACAGTTATTTGTAGAAGTCAATTACAGCGATCTCAACAGTGCAGCAATCGGTAAATGGAAAGACACAGTAACTGTATCGGCAACCGGACAGTATCAAGTAGACGTACCCGCTAATGGAAGTGGAGTGACGGTAACCATAACTCCTATAACTTTCGAGGCAAATCAGGTACAAGCTTACGGCTCATTCTACACTCAAATCAATAAGATATATTCAACAAATCCAATTACGCTGGCATCTGTCAGAACTGGTCAATCGTTGAAATCAAATATCACGTATGCGCTTTCCGATTTGCCAAATTTTACAGATAAAGTAAGTATTTCAGGCAAATTTCAGGCAAATCTTGATGCTTCAGTTGTAGGATTAGAAAATGTACCGAATGGTACAGTAATTAATTTTTGGACGAGTACATGGAAGGACTCTGTTGTTGTCCAAAACGGAATTTATTCAATTGTTGCTCCAAAAAATAGTACAATTAATTGGAAATCTAAATTTAAGTATTCAAAAAATGTATGGAATCCAAATACATTAACTTATAATAATTCCCATACGTATGAATACACCATTACGGGATCAAGTCCTTTTTCAAGTAATACAACAGATTTTTATTTAAGTGCAGGAGAAGGAATAGATTTATGGATTGATCCTTTGGCAAATGTAGTGCAAGTATCGGGTGCTGCTCTTGCCGAGCTTGATCTTACAATACTTGGACCAGAGAGCATACCGGATAATGCAAATGCAAAAATCACCTTCTATACTTCAGATACTTCATGGGGAGGTACGGCAACTATTTCGGCAGGTAGATATACTATAAATGTTCCAAGAAACGAAACTATTATTTATACCGGTTCATTTACATACTTGAAAAGAACTTCAGCAACAACTACAGTTCAAACAACATATATTTTCAATGGGTCATTCCTTTCATCTTTAAATAGCACGCAGACTTATCAAGTAACGGCCAACTAAACTAAATATAAATAAAAATGAAAACAAAAATAATAGTAACATTATTTTTCTTGAATTTGTGTTTGGTTTTTATTCAGGCACAGACAAATGAGAATGAATCAACTTCAAAGAAAAATGTAGAATATTTACCCAAAGCAGGTGAATTTGGCATTGGAGCTGATGCAACCCCTGTATTTAATTATATTGGTAATATGCTGAGTGCAGCTGGTACTAATAGCTTAAATTTAAGTAGCCCTGTAGTTTATTGTAAGTATTATTTGTCGGATGAAACAGCTTTAAGAGCTGTGCTTTTAGTATCCTCTGTTAATCATAATGATTTATATTATGAACTTGATGATGCTGCTAGGTTTGCAGATCCTTTGTCGAACAGTCAAGTGACCGATACAAAAAACCTGTCGAATCAACAATTCTTTTTTTCGTTAGCATATCAGAAATTCATTGGAAAAAACAGAATCCGTGGATTTTGGGGTGCACAGGTTCTTGTTGGGTATGGCTATTCCAAAACAATTAATACGTACGGGAATTCAATGAGTGAAATTAATCCAACTCCTTCATCAATTTATTATTACAATTCAAACAAAGATAGATTGTTGCAAAGTGTCAATGCAAACGATTTCCGTTTGGGTGGTGGCGGGATTGCCGGTTTTGAATACTATGTTTTACCCAAATTATGCATTGGGGGTGAAGTAAGTTTAAATTTAGTTTACGCTCATGGAGGACAGTTAAGTTCCAAATCTGAAAAAGTTATTGGTAATCAGGTAATAACAAGTGACGTCGCCTTTTCTCCGGGTTTAAGTGATTTTAGTATTAAAACCTCCCGGTTTACTCCGAACGGTTTTGAGGAACAATTAGGATTTTACGTAATGTTCCATTTCTAATCTCTTGCAAACTGTTTGTATTTAACTCATAAGAAGTAAATATCCCTTTTTGGGATAATTACTTCTTGAGTTAGATTTAAATTCAATAATCCTAAATATTTTGTTTTTCAAAAAGATTTATTTTTTTGGATTTCTACATTCTTTTACCGTGTCAGAAATAAAAAAAAACGTTCCCATAATAATCATGTCTTCTTAAATTAGATTGCACATGAAAAACATTCTTCTCCTACTGTTCTTATGCTTCTTGGCATACGTGTCAAGTGCACAAACTATTGTGAAACTTGCCTTACCCGACAACTGCAATGCAGGTCCAGTCCAAGTGGTCAATGAATCTCTTAATGATGTTCTTAACCTTGAGCTTTTCCCGAATCCAAATTCGGGCATTTTTTCCTTTGATGTTACTTTCAAGTCGACTATTGATAAAGCGACGATTAACGTCTATGATATGATCGGCAAACCGATTTATACCGAAGCCGTATATTGCAACACCAATAAATTAGTGAAACAATTATGCTTAACAAAGTTGCTGCCTGGGCATTGATGGGATAATTAATGAGGACAAATTGGGGCTTGATAAAATTTATATTCAGGCTAAAAGATACGGTGAAAACAAAGTGAGAGAAAAAGACATCCGAAATTTCATCGGTGCTATGAGTGGTGATACCAATAAAGGTGCATACCAAAAAGCACATGATGCTCATCACACGATAATTCTGATTGATGGGAATAAGCTGGTTGATTTATTACATGAATTTAATGTCGGTGTTCAAGTAAAAGCAACTTACGAAGTAAAACAATTAGACGAGGATTTCTTTGAAAATGAATGATTTACTGAAGGATAAGATAGAAAAATTACAGCCGCTACCAGCTAAGTCACATGCGCTTGAAGGCGCACGCGGCTACCCCATAGAACAAAATTCGCAAAAGAGTGCAATCTCTCTACCTTCAAGCTTCATCAAACATTTGAATAAAAGACTTTTTGCAATTGGAGATATTCACGGATGCTTCGATTCTTTAAAAGAATTGGTGGAGAACAAAATCAAACTTCAAAAAAACGACAAACTTATTCTGCTATTATTACTCACTTGAAGATTACCTTTTTGTACATGCCGGTTTTAATGATAATGTGCTTAATCCTTTTAATGATTATTATTCGATGCTATGGAAATGCAAAGAATCCTACACAAATCCATTATTAGCAAATAAGACTATAATTCATGGTCATAATCCTATAAGAATTTCCAAGTGTGAAGAAATAGTTAATGCCAAACTTAATGTAATCAATATTGATACTGGCTGTGTATATAACGAGAAAGAAGGCTTTGGAAGACTAACGGCATATGATTGTAATAATAAAGGAATACTTTTTGTTTGAATTGATTTTATAGATATATTTGCAATTCGCGAATCGCGAATCGAAAGATGTAATCGATGAAGTCAATTAATGATAGAAATTATGAAGAAGCATAATGGAATGCGTCCACAAGATATTGTAGTTTTATTGAAGATTATTTCAATAAGAGATGATAATTGGCGAAATATTGATATTGCAAATGCTATTGGAATAAGTCCTTCTGAAGTTTCTGAAGCATTAAACAGGTGTAAGATTGCAAGGCTTATTGATAGTAAAAAAAGAAAAGTAAATATCAATTCTTTCACCGAGTTTTTGATTTACGGATTAAAATACGTTTTCCCAATAGAACCAGGAGCTATTGTAAAAGGAACTCCTACTGCTCATTCAGCTTCACCAATAAAAGAACATATTTCATCTGATACTGATGTTTATGTATGGTCTAATGCAAAAGGGACACATAGAGGTCAAGCCATTGAGCCATTGTATAAAACGCTACCCCAAATAGTTCAAGAAGATAAATTGTTCTATGAACTATTAACCATTGTAGACACTATTAGAGTTGGGCGTGTCAGGGAAATAGAAATAGCCATTGACGAATTAAACAAGCGCTTAAAAAATGCCTAGTACAAATATTCTAATGTTACAAACTGTTGCTATTGGTTTGGGAGAACTGAGAGATGAAATGGTTTTACAAACGACACATCAAAAGGAGCACCAATTTGCAGATGGATTTACAAAGACATTAAGGTTGATGTCATGCCAACTGATTCTAGTGTCCTTGGATTCAGTAATCGGTGGTATGAAGAGGGGATTGAAATTAAAATATCAAAAACACTTCCCGATGGAACTGACGTATTTGTATTTCCGCCAGAATATTATTTAGCCGCAAAATTTGAGGCACACAAAGGACGAGGAGGTAATGATTTACGTCAAAGCCACGATTTTGAGGATATTATTTACATTTTGGATAATTGCACGAACATATTAGAAAATATAAGTGAGTCTAGCCCAAGTGTCAAAGAATATTTAAAGGGTGAATGCCAGAATCTATTGGATAACCCAAACATTACAGAAGGAATTGAGGCTGCTTTACCTTATGGCTCAGGCGAAGAAGGAACAGATATAATTTTAGAATTAATCCTGAGAATTGCGGAGATTGAATAATGGAGAAAGGTAAATCGATATATAAATTGCCTGAAGGGTGGATTTGGACTACAATAGGAGAAATCGCAGTTTTATCCATTTTGAACTGTCAAGTAATCCTTGACAGTTCAAAGTTTGACTGAAAGTTCCAAGTGTCCACCAAAACCAAGTTTAATAATTTTTTGAAGTGTCGAAATGCGAGCTTCTTTAATATTGTTCTCGATTTGAGAAATATATGATTTAGTCGTTCCTGCTTTTTCTGCAAGCTGTTCCTGTGTCATTCCCATTTCAATTCGTGCATCGTGAATTAAAGCACCTATTCTAAAGTCTTCGTAACCAGCTTCAAGTTCGTCACGATCTTTTGTCCCAAGTTTTCCGTAGTTTTTTTCTTTAAACTCTTCAAGAGTTGTTAAGTTTTTATTTTTCGTTTTCATATTCTGCTTTTATTTTAAGTGCTAATGCAATCTGTTTTGTCCACGAAGCAAAAATACAAATGTTTCTCTAAAGTGAGACATGAAAGGATTGTGTTGCAGTTGAAGATGTTATGATGGCTACGCCAAAAAAACGATATTTGCTGTTGATTGTGCTGTTAAGCTTTGATAAAACATTAAGTCTACACCGAAACTCTTAAATTGGAGATTGCATTAGAATAGCTTCTACTTGTGCACGGAGATCGTTCCCGGTGAGGCAACTATAGAGCATCACCATTTTATCACCTTTATTTTCCTGTGCGATAATAGACATGCTTAGCTGTCAGGCGAGTTTAACAGTTTGATTGAGTAATTCAACGTTAAAATTGACCTTAGCGTTCAAAGCTTTAAATACTTTGATTATTGTCTCAAACCGTGCGTCTGTCAGGCTGTTTTCGAGCTTGGAA
>Ga0209429_10001055_pt1 | contig 17684 bp, 11 predicted proteins | sample BarGraNGADG00212_3_FD_184493 | JGI IMG/M metagenome (GOLD analysis project Ga0209429, IMG submission 184493) | Arctic peat soil microbial communities from Barrow, Alaska - Barrow Graham LP Ref core NGADG0004-212 (SPAdes) (version 2) | ecosystem: Environmental > Terrestrial > Soil > Wetlands >...
GGCCTCGCGGCGGCGTTGAACTCTGTTCCGGGCCCACGCCAAGGTCGCTAGTCTCCTTCTATGACCCCCACGACGTCGGAACGACGCCGCCTTGCCTTATATAGCGACGCGGCCCGTTTTGATGTCGCCGCTCCTGCGGATCTGACCGCGCGGGAGATGCTTGCGGCCATGGGCGTCGCGTTCGATGCGTCCAGGCAAGCGCTCGTGTTGCGCTCGGGCAGGGAGATCGACGCTGACTCCCCCGTGGCGGATCTGGTGGACGGCACCCTGCTCACCGTGGTGGACCTCGCGGCCCCCGCTACGCGCGGACGCCGCGCAGGTGCCAGCCAGGAAGGCGCCCGCACTGACCACCACGCCCCGTGGTGGCTGCTCACCACGATCGCGGCCCTGCTCGCGGTTGCCGCCCTGGGCGACCTCGCGCTTGAGACGACGCTCCTGGGAGACAACGTCAGGCTTCCCGTCGCCGCGGCGTTGGCAGTGGGCGCCACGGCGGCAGCTGCCCTGTGGTCCAAGCGTGTGTCCCTCACGGCAGGCACCGGCTTTGCGCTCGCTGCGGCGTCGAGCCTCGCCTTTGCCGCCGGAGTGGTGGCAGTCCCTCATGTGCCAGGCGCCGCACACCTGGCAGTGACGTGCGGGCTGCTCAGCGCCGTCGTGCTCATGGGAGTGCTCGGGGTGACCGCCTCGACCTCCGACGCGCAACGCGCGGTGCGCGGCGCAATCGGCGCGGCGCTTGCCATCCTCTTAGTGCTCAGTGCGGTGTGGGGAGGCACACTCATAATGGAGTGGAGCACCACCACCGCGACCGCCATCAGCCTTGGCCTCGTGGCCCCTGGAATCCGCTGGATACCAGGGCTATTGCTCAACCTCGAGGACGGCTACGCCATCAACTACGAGCACTTCATGTCGAGCAGGTGGTCGGTGCGCGGAGCGGTTCCCGAGGACCCCGGCGCCGTCACCATGGACGTGGTGAAGCCGCACGTGGTCGAATCGCTCGCCAAGCTCACCGCGGGCATCGTGACCCTGTCGGCGCTGGCGGCCATCACCTCGCCTATCGTCGCTCCTGGGATGTACTCCGCGAGCCTCTTGGTGCGCATCGGCACCATCGGGGTGCTGGTGGCCACCGCCATCGCGCTCTTCCTCGGCCCGCGACACCACTCGTCCGCCACGCTGCGCTGGGTGCCGCGCGCCACCGCCATCTTTGTGACCCTGGTGCTGGTAATCACCTTCGCTCTGCACTCAAGCGACGCCGTGCGCAGCGTGCTTGCTGCCGCCATGATGGTGGCCGCTATCCTCGCAGCGGTGCTGATCGTGCCCGTCGGCAAGGGAGCGTCGTCCCTCGTATGGTCGCGGCTTGGCGATACCTTTGAAGCTCTCGCCGTCGCACTTGCCCTGCCCATGGGCCTGCTTGCCGCAAACGTCGTGGACTCCATGAGGACGGTGATGGCCGGATGACGACGGGAACGTGCTGGAACTGCAGGCAACCGCTCCAATCTGCGGCTACCGCCTGCCTGTGGTGCGGCGTATCGCAGCAGGCGCCCGCCGCCCAGTTTGTCATGGCGCCGTCGGGTGGTCCCTCCGCGGCCGCCTCCGCCGTCGTTGCTCCTGCCGCTCCTGCCGGGGCCGCACCTGGCTCCTTCGTGGCAGCCACCCTTGCGCCGGTGCGCGCCACCAAGCCTCCCCGCGCCCCGCGCGGCGCCACCCTGCCAGATGCCTTCAGGGGCACGGCAGCAGGCACGGGCCTGCGCCTGGTGTCCTTCACCATCGACGTGGTGGTGGTGGCAGGCATCGCGGCGGCCGTGGCGTTGGTGTGGGAGTCCACCGTGCTCACCGCCATCGCCGCCATCGAGGTCGCGGTGTTCTTGTGGGTGCTTGAGGCCCGCACCGGTCTGACCGTAGGCAACGCCGCGGTGCACGTGCGCACCTCACGCGCCAACGCCCCCTACTCACCTGGCGTGGGCCGCACCCTCATCAAGAACGTGGTGACCGGCGCGGGCTTTGCGGTGGCCGTCGTGGGCGCCTGGGTGGTGGTGGGATCAAGCGCATGGGATCCAGCGCGCCAAGGGCGCGGCTGGGACAACCTCGCGTCGCGCACCCGCTCGGTCTCAGTGCCTGCCCGCACGCGCGCCGTGGCGCCGGTGCCAGGCGTCGCAAGTGCCGTCGGCCAGCCGTTGCCGCCCACCACCCGCACCGCCGCTCGCATCGCGCCCAAGGTCAGCGGCCTTGGCGCCGCCAAGGTGGTCACGGGACTCGCGAGCGGGGCAGGGTCCATCGAGGATTCGGTGGCCATGTCCCAGACAGGTGTGAGCCCCACCGGCGCGGCCATGGCCAGCGAGATGACGGCTCCGCCTATTGCGGTGATCGTTCAGCCGGTGATCGTTCAGCCGGTGGTTGTTCAGCCGGTGGTTGCCGCGCCCGTTCCGCTTGCGCAGCCTGCGCACATCGAACCTGCGCCCGGCGTCATCCTGCCTGCGCCTGGCGTCATCCTGCCTGCGCCTGGCGTCATCCTGCCCGCTCCTGGCGTCATCCTGCCTGCCCCTGGCGTTGTCGCGTCGCCCGCTCCCGTGGCGTCGCCCGCTCCTGGCGTTGTCGCGTCGCCCGCTCCTGGTGCGCCTGTTGCACCGCCCGCGCCGTGGCCCGCTCCCGCGCCGTGGCCCGCGCCGTGGCCCGCGCCGTGGCCCGCGCCGTGGCCCGCGCCTGCTCCCGCGCCTGCTCCCGCGTCTGCTCCCGCGTCTGCTCCCGCGTCTGCTCCCGCGCCTGCTCCCGCGTCTGCTCCCGCGCCGTGGCCCGCTCCTGTTGCTCCCGCTCCTGTTGCTCCCGCTCCTGTTGCTCCCGCTCCTGTTGCTCCCGCTCCTGTTGCGCCCGCTCCTGTTGCGCCCGCTCCTGTTGCGCCCGCTCCTGTTGCGCCTGTTGCGCCTGTTGCGCCTGTTGCGCCTGTTGCGCCTGTTGCGCCTGTTGCACCGTCTGCTCCCGCTCCCGAGCCCGCGGGCCAAGGCGTGCTGCTGCTCATCTTCGACACGGGACAACGGGAGCAAGTGCCGCTGCCTGCCGTCATCAACCTGGGCCGCAAGCCTGCCGCCACCGAGCCAACTGACCACGTCATTTCCGTGAGCGACCCCGAGGGAACTGTGTCAAAGACGCACGTGCGGCTGGAGCACTCAAGGGGACGCACCTGGGTCACCGACCAAGGCTCGACCAACGGGACCGAACTGTTGGAAGACGACGGTGAAGTCATCAAGGTCCCCGCCGGTCAGCGCGCCGAGGTCACCGACGGCGTGCGAGTCCGCATCGGCAATCGCACCTTCACCATCAGCGTGCTCGTCACCGGCGCGCCACAAGGAGTCCAGGCATGAGCGCCCGCCTCGCACCACCCCGCGTCCCCTCAGGAGGCATCCCCGTCCAGGCGCCCCCGGAGATCCAGGCGAGCGATGGAGGGTCCGGCATGCTGACATCGATGATGCCGATGCTTGGTGCGATCGGATCGGTGGTGATGGTCACCATGTCAGGGGCGGGGATGAAGGGGCTGCTTACCGGCGGCATGTTCATGATGTCTTCCTTGGGCTTCGTCGCCGTGAATGGCTGGCGCCAGCGATCGCAGCGCACCGCCCAGGTACTCGCATCACGCCGCGAGTACCTCGCCTACCTCTCGGACCTGCGCGTCACCGTGCGCAATGCCGCCAAGCAGCAGCGCCGCGCCGCCAATTGGGCCAGCCCCGCTCCCGCAACTTTGCCGTACTTCGCGGAGGAGCGCACACGGGTATGGGAGCGATCGCGCGAGGACGCGGACTTCCTCTACACCCGCTTCGGGTCGAATGAGCAGCCGCTGTGCGTCGAACTCCAGCCCCCCGAGCTGCCTCCGCTGGCCCAACTCGATCCCGTGTCAGCGTCGGCCGCCCACAGGTTCATGCTCGCCCACGAGGTCCAAAAGAACCTTCCCTATGCCGTGCCGCTGGCGGCATACGCGCACGTGGAAATCACGGGCGACGAGGCCGAGGTGCGCTCCCTCGTGCGTGCCTTGCTCGCATCGATCGCGACCTTCCATTCGCCCGAATCGGTGCAGATCATGATCGCGGCCGAGGCCTCGACGCTCCCGAATTGGGAGTGGGCAAAGTGGCTCCCCCACACGCACTCGCGCACCGCCACAGACGCGCTCGGGCCCGCCCGCATGATCGGCTCTGACGTGGCCGCGCTCGAGGCAATGCTTCCCGCCGAGGTGAAGGAACGCCCTCGGTTCGCGCCAGGCGGTGCGACCGCGCCCCACATCGTCATCGTCAATGACGGCGCCCGCGTCCCTTCAAGCGACCCGATCATCATGCCGGAGGGCTTGCAAGGCGTCACGGTGATTGATCTACCCTCACGCTGGGGCGACCTCGACTCATCCACCACCCTGCGCGTCTCGTTTGGCGAGGGCGCCATCGCTGGAGCGGTGAACCTCATCTCCACCACGCACCCCACCGAGACCATCATGGCCGACGCCATGAGCATTGCGGAGGCCGAGGCGACCGCACGCAGGCTGATGCCCCTCTACACCGCGGCAGGCCAAGCAGGTGAGGACGGTGCGCGTTCCACGAGTACCGAGCAGATGGAACTCGTCGACCTCTTGGGCCTGCCCGATCTTCACGACATCGACTTTGAGAGCGTCTGGAAGAGCCGTCCAGAGCGCGACAGGCTGCGCGTGCCGATCGGCCAGACCACCACGGGCGCACCGATCGTGCTCGATATCAAGGAATCGGCTCACCAGGGCATGGGCCCTCACGGAGTGATGATCGGCGCTACCGGCTCCGGAAAGTCGGAGGTGCTGCGCACCCTGGTGCTTGCGCTCGCGCTCACGCATTCGCCCGAGCAGCTGAACTTTGTCCTGGTCGACTTCAAGGGTGGCGCCACCTTTGCCGGGATGGCTGGCATGCCGCACGTCTCTGCCATCATCACCAACCTTGGTGAGGAGATCGCGCTCGTCGACCGCTTCCAAGACGCCCTCCAAGGCGAGGTGACCCGCCGCCAAGAGCTGCTGCGAGCGTCGGGAAACTTTGCCAATGTGCTCGACTACGAGAAGGCACGACGCGGCGGCCGCACCGACCTGGCCCCACTGCCCGCCCTGCTCATCGTGGCGGACGAGTTTTCCGAATTGCTCGCGGCCAAGCCCGAGTTCATCGAGAGCTTCATCAACATCGGCCGCGTGGGACGCTCCCTACAGGTCCACCTGTTGCTCGCCTCGCAGCGGCTCGAAGAGGGCAAGCTGCGCGGGCTCGACACGTACCTGTCCTACCGCATCGGCCTGCGCACGTTCTCCGCGGCCGAGTCGCGCACCGTCCTTGGGGTTCCCGATGCGTACACCTTGCCGCAACAGCCAGGCGTCGGCTTCCTGAAGTCGGACACGGAGACGATGACGCAGTTCAGAGCCGCCTACGTTTCAGGGCCTCCCAAGCGCAGGTCCCGCGCAGGCATCGGCGCCACCGGGGGCAAGGCGAGCGCGGCGTCGGCCACCATCGAACTCTTCACCGCCGCACCCGCCGCCCTCCCCGTCGAGCCCGAGATTGTCGACACCGCCGTCGAGCAGGCCGCACCGGAGGCCGCAGCCGACAAGCGCAGCACCTTCGAGCTGGCCGTCGACCGCATGAGTGGCTACGGCCCCGCCGCCCACCAGGTGTGGCTACCCCCGCTCGAGGCCTCGCCGACGCTCGACCAACTCATGCCCGACCTCACCGTCGACCCCACCCTTGGCCTCATCTCCCCGTCGTGGCGCGCGCAAGGAGGGCTCACCGTTCCGCTCGGCATCGTCGACGTACCCCTCGAGCAGCGACGCGAAAGCCTCACCATCTCGCTCGGCGGGGCCTCCGGGCACATGGCGGTCGTCGGCGGCCCGCTGTCAGGCAAGTCGACGCTGGCCCGCACCACCATGGCCTCGCTGGCACTCACGCACACGCCGCGTGAGGTCCAGTTCTATGTGCTCGACTTTGGCGGCGGCAGCTTCGCGGGCCTGAGCCGATTCCCCCACCTTGCGGGACTCGCGACGCGTTCCGAGCCCGACGTTGTCCGCCGCGCGGTATCCGAAGTCAACGGAATCCTCAACGCACGCGAGCAGTACTTCCGCGAGCAAGCCATCGACTCGATCGACACCTATCGCCAGCGCAGGGCCGCCGGGAGGGCCGACGACGGCTACGGGGACATCTTCCTCATGGTCGACGGTTGGGGAACACTCCGAGCCGACTTCGAGGCGCTGGAACCTCAAATCCAAGCCATCGCCGCTCGCGGTCTCACGTTCGGCATTCACGTCATCATCACCGCGTCCAGGTGGCTCGAGATCCGTTCCAGCATCAAGGACTTGATCGGCACCCGCATCGAACTGCGCCTGGGTGACACCTCCGATTCCGAGGTGGACCGCAAGGCCGCTGCAAACGTCACCGCGGGGGCACCCGGTCGAGGCCTGAGCCCGCGAGCGTTGCAGATGCTCACGGCGCTGCCTCGCGTGGACTCCGACTCATCGCCTGCCTCCCTGGCCAACGGCATCGACGACCTCATCGCCAAGGTCACCGCCGCCTACCAGGGCCCTGCAGGGCCCAAGCTGCGCCTGCTTCCCGAGCGAATCACCCTCAACGAACTCCGAGCGCTCGCACCGCAAGGCACGAGGGAACTCCTGCTTGGGGTGGACGAGGCCAACCTCGCGCCGTTCGGCATCGACGTCATGGCCGAGCCGCACCTTTACCTGTACGGCGACTCCGACGCCGGCAAGACGTCGTTCCTGCGCGCCTACGCCCAAGAGGTCACGCGCCTGTACCCGCCAAACAAGGCCAAGATCTTCGTGGTCGACTACCGCCGCTCGCTCCTTGGCGACCTCCCCGAGGAGTACATCGGCGCGACACTCTCCAGTCACGAGGAAGCGCAGTCCGGCATCCAGGAACTCATCGCGTTCTTCCAGACGCGCGTGCCAGGCAAGGACGTCACCCCCGAACAACTGCGTGCGCGGTCATGGTGGACGGGTGCGGAGGGCTTCATCCTGGTGGACGACTATGACCTCGTGTCGACCTCACAGGGGAACCCGCTCGCCCCCTTGGCAGCACTGCTGCCCCAGGCGGCCGATCTCGGCCTGCACGTGGTGCTCACGCGCCGCACAGGCGGCGCGAGCAGGGCCGCGTACGACCCGATTCTGCAGCGCTTCACCGACCTGGGCGTTACCGGAATCCTGTTGAGCGGCAGCCCCGAAGAGGGCGCTCTCATCGGCAAGGTCAAGGCGTTCCCCGCCCCTCCTGGACGCGCGCAGATCGTCTCGAGGGATCGTGGTCTGGTCGCCGCCCAACTCGCGTTTGCGCCGTCAAAATTCTCGTAGGGGGCACGAAGGCAACGTGGTACACCAGTGACAAAGCCTCCCCACCGGATGGCGCGGCCCGGCTATGCCCTCCGGATCGGCGCGGAGACGGCGACGGCCGTCGGCTTGATCGAGCGCGCGTTCGTTGAGCGCGGCTTCAAGCTGAAGACCGCACCCGGCGCCCTCCCCGCGGAGCTTGCGTACGGGTCGGCCGGTCTCACCTTTGTGGCGAGCGTTCTGTCGGAGAACGGGTTGCCCCTCCTTGCGGTGCCGTCGATCTGGAAGAAGCGCAAGGTCATGAAGGTGCGCATCCTCGCGCTCGAGTCGGCGAGTTCGGACTGTGTCCTTCGCGTCGACGTGCGCACGTTTGAGACGAGCGAGGCCACCACGTCATACTTCGTGGACACGGTCGCCATCGCGGTACAGCAACTGCGCGCTCAAGCGGTGACCGTCGGCGTCGAAGGACCGACGGATTCTGCGGCTGCCTAGCTAGTGTGCGCGGAAGTTGAGGTGAACAAACCACGCGGTCGCGCCAGAGCCGACGATGATCGCCGCGCCGGTCCACCACACAAGGAAGGTGATCATGTCCTGGCCCTCTCTCTCGCTCGGGTGTTACCCGTTTCCTATCGACCGCAGAACGCCAAACGCCACGCCTGTCGATGTCAATTGCGTCACAACTCGCGACGCCGGGCACTTCGGCCTTGCCCGCGCCAAGTGCCGCGTGACACGATCAACCTCATGGGGGTAGGCCGATGACCGATGCACCTGTCCCTGAACCAGGGCCGCGAGAATTGCCTGGACTCGACTCATGGTGGGACGGATCACAGTGGCGACGCATCGGCGAGCCGGTCGAGAACCCCGCATATGGCCAACCGGTGCCGAACTCCTGGGCCACCCCGCCTGCACAGCACCTCGCGTATGGACGCCCCGTGGACAACCCCGGCTATGGACGCCCCGTGGACAACCCCGGCTATGGACGCCCCGTGGACAACCCCGGCTATGGCGTCCCGTTGGCGAACCCGGCGACCTTCCCGCGGCCCGCCCTCGCCCACGTCCCTCAGTTCTACCCGACACCCCCTCGCCGGTCGCGGATCAACAGCACCCTCTGGACGGTCGCCATCATCGGAGCCGCGCTTGTAGTGAGTTCCCTAGCAAAGACCATGTCACCACGCGCGACGGAGCCGTCGCAAAGGACGTTCGTGAACATTCCCGTCGTGGAACCCGCCGGGAAGGCCGGCGCGCTACCCCTCGATAGTGCCGAAGCATTCGCGGCGTCGTACCAGGCGCATCGGGACGCACAGGGCTCGTACGTCGCGGCCGCCCAGGAGATCACTCGCGCATTCGGAGCCGAGATCATCTGGGCCGATTTCGGAACACCCGATCCCACCACCAAATGCATCTCGGGCGGCGAGACCCCAGCGTCCGTGTTGGCTTGGTATTGCGGCGCCGAGCCCTACCTGATTCGCCTCAACAGGGTCGGGTACGACATGCCTGGAGTCACCTACACGCCCGTCTTTGTGGACGCAGTCAAGCACGAGTTGGCTCATCTCGTGATCCAGCAGCGGTGCGGCCGGTCGAAGCCGAGCGCAGGCACGGTTGAACTCGAAGGCGTGACCAATTCGTACGCCGTCCTCTACCTCGGCGCCGACCGCAAGGCCCTGGGCGACCTTTCCTCCACGTTTCCCGAATATGCGTCCTCCACTCGGACCGACGAGGTCGCCACGTGGATTCACTCGGGCGTGTGTTGGTTCGAGTCGAGCGACATCCTTAAGTAGCAAACGCCCGCACGACGAAGGCCCCCGTCGCTCGTGTTGAGCGGCGGGGGCCTTCGCGTGAACTTCTACGTGACTAGTCGCGCGGGAAGTTGAACTCCTCGAGGCGAACGGCCTCGCCGGTGCCTTCCGAGAAGAACTGTCCGTCCCACTCCTCGTACCCAAAGGTCGGGAAGAGGTTCGACTTGGCTTCCTCGGTCGGAGTGACCGTGGCGCCGCGGTAGCGGGCCAGGCCGGTACCGGCGGGGATGAGTTTTCCAAGGATGACGTTCTCCTTGAGGCCGAGCAGCGAGTCAGACTTGCCCGACAATGCCGCCTCGGTGAGGACGCGCGTGGTCTCCTGGAACGAAGCCGCAGACAACCACGACTCGGTCGCGAGCGACGCCTTGGTGATACCCATGAGTTCGGGGCGGGCAGATGCTGCCTTGCCGCCCTTCTTCACGGTCTCACGGTTGGCGTTCTCGAAGCGGCTACGCTCGGCGAGCTCGCCCGGAAGCAGGCTCGTTTCACCCGAGTCGAGAACCGTCACGCGGCGCAACATCTGCCGCACGATGACCTCGATGTGCTTATCGTGGATCTCCACGCCCTGCGAGCGGTACACACGCTGGACCTCGTCCACCAAGTGCTTCTGGGTGGCGCGGGGGCCGAGAATGCGCAGCACGTTCTTCGGGTCGACGGCACCCGCGATGAGCTGTTGGCCCACCTCGACGTGCTCGCCGTCCTGAACCGCCAGGCGCGAACGCTTGGTGACCGGGTAGGCGATCGGCTCGTCACCGTTGTCTGGCGTGACGACCAGGCGGCGCGTGGCCTCCGAGTCGTCGACGCGCATGATTCCGGAGACCTCGGCGATCGGGGCCTCACCCTTGGGGGTGCGGGCCTCGAACAGTTCCTGGACACGGGGAAGACCCTGCGTGATGTCATCGGCCGATGCCACACCACCGGTGTGGAAGGTACGCATCGTCAGCTGCGTTCCTGGCTCACCGATCGACTGGGCCGCGATGATGCCGACCGCCTCGCCGATGTCGACGAGTTCACGGGTAGCGAGCGAGCGACCGTAGCACTGGGCACACGTGCCCACGGTCGACTCACACGTCAGGACCGAACGGACCTTGACCTCGGTGATGCCACCGGCGATCAGCGTGTCAAGAATGACGTCGCCGATGTCGATGCCCGCCTTGGCGAGCACCTTGCCGCCCGCACCCACCACATCGGTCGCAAGCGTACGAGCGAACACCGAGGTGGCCACACGTTCGTGCTGAACGATGTTGCCTGCGGGGTCCGTCTCGATGATGGGCATCGTGAGGCCACGCTCGGTGCCACAGTCGTCTTCGCGAACGATGACATCCTGAGACACGTCGACGAGGCGACGCGTGAGGTAACCCGAGTCGGCAGTACGCAGCGCCGTGTCCGCGAGGCCCTTACGAGCACCGTGGGTGGCGATGAAGTACTCAAGAACCGACAGGCCCTCGCGGTAGTTCGACTTGATGGGACGCGGGATGATCTCACCCTTGGGGTTCGACACGAGTCCACGCATACCGGCGATCTGACGCACCTGCATCCAGTTACCACGAGCACCCGAGCCGACCATCGTCTGCACGGTGTTGTACTTGGGGAAGGACTTGCGCATCTCGACGTCCACCTCGTTGGTGGCACGCGTCCAAATCTCGATGAGCTCCTGACGACGCTCCGGGTTGGTGATCAGACCGTTGTCGTACTGGTCCTGCACCTTCGCGGCCTGCGTCTCGTAGCGGTCGAGGATCTCCTGCTTGTTAGCGGGAGTCACCACGTCGCCGATGGCGATCGTCACGCCGGAACGGGTTGCCCAGTGGAAGCCGGCGGCCTTGAGCGCATCGAGGGACGCCGCAACCTCCACCTTCTCGTAGCGCTCCGCGAGCGTGTTGACGATGTCGGCAAGAACCTTCTTGTCGACGTCGCGGTTCACGTAGGGGAAGGAGACGGGAAGCAGGCCGTTGAAGATGGCGCGACCAAGCGTCGTCTTCATGGTGACCACATCGCCGAACTTCCAGCCCTCGGGCGTAGCCCAACCGGCCGGAGGAACCGTCTGGCCGTCGACACGGAGAAGGATCTCGGTGCCGATCGTGATCACACCACCATCCATCGCCATGAGCGCCTCGGCCTCGGAGCCGAACGCGAGACCCTCGCCCAAAGAACCCGGCTTCATCAGCGTCAGGTGGTAGAGGCCGATGATCATGTCCTGGGTGGGCATGGTCACCGGTCGGCCGTCGGACGGCTTCAGGATGTTGTTGCTCGAGAGCATGAGGATGCGGGCCTCGGCTTGCGCCTCCGCGCTCAAAGGCAAGTGCACTGCCATCTGGTCACCGTCGAAGTCGGCGTTGAACGCCGCACAGACGAGCGGGTGCAGGTGGATGGCCTTGCCCTCCACCAGCTGAGGCTCGAACGCCTGGATTCCCAGGCGGTGAAGCGTCGGCGCGCGGTTGAGAAGCACGGGGTGCTCGCGGATGACCTCTTCGAGAACGTCCCACACCTCGGGGCGCGAACGCTCGACCATGCGCTTGGCTGACTTGATGTTCTGCGCGTGGTTGAGCTCGACGAGGCGCTTCATGACGAAGGGCTTGAAGAGCTCGAGGGCCATCTGCTTGGGCAGACCGCACTGGTGCAGCTTGAGCCTCGGGCCGACGACGATGACCGAACGGCCCGAGTAGTCGACACGCTTGCCGAGCAGGTTCTGACGGAAACGACCCTGCTTGCCCTTGAGCATGTCCGAGATGGACTTGAGGGGGCGGTTACCAGGACCGGTGACCGGACGTCCACGACGACCGTTGTCGAACAGCGCGTCGACCGCTTCCTGGAGCATCCGCTTCTCGTTGTTCACGATGATCTCGGGGGCACCGAGGTCCAACAGACGCTTGAGGCGGTTGTTGCGGTTGATGACACGGCGGTAGAGGTCGTTGAGGTCGGAGGTCGCGAAGCGGCCACCGTCCAATTGCACCATCGGACGCAGGTCTGGGGGAATCACTGGAACGGCGTCGAGCACCATGCCGGTCGGGTGGTTCGTCGTGGTGAGGAACGCGTTGACCACCTTGAGTCGCTTGAGCGCGCGCGTCTTGCGCTGGCCCTTGCCGTTGGCGATGATGTCGCGCAGGTTGTCCTGCTCGGCCGCAAGGTCGAAGTCATTCAGACGACGCTGAATGGCCTCGGCACCCATCGCACCCTTGAAGTACGAGCCGTAGCGGCGCGAGAGCTCGCGGTAGAGCAACTCGTCGCCCTCGAGGTCCTGGACCTTGAGGCCGACAAAGCGGTCGAACACCGCGCTCAAGCGGTCGATCTCAAGGTCAAAGCGCTTGCGGATGTTTGCCATCTCGCGCTCTGCGGAGTCCTTGACCTTGCGCTTTGTGTCGGCCTTTGCACCCTCGACCTCGAGTTCAGCGAGGTCCTTTTCGAGCTTTTCTGCGCGCTCGTTAATCCCGATGTCGCGGGTGTTGGTGAGGTGCTTCTTCTCCTGCTCGAGTTCGTTGCGGAGCTGAGGCAAGTCCTCGTGACGGCCGTCGACATCGACCTCAGTCACCATGTAGGCGGCGAAGTAGATGACCTTCTCGAGGTCCTTAGGAGCAAGGTCGAGCAGGTAGCCGAGGCGAGAAGGAACGCCCTTGAAGTACCAGATGTGCGTCACGGGAGCAGCAAGCTCGATGTGTCCCATGCGCTCACGGCGCACCTTGGAGCGGGTCACCTCGACGCCGCAACGCTCACAGACGATGCCGCGGTAGCGGACACGCTTGTACTTGCCGCAGCCACATTCCCAGTCACGGGTGGGGCCAAAGATCTTCTCGCAGAACAGGCCGTCCTTCTCTGGCTTGAGCGTGCGGTAGTTGATCGTCTCCGGCTTCTTCACCTCGCCGTGTGACCACGTACGAATGTCCTCAGCAGAGGCCAGACCAATGCGCAGTTCCCTGAACTCGTTAACGTCGAGCACGTGGACCCCTTAAATCTCGTCGACGCTGGAAGCGTCGGGACGGCTGGACAGCGAGATGCCGAGCGACTCGGCGGCCTGATAGGCATCGTCTTCGGTCTCACGCATTTCGACCAACTGGCCCTCTGCGTTCAAAACCTCGACGTTGAGACACAGTGACTGCATCTCCTTCATGAGCACCCTGAACGATTCCGGAAGACCTGGCTCCGGAATGTTCTGGCCCTTAACGATCGCCTCGTAGACCTTGACGCGACCCACGATGTCATCGGACTTGATGGTGAGGAGCTCCTGCAGCGCGTAGGCAGCGCCGTACGCCTCGAGGGCCCACACCTCCATCTCACCGAATCGCTGGCCACCGAACTGCGCCTTACCACCGAGCGGCTGCTGGGTGATCATCGAGTACGGGCCGGTGGAGCGTGCGTGAATCTTGTCGTCCACCAAGTGGTGGAGCTTCAAGATGTACTTGTAGCCGATCGCGATCTGCTCAGGGAACGGCTCGCCTGAGCGGCCGTCGTACAGCTTCGCCTTGCCGTCCGGTCCCACGAGACGGTCACCGTCGCGGTTCGGCGTCGTGACCGCACGCAGGCCGTTGATGGTGTCCTCGGAGATGCCGTCGAAGACCGGGGTGGCCACGTTCGTGCCACCGGAGGCCTTGCGGGCGCCGTCGGGCAGGTGCTTGGTCCACTCGCCCTTTTCCGCCGTCGCGTCCCAGCCCTCGTGAGCCACCCAACCGAGGTGAGTCTCGAGGACCTGGCCGACGTTCATACGGCCAGGAACACCCAACGGGTTGAGGATCACGTCGACGGGGGTTCCATCCTCGAGGAAAGGCATGTCCTCGATCGGAAGGATCGTCGAGATGACGCCCTTGTTGCCGTGACGGCCGGCGAGCTTGTCGCCTTCCTGGATCTTGCGGCGCTGAGCGATGTAGACACGCACCAGCTGGTTAACGCCAGCGGGCAGGTCGTCGCCCTCTTCCTCGGTGAACACGCGGACGCCGATGACGGTGCCCATCTCACCGTGAGGAACCTTGAGCGACGTGTCGCGCACCTCGCGGGCCTTCTCACCAAAGATGGCGCGCAAGAGGCGCTCCTCGGGGGTGAGTTCGGTCTCGCCCTTGGGCGTGACCTTGCCGACGAGGATGTCGCCTGCGCGAACCTCGGCACCGATGCGGACGATGCCGCGCTCGTCGAGGTCAGCAAGGACCTCTTCGGAGGCGTTCGGGATGTCCCGGGTGATCTCCTCAGGGCCGAGCTTCGTGTCGCGGGCGTCGACCTCGTGCTCCTCGATGTGAATCGAGGAGAGCGTGTCGTCCTGAACGAGGCGCTGCGAAAGGATGATCGCGTCCTCGAAGTTGTGACCCTCCCAGCACATGAACGCGACGAGCACGTTCTTGCCAAGAGCGAGGTCGCCGTTGTCCGTGGCGGGACCATCTGCCAGAACTGCGCCGACCTCGACGCGGTCACCCTCGTCGACGAGCACGCGCTGGTTGTAGCTCGTGCCCTGGTTTGAACGCTCGAACTTGGCAATACGGTAGGAACCCATCGTGCCGTCGTCGTTGGCGACAGTCACGAGGTCGGAACTGACCTCGTGAACCACGCCGGGCTTGTTCGCGACAACCACGTCACCGGCGTCGACCGCCGCGCGGCGCTCCATGCCGGTACCGACGAGCGGCGCCTCGGAACGAACGAGAGGCACAGCCTGGCGCTGCATGTTGGCACCCATGAGGGCACGGTTGGCGTCGTCGTGCTCCAGGAACGGGATCAGTGCCGTGGCAACCGAAACCATCTGGCGCGGTGAGACGTCGATGTAGTCGACGGCGTTCGGGGCGACGAACTCGACCTCACCACCCTTGGCACGCACGAGCACGCGCTCGTCGGTGAAGACACCGTCGGCCGTGAGGCCCGCGTTTGCCTGGGCGATGACGTAACGGTCCTCGTCGTCGGCGGTGAGGTAGTCGATCTGGTCGCTAATCTTGCCGCCCACGACCTTGCGGTACGGCGTCTCGACAAAGCCGAGCGGGTTGATGCGGCCGAACGAAGCGAGCGAACCGATCAGGCCGATGTTCGGGCCTTCAGGGGTCTCAATGGGGCACATGCGGCCGTAGTGCGACGGGTGAACGTCACGGACCTCCATGCCTGCGCGGTCCCGTGAGAGGCCGCCTGGGCCAAGCGCCGACAGGCGACGCTTGTGCGTCAGACCCGCGAGCGGGTTGTTCTGGTCCATGAACTGCGACAACTGCGAGGTACCGAAGAACTCGCGGATGGCCGCGACTACGGGGCGCGTGTTGATCAGGGTCTGGGGCGTGATCGCCTCGACGTCCTGAGTCGTCATGCGCTCGCGCACCACGCGCTCCATGCGGGATAGTCCCGTGCGGATCTGGTTCTGGATCAGTTCGCCGACCGCGCGGATGCGACGGTTGCCGAAGTGGTCGATGTCGTCGGTCTCAACGATCACGTCACCATGTTCGCCCTTGAGCGTCTGGTGACCGGCGTGGGCCGCGGCGATGTACTTCACCGTGGCGACGATGTCGTCCACGCCAAGAACCGAGTCGCCAAGCACCTTCGTGAGGCCGAGCTTCTTGTTGAGTTTGAAGCGTCCCACCTTGGCGAGGTCATAACGCTTGGGGTTGAAGTAGAAGTTGTCGAGCAGGTTCTGCCCGGCCTCGACCGTGGGCGGCTCGCCCGGACGCAGCTTGCGGTACAGGTCGACGAGAGCGTCTTCGCGAGTGTGGACAGTGTCCTTCTCGAGCGTCTCAAGAACAGAGGGGTACGCGGCGAACTCACGTAGGATGTCGTCGTCCGACAGGCCGAGGGCCTTCAGGAACAGCGTCACCGACTGCTTGCGCTTGCGGTCAACGCGGACACCAACGGCGTCGCGCTTGTCAATCTCGAACTCGAGCCAAGCGCCGCGCGAAGGAATCATCTTCGCGGTGAAGATGTCCTTGTCGCTCGTCTTGTCGGGAGTCGACTCGAAGTACACACCAGGCGAACGGACCAACTGCGACACGACGACGCGCTCGGTGCCGTTGATGATGAACGTCCCGCGAGGAGACATGAGGGGGAAGTCGCCCATGAACACCGTCTGCGACTTGATCTCGCCGGTGGTGTTGTTCATGAACTCCGCCGTCACGAACAGCTGAGCGGAGTAGGTGAAGTCCTTCTCCTTGCACTCCTCTGGCGTGTGGCGCGGCTCCTCAAAATACGGGTCGGAGAAACTGAGCGACATCGTCTGGCCGAAGTCCTCGATAGGAGAAATCTCCTCGAAGATCTCCTGGAGGCCAGCAATCTCGGGAACATCGTTGCGGCCGGCCTTCTTGGCGGCTTCAACGCGGTCCTTCCAGAGAGAGTTGCCCAGTAGCCAGTCGAACGACTCGGTCTGCAGCCCGATGAGGTTTGGAACCTCAACTGGCTCAGAGACCTGAGCGAACGAAATACGGCTCGAGAAGCGGTTGGCGAATGCGGAATCGGTGCGCGAGGCAGCCAATGGGTGGTCCTTCCCATCACGTTGGAACGGTTCCGCGTTGCCTGAGCCACAGCTCCACCGGATCCTGGGGCGTCATCACGATGTCGTGGACGCGCAACAGGTAGGTATATGAGGGCAGGGCAATAGACAGCGCAACCTCCAACGTTAGTCACCAAGAGGGCGCTTGTCAAGCCACAATATCTCCGCAGACTAGCCCCACCGGCTGACACCCGTCGAGGAGCCGCGCCGATCTGGGGACGAAGCCAGCCACAGCCTATCGATCAGGCGTCACCAGAAAGGCAGGAACCGCGCGCGCGAACCTCTCCACCAACGCAAGCCTCGCGGGCAGGTCGACGTCCTTCGCGGTGCCGTCGTCCCACAGGACCACGCGGCTGCCATCGAGACGGAAGGCAACGCACTGCTCCGCCACGTCGTTGAGGACGTCGATGACGGTGGGCGCCAGCAGGGCGTGTGCATCGCTCGCCGAGTCGGCCTTGACGCGCCACTTCTTGTTGAACGCGTACGACTCGACGTCGACGTCGGTCCCTCCCACCAGCTTGGCGAGCGACGTAGCGAAGCCCTCCCTCACCAGGTCAACCTTGGGACTGACTCCCGGCAACTGCGCCCACACCGCGCGCGAGGAGAACACCTTGAGGAACGGCCATACGCCAAGGTCCCCCTCCAGGTACGCGACTCCCAGGTGAAGCCCCGAGGCGGACACCGCGGAGGCCGAAGGAGACGCCGTCAAGCGGCTCACCCTGCTGAAGGGCGGCGTGACCCAGCCACGCTCCACGTCGACGTCGCGCTGGCGAAAGCGCCAGCCCCGCCCGCGCGCGAGCGCGAGCGCTTGGACGGCCACCGCCCTCTTTCGGCCGTCATAGTCGCGGGCGAACCTCATCACCAACGCTCCCAGCACCGCCAGGAACAGCGCCACGCAAGCGGGCACCATCCAATCCGACGCCTTGTTCGCGCCGGCAGAACCGGGCGCGGCGCTCGTCGCGGAGGTTGAACGACCGTCGACCCACGTGACCACCGCGAGGATGGCGGCCAAGCCCGTGGTGAGCAGGCCCGCCATATTGCGGTTGTCGCCTGCCGCCCGCGCGGCGCTGTCCCCCTGCAGCCTTCCCACGGACACCGCCTGCTCGGCATCCTCCGTGGCGTCGGCCGCATTGTCATCCGACGGGTCCGACGCACCGGAGCC
>Ga0209429_10001056_pt1 | contig 17678 bp, 17 predicted proteins | sample BarGraNGADG00212_3_FD_184493 | JGI IMG/M metagenome (GOLD analysis project Ga0209429, IMG submission 184493) | Arctic peat soil microbial communities from Barrow, Alaska - Barrow Graham LP Ref core NGADG0004-212 (SPAdes) (version 2) | ecosystem: Environmental > Terrestrial > Soil > Wetlands >...
CCATCTTCAAACCCCTGAAAGGTTGCGACGAACACACCGCTCGATGCCTCGAGAGCTGGTTTCAGCAGAACTACCGCGGCCCGATTCAGGTGCTCCTGGGAGTAGCCTCGGAACAGGATCCCGCCTGGGCCCTGGTCAAACAACTCCTGTCGGTCTATTCCCAGGCGGATGCCCGGCTGGTGGTTTGCCCCGACGCCCTGGGAGTGAACGGCAAAGTTTCCACCCTCATTCAACTCCACCGCCTCGCCCGGCACGAGGTGCTGGTGATTAGCGACGCCGATATCCAAGTCCCTGCCAACTTGCTCGCCCAGGCGGTTGCCCCCCTGCGCGATCCGCGCGTCGGCCTGGTCCACTGCTTCTATCGGCTGCTCAATTCCACCACGTGGGCCATGCGCTGGGAGGCCTTTGCCGTCAATGCCGACTTCTGGAGCCAGGTGCTGCAAGGCCAAACCCTATGGCCCTTGGACTATGCCTTGGGCGCCGTGATGGTCACCACCCGGCGCCATTTGGAAAAAATCGGCGGTTTTGAATCCCTGGCCGACTTCCTCGCCGACGATTATCAACTGGGACATCGCCTGGCCCGAAACGGCGCCCGGATCGAGCTTTGTCCGATCGTGGTGGATTGCTGGTCTGCATCCCTGAGCTGGCGTCAGGTGTGGCGCCACCAGTTGCGTTGGGCGCGCACCATCCGGATCAGCAAGCCGGCGCCTTACGCCGCCAGCCTGTTAAGCAATGCCAGCCTCTGGCCGGCGCTCTGGTTCGGCTTTCATCCCACCGCCATCGTGGGCGCGGTTTTGGCCATTTGCCTGGCCCTTCGCATCGCCACCGGCATGAACCTGCAACAGCGGATGATCCGGCAGCCAGCCCCCTGGCATCTGGTCTGGCTCATTCCCTTGAAGGACGTCCTGCAAGTTTTTCTCTGGCTGCTGGCGTTCACCGGCCAGCGGGTGGAATGGAAAGGCGTGTCTTATCGAATCGGCCGGGGGGGACAGCTTGTGAAATCGCCCGCCCTTGCCAAAGCGGGAGACCGGACGAGATAGTCGAGTCCCTGCTGCAAACCATCCACCCAGTGCGGGCGTCGGATGTCGCGGTGGGTTGAACCCCAACTCACCCGACCGCTGGGGGGCGACTTCGACTGGCTTGCCTTTCCGGGCGGGTTGCCGGATAGTGGGACGCGTGAACAGTAAGGTTGCCACTCTGATTGACCAATTGCTGAACTCCTACGAACAGGTGGGAGGCATCAACCATCTCGACGGCTCCAATCTGCCGTCCAAAAGCGCGATTGCCCTGATTACTCGCGATCTGCTGCGGTTGTTGTTTCCAGGTTTTTTCGATGAACACCCGGTTCACCACGCCAAACTGCGAACGTTTACCGCCGACCGGATGAATGCGGTCCGCCTTCATTTGGAAGCGGAAATCGCCAAAAGCCTCGAATACGCGCCGACGGTAGAAGCGAAGCCGCGAACGCTCAAAGCCCGAGCCCAAGCCCTGACCTTGGAGTTTCTGGCCGAATTGCCGAAAATCCGCGAACTGCTGCAAACCGATGCCGAAGCCGCTTTCACGGGCGATCCGGCCGCCCTGAGCAAGGACGAAGTCATCGTCTCTTATCCCTGCATCGAAGCCATTGCCATCCAGCGCATGGCTCACGAGCTTTACCTGCGTCAGATAGTCCTGATCCCTCGCATCATGACCGAGTGGGCGCATTTTCGCACCGGCATCGATCTCCATCCGGGCGCTCGGATCGGCTCGCACTTCTTCATCGACCACGGCACGGGCACGGTCGTGGGCGAAACTTGCGCCATTGGCAACCACGTAAAAATGTACCAGGGCGTGGGTTTGGTGGCCCGGTCACTCTCCGGCGGCCAGCAACTGCGCGGCAAGAAACGCCATCCCACCATCGAAGATCATGTCACCATTTACGCCGGCGCCACCATTGTGGGCGGCGAGACGGTCATCGGCGCCGGCAGCACCGTCGGCGCCAATGTCTTCCTCCTCCACAGCGTGCCGCCCAATTCCCTCGTGGTTTACGACGGCCTCGCCATGCGGGTCCTGAACAAAACCAGCCGCGCGCCCATCCAACCGGATTACGAAATTTAAACAACCGGCAACCATGTTCGAGCAAACCGTCCAGATCGTTGCCAACGAGCGCGCGGCCGGCCCATACTTCCGGTTGGTCATGCGCGCGCCGGCCATCGCCCCCCGGGTGCAACCGGGACAGTTCGTCCATGTTCGCGTGTTGCCTATGAAAGAGGCGTTGCTGCGGCGTCCTTTCAGCATCTTCCAGGTGGCGGGCGATACGCTTTCGATCCTCTTCAAGACGATCGGTCAAGGCACCGAGGCGCTGGCGCGCATGGGCGCCGGAGAGGAGTTGAGTCTGCTGGGCCCGCTCGGCCACGGATTCACCCTCCCGCGGTCCGACGGCGAAATCCCACTGCTCGTCGCGGGCGGCTACGGCATGGCCGCCATGTATTTGCTGGCCCAGCGCTCGCCGCGGAAAGGCATCGTGTTCGTCGGCGGGCGGCAGCGCGTGGACATCCTTTGCGAACCGGAATTTCGCGCGCTGGGATGGGAGGTTCGGGTGACCACCGAGGATGGCAGCCACGGAGAAAAAGGCCTCGTGACCCAACCGCTCCTGGCCGAACTGCGACACAACGCGGCGGGGCGAAAACTTTTCGCGTGCGGTCCAACGCCGATGCTCCAGGCCGTCGGCAAGATAGCCGATGAATTCAACCTGCCGGCTGAACTATCGATGGACGAACACATGGGTTGCGGCCTGGGGGTTTGCCTGGCCTGCGTGATCCCGATCAAAACCAGCGACGGCTGGGAATACCAGCGCACCTGCTCCGAGGGTCCGGTGTTCGATGCGCACGACATAGCGTGGGAGGCTTGCTCGTGAATCTTTCGGTTCAAATCGGCAACCTGACCATGCCCAATCCCGTTACCGTGGCCTCAGGAACATTCGGTTACGGCGTCGAATATGCGCGGCTCCTCGATCTGAATCAGCTTGGCGCCGTCGTGGTAAAAGGCATCCGACTCAACCCTGTCCGCGGCCATCCGACGCCGCGAACGGCCGAAGTCACCAGCGGCCTGCTCAATGCCATCGGCCTGCAAGGGCCCGGCGTGGATGGCTTCATCAGGAAATACTGGCCGTTCCTGAAAGCCTTAAAAGTGCCGACGATCGTTAACATCTGGGGCACCACCGTCGAGGAATATGCCGAGGTGGCGCGGCGCTTCGATGCCCTGGGCGGCATAGGCGCTCTGGAACTTAACGTCTCCTGTCCCAACCTCAAGGAAGGCGGGGCGCAATTCGGCACGGACGTGAAGTTGCTCAGCCAGGTGGTGGCCGCTTGCCGGCAGGCCACCAAGCTGCCCTTGATCACGAAGCTGAGCCCCAATGTGCCGAACATTGCGCCCTACGCCAAGGCGGCGGAAGCAGCGGGCAGCGACGCCTTGTCGGTCACGAATAGTTTCCCGGCCATGGCCATCGACATTGAGACGCGCCGGCCCAAACTGGCAAACGTCACCGGCGGCCTGACCGGCCCCTGCATCAAGCCGATCGCCGTCAAACTGGTCTGGGAAGCTGCCCAGGCAGTGAAAATCCCCATCATCGGCATGGGAGGCATCCAGAACGCGTCGGACGCGATTGAGTTCATGATGGCAGGCGCGACCGCCGTAGCCGTGGGCACTGCGAATTTCTACGAACCTCAGACGGCTCTTAATGTGATCGCCGGTATCCGCGAATTCATGGAGCGTCACGGTATCTCCGAAGCGCGCCAACTTACGGGCAGCCTTCAGATTGCGAAGTAATTCCGCATACCGGGCAAATTTCTGAAGGGCAGGACCCGATGGGGCAGGTCTCTGACCTGCCGGTTGCGGCCTGCTCCGAAGGCCAGCATTCCGGTGGAACGCAGGGTCGGAATCCTGGGAGCCCGGAGGCTCCGGGAACCGGCAGACCAGGAGGTCCGCCCTACGTTGAGAAGGCGTCAACCCTGTTCCTGCAAGACCGATCGAATGGCGGCCGCGGTTGTTTCGCCAATGCCGTCCACGGTTTGCAGCAGTTCTGAATCAGCATCCATCACCGCCTGCACACTGCCCAATCGAGCGAGCAGTAGCTCGGCACGCTCGGGACCGATTCCAGGCAGGGATTGCAGCACGCGCAATTGACGCTTTCGTCTATTCTTAGGACGCCGCCCTTTGCCGCTGATCCAACCGCGCGCATGGCGCCGCAACTGATGGGCGGCGTAAATCATTAAGCGCGCGGATTCGGCCGGATCCAGCGATCTGAGCACGGGTAATTGGTAGATCAGGCTAAGCGTGATCATCGCTCCTTGCAGGGATTCGCGGCGCATTTGACGGCCTTCCAAGTCGCTGGCTCGTCCCTCAAGTAGAATGGCGGCTGGGCCTTCAAAGTTGGCCAATCTTTCCGCCTGCATGAACAGCCGGCCATCGACGATGGAGGCTGCAAAATCCACCAGGGTCTTGCGCTCGAACCGACAATAGCCATCGACGCAATAGTCGCCCAAGGACAAACGCTTGACGGTAACCGTGACCTCGGGCATTTCGCGCAACGCATCCAGGACGCCGCCGCTTGCCTCCCGATCGTCGGCTTCAACCAGGATCGGGACGGAGAGTGCTGGATGGCATGGGGCAGGGTTCATATCGTCCTGAGACTAATGACATCCGTCACCTTTAGGCAAGATAGTAATTCAGAAAGCTGTCGGGCGCATGGCAAATTCACTTTTTTCGTAGCATCCGGCGTGAGCCGGATCATTATTCGCCTAACGCGGATGAGACCCAAACCGGTGAACATCGAACAATCCAAAAACCCGTAGGAGACGACGTCAGGAGGCTCTAACTTCGAAAAGCTGCGCCCGACTCGGGAGTTTGAGCCGACTCACATCGGCTGCCACGCTTTCGTACCCGTAGCGGCGTCTCGGCAGAGCGCCGCATCCTTATCGGAAAGGCAGGGCACGCGGCAGGAGGAAGATGGCGGCGTTCTGCCGAATCGCCGCTACGCCGGAAACCGCAGGGCGTCCATGTAAATTTCCTGAAAGCGCGGATCCGCGCTCAGCGATACATGCTCCACCAGCGACCGCAGACGCGCATACGTGTTGCCGTCGCCGGCCGGATCGAACAAGGCAAGCTTGGCTCCCAGCAAGGCCGTATTCCCGGCGGGTTCCACCCGCGCCGGTTCAAATTCAAAAAGCCCGATCCGCCGGGCGCTTTGCCGATTGATGTAATTGCCAAAAGCGCCGGCCAGATAAACCCGCTTCACCTCCCCCATGGCGGCCGGCCAGCGTTCGAGCAGGATCCGCAGACCCGCCGCAATGGCGCCTTTGGCCAGTTGCACCTCGCGCACGTCGGCTTGCGTTACCATCACCGGCGGCAGGATCGTCATGGTTTGGCCGTCGTGGTCCAACTTGCCGCTCGATTGTATCCAGCCCAGCTCCAACCCGGCCGCCACCGCATCGACCAATCCGCTGCCGCAAATCCCGCGCGGGTCGGCCTGCCCCAGCACCCGGCTGCGAAGCTGCCCCTGCTCCACCGTTACTTCCGCAATGGCGCCCGTGGCCGCTCGCATGCCCATCGAAATCCGCGCCCCTTCAAACGCCGGGCCCGCCGCCGTCGAGGCGCACAGCAGACGCTCGCGATTTCCGACCACCAACTCGCCGTTGGTGCCCAAATCGATCAAGACCATCAAATCCTGACTCTGATGCATCCGGGTGGCGAGAATGCCGGCCAGGATGTCGCTGCCCACAAAACCGCCCAAACAAGGCAGAAACTGAATCTGGCACTCGCCCGGCAACAACCAGCCGAGATCGGGCGCGCTGAAAGTCCGCAAGCCGTCGTGGGTCGGTTCAAAGGGATAATGCGATAATGGCTCGGGATCGAGGCCACAAAAAAAATGGTGCATCGCCGTGTTGCCGACCAGCGTCACCCGGCGCAATCCATCGCGCGCTTCCGGCCAGCCATCCAGCAACTCGCCCATCATCCGCTCCACCTGCTCGCGAATCAACCGAAGCAACTGTTCCCGGCCGGCGCCATGCATTGCCAACTCGACCCGGCTCATGATGTCGGCGCCATGCTGCGCCTGAGCGTTTAACTCGGCCCGCACTCCGAGCACGCGACTCGTGCGCAAATCCAGCAATTGGGCCACCAGGGTCGTTGTTCCCACATCGACGGCCACGCCGTACCCCTCCCGCGGAGTGAAATCGAACACCGTGTCATCCGCCAAAATCGTCGCCTCCCACTGGGCCAGATCCAGCACCAGATCGCCTTCGGCGCAACACCGGCAGGCCAGACGCCAACCGGCCGCGAGCTCGGGCGGCGTCAATCGCTGTTCCTGTTCGGGCGTGACCGCCAGTGACCCCTGAAGCACCTTGACCTTGCAACCTCGGCAGCGGCCGCGACCGCCACACGGAAACTCCACGCCGTGCTCGAACAACACCTCGCGCAACGGTGTGCCGCGTTCGACTTCGACCGTTTTCCCCAGCGGCTGTAATTGAATTTTGACCCAGTCAGTCATAGGAGAACTTCAGCGGCTGGCCAGCAAAATATTCACGCCGTGCCATTTCAGATTCGAGAGGAATATGATTTTAACGCCATCGCGGGGCAAGTGGAATTACCTTCCAACGCCGAAGCTGATGCTTGACGATGGGTGCCAAACGACTGTAGCGCAGGCTTTCCAGCCGGCGGGTTACCGGGACTTTCCAGTCCCGCATCGGCACCGGAAAGCGCCGGGAACCAACCGACCAGAATGTCCGCTCTACGAATGCTTCAAGGAAAGGCAATGGGGTCGCCCATTGTCTTTCCTGATCCACAAAAAGAATGGAATGGGTAACCCAGTATGTGTCTTCATTTAAACCGAATCAACTGCGCGCTGATGCGGGTCTCAGTAATGGGAAAACCCATCCAAAGGGGTCCCCCGAGAACAACGGAGCCAGTGACGCTGGTCCCCCGGCGGTAAACCAAGGCAGCGTCGGCATGATAATATTTTACCGCCCGAGCCAGGGCTTTGTCACTGTCAACGATAACCGCCCCGACCAACTCGTAGGGTCGGGAGGGATATTGAGTATAGATGGGCACCCCTTCGACCGTTTTGACGTAGCTGCCGTTGGAAGTGGTCCAATTACTTTGTTGGCCGAGGTAGGCCACAAAATGGTAATTGGGCGTGCCGCAGGCGGTGCAAAAGCAAAGAACAAGAAGCGCTGTGCGTAGATTTTTCATGTTGGGCGGTTATCTCCAATGGCCGCGTCCTCCCCCATGTCCGCCGTAATGCCCCCAGGAGCCGCCCCACCAGATTCCGTGCGGGCGAAAGCCCCAATTGCCGCCAATCCAGACGTAAGTTCCGCCCCTCCATGACCAGTAGCCGCCATCCCAATAATAGTCGGGACCGGGAGCCACCGGAATCACCTCGACCTGCGGGGGCGGCGGAGGTGGTGTCTGCACCACCGCTGAAGGAGCGGACGCGGTTGGCGCGGGCGGGGGTTGCGGAGCGCTGGAAGCGGTGGCGGTCAAAGCAGGAGCAGCGGCTACGGGCGCTGGAGCCAGCGCCGGCGGCGAAAGCTTTTGCTCGCCTTCTTTTCGCAACGCGACGTCGTGTTGCAGCATCGCCGTAATCACGGGCGCGGAGAGCCCATCGCCTTTGAGCGAGAGAATATCGCTGACCGAAAGGTTATAGGCCGATTGCGAACCTTTGACGTAGGCTAAAATCACATCATCGGTCACGCCCGAATGAGCCAGCTTGACGACCTCGCCGACTCCCCAGGCATGGCTCGCAGCCGCGGGCGCGGTGGTGGAGGCTGGCAACCCGGAGGTTTGGGCATTTCCTGAGCATGGAAAGAACGGCATCAGCGCCATCAGTCCAACCCATTTGATTTTCTTAAATTTCATATTTTTGCAATACCATCACAACTCAACTATAAATTGGACGTCCCAGCCAGTTTATTTGTTCAAGCTGGTCAAGGAGCGGGGTACTAGAGGACCCGGCTGCGCCTCCATCCGTGCAAACGCGTGACCCTTTTAGTCCACCCCTGTCAAATCAGATATCTCAGGGTGGCCAGGTTGTATCCACTGGCCAAGCAATGCTAGAATCCGATGATTCGGTTGGGGTGTCTTGGCCAAAGAAGAAATGGCCAACGAACACGATGGTAGACAGTGTAACCATTCTGAGAAAGACTTGGAAAAATCATAAGGTTAAGGTTATGAGTCGTGTGGCCATTCGGAGCACTTGAACTGTCCTATTCATGAATCGCCTCGTCGAAATTGCCGCCTCCGGTCTGCCCATCGCCGGGGTGGCAGCCGTGACTGGCTGGCTGGTGTGGCATTGGCTCAAGCGGAGCGAGGAGCCGGCGCGTCTGGTCGTGAAGTGGGTTCAAACCTTGCTCGTGTTTGTGTATCAGAGGCAAGTTTATTTGCGACAGTTTATTTTGCGCTGCTCCTTGACGACGCGAGCGTGGAACAGACTCGCCTGATTCTGTGCGAGCTGGCTCGATTTCTCCGCCGCCCCAGCTGACCTTACGGCCAGCGGAGGCGGTAGTCAAACCATTCGCCACCGTATGCCGACAGCCCATTTGCAAGCGTTGGGCAATCCATTCTCAATCACGCCGCCAGCTTTCCGGTTTCGGGCAAAGTATGCGGCGCTCTGCCGAGACGCCGCTACGCCCGCAAGGGGTTGAAATTATCTCCCAGTCGTTGGGGTCAATCCTGGAAAAAGGAAAGCAGGCTGACAATCGGCCCAATGGGTGAAGTGTTAAAGGCGTCGGCTATGGTGGAACATGACTGCCATTTCAAATAATTCGCCGTGAATTGGCTTTAGCCGCGCGACAATAAAAAGTACGGCCGTACTTTTTATTGTCGCATCGGGGCGTCTGGCCAAAGTTACGGATGGCGAGAATGTCGTGAAGTGTATTTATCTTGCCAATTCGCCTCTGGTGCAGGAGGTTAACTACGCAAAAACATCGAACCCAAACCGGATTTTGATGTCACGGCGAAACAGCTACGATGCGCTGAATCGCTTGTCGGTAACGTATAGCCAGGCCGGGGAGCAATACGTCATCGAATATGTGCCGGCGCTGCCGGCAACGGGTAACGGGCTGTTCCAGTCTTCCTTTCTCCTGACTAATAGCCCGCAGACCCTCATCGATCCCACCTTCACCGGTGAGTCCAAACGATTTTACCGCGTGCGTGCTAATCCTTGATTAACCTTTGTTTTGGAGGCATCAGGTAGGGCGGAGCTGCTGCTCCGCCCCGATATCTGGGCGGCGCGGCAGCACCGCCCTACCCACCAACGATTCCTGGTTTCCAGGCGGGTTTCTGTGAACGTGGAGACTCCCCAACAAGTCGAGCATAGCCCTGCCTGGAGATTTTAAACGCACGGTTAGGCGGCTGCCAATCGAGCGTTGGCACGTATCTCCGTTATTCCACCTCCGCCGTCACCGCACCCAGGATTTGGATTTCACGGCGTTGTAACAGGCGTCCAAGTGGCCCCAGCGTCTGCCAGTATGCCAACGCCGCCAGCGCGGCGAGCAGAACCGAAAGAATGAGGTTGACCGGCACCACGCTGGGCCAGCCGGCCAGCCGCCACAGCAGTTCGGCCAGCGGTGGGGCGAACGCCGGGGCCATGGCGACGGGGAAAAGCATCTGGCAGAGCACCATCACCAGCATCGCCAGGCCGGGCATCTTGGTCGGCTTCAGCGAACCGGGTTGGATGCGGTAAGGCATGAGGATGGAGAGCAGGTTGCCGGCGAGGCCGCCAATCAGCAGCATGGTCGCGAGCTGGAACAGGGCGGCCGCGAAAACGAGCCATGGCAGATGCAGCCACACGGAAGTCAACGTAAGCAGGATGGCGCCGAAGGTGGCGCCCACGGGCAGGTTCGCGAGGTTTTTGCCCAGCAGGATGAGCCGCCGGTCCGCCGGCGAAAGAATCAGGGCGCGGAAACCGTCGCGGTCAAAGCCAAATTGATTGGCGAGCATTTGGACCAGCATGAAGACCGAGAACGCCGCTACGCCGGCGGCGATGAACGGCTTCGTGGTGTCGGACCAATGGGGTGGAGCACGCAACAAGATCATCCCTCCAAAAATCAACACCGCGAAGAATGAACTCGCCCACGCCATTTTCACTTCGGGCGCGCGAAGCATGGCGCGGAACGTGGCCAGCGCCAGCGCGGCCGCTTGTTCTGGCACACCGGGAAGACGGAGGTCGAGAATCCGGTTGCCGCCCTGGGCGGGCTTGGCGTCAGCCTTGAGGGCGAGGTTGGCGGGTTTGACCCCTACGGCTGCTTTCCCGCCGGTTTCACCGTAATAAAAACGCACCGTGCCACGATACGCCTGACGCAGACCGAGCAAGCCGATGCCGAGACAACCGAGCGTGCCGAGCAAGGCAGGCCAGGCGCGCCCTTCGGCCAGTCCCTGGGCGCCCACCGGCACCCACAGCGGCGGGATGAAGACTTGCGCCGCGATCAGGTTATTGAACCTTTCCGCTTTGCGGGCCGGCTGCGTCCTGCGCTGGCGTTGCCGATCCTCGCGGTTGGAGCCCAGCACCACTCGGTTTTGGTAGAGGTTGAAGTAAAGGTAGGGGCCCTGGCTGAGCAGGATGAACGCAAAGGTGATGCCCATGATGATGGAGCGGCGACGGCGCGGGTTGGTCATCATGGCGGCCAGCCAGCCGCGCAGGCAATAAGTCCAGGCCGTAATCATGAAGATCATGCTTAATGCCAGCGGAATCAGCAACAGCATCGGCGCTCCGCGCGCCATCACCAGGCCAAGGGCCAGCCCCAGCATGAGGGGCACGGCCACGATGATGCTTAACGCCAAGTGCGACACGAGGTAATTGATGACGAACATCTGGCCCAGGGCGACCGGCAGGTGCATGAGGCGCTGCAGGTCAATGGTCTCAGAGCGTTGCAGCTCGGTGAGCAAGCCAATCATCCAGAAGAGAAGAAACCCAACGGTGACGCCAAACCAAATTTCCATGATGACCAGAGGCGATGCTTGGGACAGGCCAAAGGCCGCGCCGAGCAACGCGCCCACGAAACAACAGCCGCCCAGCACGAAGGCGCCCAAGCCGACCAGCACCACCATGACCGCGCCCAGACCACCGCTGCGCGTCCACTGATTGCGCGTGAGCCGCCAGCGCAGCCAGAGAATGGTCTTGAGCTGCTCCCAGTTCATTCAAGTTTCCAGCCAGCTTAATTTCTGAGCCTCGTGATGGCCGCTGTCCACGACCAGGAGGAATTTGTCTTCCAACGAGGAACCCTCGCGCCGCAGTTCCTCCATCGTGCCCTGGTGAACCAACCGCCCCTGCGCGATGATGCCGACGTCCGAGCAGAGTTTCTCGACAATCTCCAACACGTGCGAGGTGAGGAAGACCGTCGCGCCGCGGCTGACACATTGCTTGAGCGTGTCGCGCAACATCCGCGACGCTATCGCGTCCACGCCCTCGAACGGTTCGTCGAGGAACAGGAGATCAGGATTGGGAATCAACGCGGCCGCCAGGGCGAGTTTCTTCTTCATGCCATGTGAGAATTCGAGCGTGAGCTTCTTTTCCTCGTGCGCCAAATCCATCATGGCGAGCAACTCGTCGCAACGTTCGCGCACCGTGTCGCGCGGCAGCAGATACATGCGGCCGATAAAAGTGAGGTATTCGCGCGCCGTCAGGTTGTCGAACAGCGCCAGGTTCTCCGGCACCACGCCGATGCGGCGCTTCACGGCCAACGCGCGCCGCGGATCGCTCGGGTCCTCGCCGAGGATGCGGATGCCACCCGCCGTCGGCGCCAAGAGCCCGGTGAGCATCTTGATGGTGGTTGATTTGCCCGCGCCGTTGGGGCCCAGGAAACCATAAAAACGGCCGGACTCGACCTGGAGGTTCAAGGCATCGACGGCGCGGAACTTCCCGAAATCGCGCGTCAGGTTGGACGTCTCGATGGCGACATTCATGAGGCTGGCCATGGGCCGGAAACTATCATGCTGGTGAAAGTATTCCGCCGGGCGATCAGGGTCAAGCAGGCAGAACCGGCGGGTGCGCATCTGAGTTTTTTCCAACACCTGCAACTTAAGTGATCGGGGCGCGGACATGCTTGTCCAATGCCACTAGCTTTTCAACGGAGTCATCCCGGATGGTTGAGAATAGCCCCGCGTTTCAACGCTGGGGCCGTGGCCTGCGTGTGCCAAGTCCCGAAGGGACGGCTGAGAACCACAAGCTCAGCCGTCCCTTCGGGACTCAACCGTCGATCTGTCCGCACCCAGCGTTGAAACGCTGGGCTACTCTCGTTTGTCCCTCCGGGACACAAACACGGCCTCGGTCCGGCACCTATAGCTCAAATCCTAGTGACATTGGACATTCTTGTCCGCCTCGCCGAATGGTTCATCCCCAAAGCCGACAACGGGTCGGCGTTCCGGAAAAACCTGAAAGGCGCACGAGTCGCTCGCGGATTTCCTGACGCTTTACAACCACTTGCTCCAGGACTATCCTTGCGCGCATCCCACAGTGGAACACCGTGGCATTATGGACTTTTTTGAACACCAGGAAGACGCCCAACGCAAAACTCGGTGGCTGCTTGGCTATTTTGCCCTGGCGGTGATCGGCATTATTTTGGCCGTTTACGCCGTCGTGGTCGTGGCGGTCACTCCGAGTCAGCAATTATTGGACGGCCGGTTTTCTTTCTGGAATCCCGCTTTGCTGGTCTGGGTCGCCCTGGGCGCCTTGGTGTTCATCCTGGGTGGATCGCTTTATAAAATCAGCGAGCTAGCCCAAGGCGGCCGGGTGGTGGCCCTAGCGCTGGGCGGTCAATCGCTTAACCCGCAAACCACCGATCCCGATGAGCGCCGCCTGCTCAATGTGGTCGAAGAAATGGCGATTGCCTCGGGCATCCCGGTGCCCGATGTTTTCGTGCTGAGAAATGAACCCGGCATCAACGCCTTTGCCGCCGGTTATTCACCCAGCGACGCCGTCATTGGCGTCACGTGGGGTTGTCTAAAGAGCCTCACGCGCGACGAGTTGCAGGGCGTCATCGCTCATGAATTCAGCCATCTGCTCAACGGTGACATGAAGCTGAACATGCGTCTGATCGGTTTGGTGTTTGGCATTTTAAGCCTTTCCATCATCGGGCGGCTGCTGCTGCGCGTCGCCGGCGATTCCGGATCCCGCAAAAACGGTCCGCTGCTCCTGCTCGGACTGGCGCTGTTTCTGATCGGCTGGATCGGCATGTTCTTCGGTCAATTGATTAAAAGCGCCATTGCCCGCCAGCGCGAATTTCTGGCCGATGCCGCTGCCATCCAGTTCACCCGCCAACCGGACGGCCTCCGCAAGGCATTGCTCAAAATCGGAGGATTGGCGCAACAATCTCGCCTGGAAACCCCGCAGGCCCAGGAGGCGAGCCACCTTTTTTTCGGCAATGCCATGGGCGATTCGTGGATTCATTGGATGGCGACTCACCCGCCGCTTAAGGAACGGGTGCGCCGTTTGGATCCGAGTTTCAACGGCACCTTTCCCCCTTTTCAATTGCCCGCGCTGTCAGCGACGGCTGCCCTGGCGGGCGGCGCTCCAGCCGCCAGCGCAACCATTCCCCTGCCCTTGGGCCTTAAACAGGCAGCCAAACCTCTGGCGTCTCCGCACTTCGCCCAAGCGCTGGAGGCCGCCGCTGTGGTAGCCGCCTTGGGCAATCCAGGCGCCAAACAGCTCTCCTACTCCTCCAGCTTGTTAGCCGCGCTACCGCCCATCCTCGTCCAGGCAGCACGCGAGCCGTATGATGCCTGCGCCCTCAGCTATGCCCTGCTGTTGAGTTCTGACGAAGCCATTCGCGCCGCGCAGCTCCAGATGATCGAAACGCAGACTACCTTCCAGCCCAGGATCCTTCAGATATACCCGCTGCTTCAAAATTTGGAGGCCCGGTCCAAACTGCCCTTGATTGAGCTCTCGCTGCCGGCTTTGCGTCGCTTGGCCACCGCGCAATACCAGCAGTTTTCGCAGATGCTGCAGCAACTCATCGAAGCCGATCAACAAATCGATCTATTTGAATACACGCTCCAGAAAATCCTGCGGCGCCACCTGGAACCGTATTATCACCCCATCCGCCCGCCGGTGGTCCAGTATTACAAATTGACCGCTTTGTTGCCGGAGATTTCCGTCCTGCTCTCAGCCCTGGCTCACTTGGGCCACGCGGACGATGCCCAAAAGAAAGCGGCTTATCTTTTAGGCGCGCAAAAGCTGGATCTGCCTTCCAAGGACGCCGCCGGATTCAGCTTGCGCAAATTCGAAGAGTGCAATCTGCCGCAAATCGATGCCGCTCTCGACCGCCTGGCGCAAGCGTCCGCCCCCTTGAAACGCCGGATGCTCAACGCGGCCGTCCATACCGTCGCCGCTGACGGAGTGATTCAGGACAAGGAAGCCGAATTGCTGCGAGCGATGGCCGATGCCCTGGGCTGTCGTGTCAATCCTGTCAATTAGGAGACGCCTTCTATTCGCGTTCCAGCACGATAAACCCGCTTTTCGCGGCGGCTGGCTGCGGCGAATCCTTCACCAAGGCCATCGGGTAGCTGATTTGGGGGCCTGCGCCCCGGGGCACTTCCCAGGCAACCTTGACCTTCTTCGAACTGGCAGCATCGGTTTTATATACCATGCCGGCGTCAGCTTTGCCCGCTTCCACGGCGGCCAGCGCCGCATGCCTTGGAATTGGGGTCAAGTCTCAATCTTCAACCTATCACACAGTGCAAGGCATTGGGATCACGTCAGGACATAAGACATAATCCGGGGCGGGGCCAACCTTTACCACGTCAACGAACTGCTGGGCCACGAGACCCTGGAGACCTTGAAGCACCCGCTGACTATTGACGATTTGCAATCCCAGCGTCTTAGGGGTCCCGGCTATTGTAGAAAATGGCAACTTTTTCAAACCATTCGCCAACGTATGCCGGCAGCCCATTTGCAAGCGTTGGGCAATCCATTCTCAATCACGCCGCCAGCTTTCCGGTTTCGGGTGAAGTATGCGGCGCTCTGCCGAGACGCCGCTACGCCCGCAAGGGGTTGAAATCGTCCCCCGGTTGTCGGGGTCGAGCCCGGAAAAAGGAAAGCAGGTTGACAATCGGCCCAATTAAAGAGAGGTCGGCCAGCGATGGCTCGTTTGATCCGCGTTGAATAGGCCGGGGCGCTGGGTCAGACCCCTCTGAAGCCAGTTCCGTCTCGCCGAGGGAGCGGCCTTGGATGATGCCAGGTTCGGACAGGGACGCGAGAATGCGCTAAAAGGTGCTTGGAGTCCCGAAAAATGAAAATATTTTCCGGCGGAAATAAACGGCAAAATTTAAGTTTGTAAACGCGGACCGCCTCCGGTAATGTGTCCCCGAACTTAAACGACCTGAATAGTTATCACAAAACCATCAAACCTATGAGGCATTACCTTATCGTCGCGGCTTTGAACCGCGCAGCGTCAAAAAGTAATTTCCTATCAGTCATTGCCACGATAGGGCTTAGCTATGCTTCGATCGCATTGGGTGCGAACCGCTATGTGGACCCGGCCAGTGTGTCGCCGACGCCGCCCTACTCCAGTTGGACCACGGCGGCGCACACCATCCCGGACGCGCTCGGAGTCTGCACGCCCGGCGATGTCGCCCTCGTAGCCAATGGCGTTTATACGCTGATCAGCCAGATCATCGTCCCCGGCGGAGTCTGGCTCACCTCCCTGTCAGGACCGACCCACGCCACGATTAACGGCAACGGGGTCACCCGTTGCGTGTCCCTGCCGGAGCCGGACTCCGGCTTGGGCGGATTCACCATCACCGGAGGAAAGGCGGAGATTGGCGCAGGCGTTTACTGTGTCGGCGGCACCGTAACGAACTGCGTGATCACCAACAACCAGGCGGTAGGTGATGAACCAAAGGGTGGCGGCGTCTATTGTGACGGCGGCGCCGTTTCATACTGCGTGATCAGCGGGAACAGCGTCACATCCACAAATACCTACCACTATGGGGCGTTCGCCGAGGGTGGCGGCATCTATGCGGTTAACCAAAGCCAGATTGACCACTCTACCGTCGTCAACAATAGCCTTTACGGCTACTACTCGAACGGCGGCGGTATCCACGCAAATAACGGCCGAGTGGAAAACTGCACGGTCCGCGGCAACACGGCCGATGGACACTGGGGGGCTGACGGCGGCGGAGTGTACATGACGGCGAACGTGGACGGCCTTATTCGCAACTGCCTCATCACCGACAACAACGCCCATACCGACCGCGGCCAGTACACCGCCAACGCGGCGAGCGGCGGCGGCGTGTATTTCAACGGCGGCGGGATTCTCGAGTGCAGCACGATATATGGCAACAGCATCGACGGGGACTCGTCCTATGGAGGAGGAGTCTGTTACGGCGGTCTGATCCGGAACACCATCATCTATGGTAACAGCGCCACCGCTCGCATGACCGCTGAGGGTTCCAACTATTACCTCAACCCGTCGTATGCGCCGGCCACGTTTGACCACTGCCTCTCCACGCCCCAACCCGCCGGCGTCGGCAACATCGCTTCTGCCCCCGGTTTTATGAGCGGCGGGTACCGTCTCGATACCGGCTCGCCTTGCCTTGACACAGGAACGAACCAGGCCTGGATGGCCACCGCCACTGACCTGGACGGCAACCCCCGTATCGCGAGCGGCACCGTGGACATGGGAGTCTACGAGAGGTCAGTCAGCGCGCCGCAACTGACAATAATTAGTTCCGGAACCAATGTTATTTTGACATGGCCGATGAATGCGACTGGTTTCACTTTGCAATCCACCACGAACCTTGTTTCACCGGCGGTCTGGAGCCCCGTTTCTCCGGCGCCGGTCGTCGTCAACGGGCCTAATGCCGTGACCAATCCTGTCTCCGGCCCACGGAGATTTTACCGCTTAAGCCAGTGATTGCCCTAAGGGACAACTAAGGGACGGATCATTAGTAATTTAGCATGGGGACCGTTAACCGTTGGTGGGTAGGGCGGGCGCTGCCGCGCCGCCCAAATATCAGGGCGGAGCAGCAGTTCCGCCCTACCTGGTTCATGGAAAGAAACGGCTCGAACAAGCGTCAAGTGCCTAGCCCCATAGGGTTTCTTTTCGAGGACGAAGGACGAGGACAATGAAGATCTTGTCCCTAGCTACTATGAGGCGCGGGGCCAGGAGTCCTGAGGCTGTTCGCAGCTAGTGACAGTTACACCCGCTGCCGCAGGAACTGGCCTTGAAATCCTCCTCCACGGGCAGCCGTCCCAATTCGAACGTCTTGGTGACGTGCTGGTTGACTGATTTGCGGATTTCCTGGATTTCCTCCTGGGCATCGAGAAAGCCGGTGGCCACCGGATTCACCAGGAAGGTTTCACGTTTCTTCTCGAAATCTTCCGCTTCGGTGTCGCTCAGCGGCGTTCCTGCCTGCTGCTTCTCCTGCAATTTCATGCCCTGCTCATTGAGCCACTGATATTGTTTGACCACGTCATCATTGGCTTGAAAAGCGTCGATCCGCTGGCGGATGGCTGGGAACTGCGGATGGGCAATAATGACCTGGCACAATTCCCGCGTTTTCTGCTGCACCGGACTGTCTGGAGATGTCATTCGTATTTTCAGTTTATGGTTCGATCCGGCCGGGCGTGAACCGGTTCAGTCCCGCCGCCATCGGCAGCCAATAGACCATACGCCGGTTCAAAGGTCAAAGGCCAAAAGAACGCG
>Ga0209429_10001057_pt1 | contig 17656 bp, 11 predicted proteins | sample BarGraNGADG00212_3_FD_184493 | JGI IMG/M metagenome (GOLD analysis project Ga0209429, IMG submission 184493) | Arctic peat soil microbial communities from Barrow, Alaska - Barrow Graham LP Ref core NGADG0004-212 (SPAdes) (version 2) | ecosystem: Environmental > Terrestrial > Soil > Wetlands >...
CTCCCGCAATTTCCATCCGCTTGCCAAACCGCCCGGCCAGCCGATGTCCTAACCGAATGCCCACCACGGAAAGGCCCGCCGTCACCACGCCAATCACCACGCTGGGATACCAAATATTCACCTGCAGCATGGCCAGGCTCAGCCCCACCGCCAGGGCATCGATGCTGGTTGCCACACTGAGACTGACGAGCGTAAAACCGCGAGTGGGATTGGCCTTGACCGACTCATCCTGCTCCTCCCATCCCGCCATCATCATGCGGATTCCGACAAACGCCAGCAGGCCAAAAGCAATCCAGTGATCGAAAGCGCGAATCAATCCGGCCACCTGGGTTCCCAGGTACCACCCCAACAGCGGCATCAGAAACTGGAATAAACCAAAATGAAACGAAAGCCGGAAAATCGGACGAAATCCCCGGGCGAAACCCTGTGCTCCGGCGCTCAGCGAGACCGCAAAGGCGTCCATGGACAAGCCCACGGCAATGATCAAAATATCGTAAAAATTCATAGGTGCTGCCCGACGGCCACTTTAGATAATTCCCGCCCCGCGTCAATCCACTCCCGATTTCCGCGCTGGCTTGGGGCGCATGGACCGGGCCCACGATCGATGCCCTCGAACCGTTTCTTCTGCTCCTCGACCTGCTTGAGCAGCGCGGTGTTGTTATGGCGGACCCGCTTGTTTCACAGAAGCCAAAGTTACGTCTCGCCTTTGGAAACCGACTTGCATAAACTGTTCCGACGAAATGCCAACGCCCTCGACAAATTCCGGCATCCGGGACAACCACCGTCGTGGCAACGTCGCTGATTTTCTCAAAGCCAAGGTGCAGACCGGCTCGCGGCTCTCGGTTGTTTCCGCCTACTTCACGATTTACGCCTACGAAGCCCTCAAGGATAAACTCGATAACATCGAACACCTTGATTTCCTTTTTGGCGAGCCTCGTTTCATCGCCTCCCTTGACCCGGACAAAACGGAGAAGAAAGCATTCATTCTCGACAGCAACGGCCTGCAACTCGCCAACCGCCTTCAGCAAAAGCGCGTCGCCCGAGAATGCGCCGAATGGTTTCGCCAGAAGGTGGACATCCGTTCCGTGCGGCACGCTCAGTTGCTCCACGGCAAGATGTATCACATCGCGAACGCTGGGGTGGAAGAAGCCATCCTGGGCAGTTCCAACTTCACGGTTCACGGCCTCGGACTTGGGGCGAGCAACAACAACATCGAACTCAACCTCGAAGTGGACAGCACCCGCGACCGGCGCGACCTCAAGGCTTGGTTCGATGAACTTTGGAACGACCCCGAACTCGTGGAAGACGTGAAGCCGGAAGTCCTGCGCTACCTCGACCAGCTCTACCAGAACCACGCGCCGGAATTCATCTACTACAAAACGCTCTTCCACATTTTTGAAAACTTCCTCGCCGACCAGGAAAAGGGCGGCTTGCTCGACCATGACATCAGAATCGTTGACACGGACATTTGGAAAGCCCTCTACGAGTTCCAACGTGACGGCGTCAAAGGCGCCATCAACAAGATTCTCAAGCACAACGGCTGCATCCTGGCCGACAGCGTCGGCTTGGGAAAAACCTTCGAGGCGCTGGCCGTCATCAAGTATTTTGAACTCAAAAACGACAAGGTGCTGGTTCTCTGCCCCAAGAAACTCAAGGAAAACTGGACGGTTTATCAGGCGTATATCAACAGTCCGCTCAACCCCTTCCTGGCGGACCGGTTTGGCTACACCGTGCTGGCACACACCGATTTGAGCCGTGAGGCCGGTTACTCTGGCGACATCGATCTGGGAAATTTTAACTGGGGCAACTTCGACCTCGTTGTCATTGATGAATCGCACAACTTCCGCAACAACACTCCCGGCAAGCGCGACGAGGATGGCAAAATTATCCGCCAGAGCCGCTACCAACGGCTGATGGACGACATCGTCAAGAGCGGTGTGAAAACCAAAGTGCTTCTGCTTTCCGCCACGCCGGTCAATAACGACCTCCGCGACCTCCGCAACCAAATCTATTTTCTCACCGAAGGCAGCGATTCCGCTTTCAAGGACACCATCGGTGTCGGCAGTTTGAAGGAAACTTTGGCCGCCGCGCAAAAGACGTTCACGCTCTGGGCAAAAAAACAGTCTGGCGAACGTAAGACCAAAGACCTGCTGGAAAAACTTAGTTCTGCGTTTTTCAAACTATTGGACGAATTGACCATTGCCCGTTCCCGCAAGCATATCCACCGCTTCTACAAAAGCAGCCTCGCGCAACTCGGCGGATTCCCGGAGCGCAAGAAGCCCGTATCCATTTATGCGGAAATAGACCTGCAACGCCGCTTCCTGAGTTACGACAAACTGAACGACGAAATCGGCGGCTACAAACTTTCGCTGTTTGCGCCGTCACGTTATCTCAAAGAAGAGTTCAAGCCGCTGCCGCTCTACCAAACCCACTCCGGCGACCCTTTCAGCCAAGCCGACCGCGAAACGTTCCTCGTTGGCATGATGAAGGTGAATTTCCTCAAGCGCCTCGAAAGTTCCGTGGAATCATTTGAAATCACCATGGGGCGGACGATTGGCAAGATTGAAGAACTGGAGCGGAAGATTCGGAATTATCAAGCCACGCCCCATCAGAACCCGGAGTCGGAAGAACTGGAACTGAACATTGCTATGCCCGAAGCGGAGGGCGAAGCCGATGACCCGATGGAAGTGGGCGGCAAGTTCAAATATCGTTTGGAGCATCTTCATCTCGACAAGTGGCTGCGAGACCTTCAGCGGGACAAGCAGCAACTTAGCTTGCTCCACTCCTCCGCCGAGGCCGTTACCCCGGAGCGCGACGCGAAGCTCCAAGAGTTGAAGCACCTCATCGAGCGCAAGGTCAAAGACCCCACCACGAACAAACGTGGCGAATGGAACAAGAAGGTGCTCGTGTTCACCGCCTTTGCCGACACCGCAGCATACCTGTTCAAGGAGCTGACATCCTGGGCGCATAAGGAACTTGGCATTCACATCGCGCTGGTCACGGGCGGCGGTGGCAACCACACCACGTTCGGCAAAACGGACTACAACCAAATCCTCACCAACTTTTCCCCGCGCTCCAAAAACCGCGACAAAATACTGTCCCTGCCACAGGATGCTGAGATTGATTTGCTGATCGCTACCGATTGCATTTCCGAGGGCCAAAACCTTCAGGACTGCGATCTCCTCGTCAATTACGACATCCATTGGAATCCCGTCCGCATCATTCAACGCTTTGGCCGTATTGACCGTATCGGCAGCGTCAACTCCACCGTCCAGTTGGTGAACTTCTGGCCCACGCAGGACTTGGAGAAATACGTCAACCTCAAAAACCGCGTCGAAGCCCGCATGGCGCTCGTGGACATTTCCGCCACGTTCGACGACAACCTGCTCAGGACCGACGAGATTGAGGATTTGATTCACGAGGACATGCGCTACCGTGACAAGCAACTTCTGAAATTGCGCGAGGAAGTGCTCGACCTCGAAGACTTCAGCGAAAGCGTCGCCCTGAATGAATTCACCCTCGACGATTTCCGCATCGAATTGAGCAACTACATCGCCCGCAACCGCAAACTGCTCGAAGATGCACCGCTCGGTTTATACGGCGTTGTTCCGCCGAACCCCGAGCAGAAGGCCATTTCGCCCGGCGTTATTTTTTGCTTCAAGCAAAAGGGCAACGTAACCAGCGGCGAAACCGTCAACCCGCTTCAGCCTTACTATCTCGTTTACGTCTTGCAAGACGGCACGGTTCGTTTCTCGTTCGCGCAGCCCAAGCAAATCCTGGAAATCTACCGGCTGCTCTGCTCCGGCAAAGCGGCGGCCTACGAACAACTCTGCCAGTTGTTTGACACCGAAACGCAGAACGGCTCGGACATGAACCTCTACAACAAGCTGCTCGATGCGGCGGTTGAATCCATCGCCCGAACTTTCCAAAGGCGCGTCGCGGCGGGACTGCAATCCAGCCGGGATTTCGTCATCCCGAACCAGCAGGAACAAGCGCGGGAAACGACGGACTTTGAACTCATCACCTGGCTGGTCATCAAAGCGCCATGAAACGAAAAGCCGCCACGAAGAAGAAAACCGCCGTGCTTCGGAAGCCTGTGACCCGTGCTGGAATTAGTCTCACCAGTGGTGAGACTAATTCCACGCCGCCGCACGAGCAGGGCTTCCGTGAAGTGCTCGCGCTCATTGAACGCGCCCGGGCGCGTGCTTATCAAGCCGTCAACACCGAATTGATTGACCTCTACTGGCGCGTTGGCGAATATATCAGCCGCAAACTCAAAACGGCGGAATGGGGAGAAAAGGTGGTTGGGCAATTGGCGCAATACATCCACAGACGGATGCCCAATCTGCGTGGTTTTTCCCGGCCAAACCTTTTCAGGATGAAGGGATTCTACGAGGCTTACAGTGCGGACGAAATCGTCTCACCACTGGTGAGACAATTGCCCTGGACCATCCATCTGATCCTCATCAGCCAATGCAAGCGGATCGAAGAACGCGAGTTTTACATGCGGCTTGCCATCCGTGAGCAATGGGGCAAGCGCGACCTGGAACGTCAGCTTAAGACCTGCCTCTTCGAGCGCGCCGTCCTTTCGCCGCCAAAAGTCGCAGCAGCGCTGCGAGAATCTCACCCTGAGGCCGCTGATATTTTCAAAGACGCCTACGTGATGGAATTCCTCCAGTTGTCCGACGGCCATCTGGAGGCCGATCTCCATAGCGGTCTGCTCACGAAGCTGAAACAATTCCTCATTGAATTGGGCCGAGACTTCTGTTTCGTCGGCAGCGAATACCCGATCCAAGTGGGCGGCCAGGATTTCTCGCTGGACTTGCTTTTCTTCAATCGCACCTTGAACTACCTGGTCGCCTTTGATCTTAAGATCACGCGATTCGAGCCGGAACACCTTGGCAAAATGGATTTTTACCTGGAGGCGCTGGATCGTGACGTGAAGAAGGCCCACGAACGTCCCTCCATCGGCGTCCTGCTTTGCGCCACCAAGGACAACGAAGTCGTGGAATACGCCTTGAGCCGCTCCCTTTCCCCCGCCCTCATCGCCGAATACCAGACCGCGCTGCCGGACAAGAAACTTCTCCAGCGCAAGCTCCACGAGTTCTACCAACTCGCCTTGCCCGCAACAGAAGCGCCGAAAGCGAAAGCACGCAAACCTCGCAGGCCATGAACGCTCCCGAAGTCAGACAGGCCATTCAAACCGCGCTCGCGGGTTTCGCAGCAAAGCCGCTCGCAGACGCCGCCACCGCCTTGTTTGAATCCCTCGGCTACAAAAGCCAGAAGCGCATCGTTCTCAAACCGAACACCGCCGAAACTTTCCTCGCCACCTTCGCCCAGGGACGCAACCTCAATCCCGACCATGCCCGGCTTGCGGACTGGCAGTCCGTTGATCTCCTTTTCCAGCTTACGGACGAGGAAATCCGCGCCGCCGCTGGCGGCAACCAGCAATTCCTGTTCGACAGCAAAGGCAAATACAACGGCGCGACGATGGAATCCTACCTGTTCTTCGCCATCACGCTCCAGAAGCCCCAATACACGCGGACCGAGCTTTCCGGCATTACCCGCGCCATCAACCGCTTGTTTGATATGCCGGTCATGCTCCTATTACGACATGGCGACACGCTGACGCTGGCCGTCATCAATCGCCGCCTCCACAAGCGCGAGGAATCCAAGGACGTGCTGGAAAAGGTCACGCTCATCAAGGACATTCGCTTCGCCTGCCCGCACCGAGCTCATGTCGAAATCCTGGCCGACCTCTCCTTCGACGCGCTCTACGATCAGCACCAGCCGGCCAACTTCGTCGCACTCCATGCCGCTTGGCAAAAGTCCCTCGACACTTCAGAACTCAACAAGCGATTCTACCAGGAGGTCGCCAATTGGTATTTCTGGGCTTTGGACAACGTCCAATTCCCCAAGGATGCTCCCAAAGACGCCGATGGCCGCGATGCCATCAGTCTCATTCGCCTGCTCACGCGCCTCATCTTCTGCTGGTTCGTCAAGGAAAAGGACCTCATCCCTGACGATCTCTTTAACGAGAAGCGCGTTCGCGCGCTGCTTATCTCGATGAAGGATGACGAGAACACTTATTACACGGCCGTTCTACAAAACCTCTTTTTCGCCACGCTCAATACGGAGATGGATGAGCCGGGCAAGCCGACGCGGCGATTCATCGACGTGGGCAAGGACGACGAGGACAGCGAAGATCACATGGTGCATCAGGTCTGGCGCTACGCTGACCGTATCCGTGAATGTGAGCGTGCCACGCTTGAGCGTCTCCTGCGGAATATCCCCTTCCTCAACGGCGGCTTGTTTGAATGCCTCGACGAGCGCATGGAGAAGAGCACCTCAAATTACTCGAAGGAAATCCGCGTGGACGGTTTCTCTGTCAAACCGGCTAAGCAGCCGAAATTCCCCAACTTCCTCTTCTTTGGTCCCGACCGGACCGTGGACCTCAGTAAAGCCTACCGCGAATTGCGTTACACTCAGACTAAAGTCCGCCCGCTCATTCCCTTGTTGGAGCGCTACAAGTTTACCGTTGCTGAAAACACACCCATCGAAGAAGAAGTTGCGCTTGACCCGGAATTGCTGGGGCACGTCTTTGAAAACCTTCTGGCTGCCTACAATCCTGAAACGGACACCACTGCCCGGAAGACCACCGGCTCGTTTTATACTCCCCGCGTCGTTGTAGACTTCATGGTGGATGAAGCCCTGCTCGCATATTTCGAATCACGGTTGCATCGTGCCATACCCAAACCCTCATCGCCCTTCGAGCCCCGGCTTCGGCAGCTTCTTCGTTACACAGACGAACCCCACCAGTTCTTGGCGTCGGAGGTCCGCGTCCTCATGGATGCCATTGACCAGCTCAAGATTCTCGACCCTGCTTGCGGCTCTGGCGCCTTCCCGATGGGTGCGCTACACAAGCTCGTGTTCATCCTCGGCAAACTCGATCCAGGCAATGTGGCTTGGAAAGAGCGCCAGCTCGCCAAGGCTCGCGCGCTGGATCTCGGTCGCGAGGCAGCCATTCAGGCGGTGGAAGATGCCTTTGCTCGCGACCAAGGCGACTATGGTCGAAAACTCTATCTCATAGAAAACTGTCTCTACGGCGTGGATATCCAGCCCATTGCCACCCAAATATCCAAGCTGCGTTGCTTTATTTCCCTGATCGTCGAGCAACAGCCAGACGACCGGCTGCTCAATCGCGGCATTCTCCCGCTGCCAAATCTTGAAACCAAATTTATCGCCGCCAACACACTCTTTGGCCTGCATCGCCGGGGGCAAATGGAACTTGTGGCCCAGGATATCGAAACCAAGAAAGCGGAGTTGCGCGGCGTTCGGCATGAACACTTTCTCGCCCGAAAATACAGCGAGAAGAAGGCGCTACGAAAACGGGACAAGAAATTGCGCGAAGAGCTCGCCGAACTGCTGAAGTTGAGCCAGCTTTTCTCCGGACCCGAAGCTGACATGGTGGCAAGTTGGGATCCTTATCACGCCGACCGCTCTGCTCCATTTTTCGATGGGGAGTGGATGTTCAATCTTGATCCGCAACGCAGGATGTCTCCATCAACGATGCGCGGCAATCTGAGCTTCGTCAACGAAGTACCAGGCCAGATGGAAATCATCGGTTCGCGCCCCGAGTTGGCCGGCTTCGACATTGTCATCGGCAATCCACCTTATGTTCGGCAGGAGGAGCTTAAAAAAATGAAAGCCTTTGAGGGAATCCTCGGCCTGGAACGTCCCCTCAAGGACGCGCTCAAGGAGGACTACTTCTGCTACACCGGCGTGGCCGACCTTTTCGTCTATTTCTTTGAAAAATCGTTCGATCTGCTCGCCGTGGGAGGCGTTTTGAGCTTCATCACCAGCAATAAATATTTCCGCGCCGGCTACGGCGAGCGCCTGCGCCACTTTCTGGCCGCCAATGGTGAATTGCGCCTGCTCATTGACTTTGGTGACGCCCCCGTTTTCTCTGCCATCGCCTATCCCAGCATCGTGGTTGCCCGAAAAACCCGGGAAACGCGTGATAAGGGCCTGCTATCCTCTGTCCCTAAAGACCTCAAGAAATGGTCCGAACTCGTATCGCCGGAATTTAACGTGCGCACCTTGAGTTGGGAACCGGGTCCGTCCATTGAGGAGTTTCCCGATATTGTTCAAAACCATGGCTTCATGCTGCCCCAAAGAGAGTTCAAACCCGATGGCTGGCGGCTGGAATCACCCGCAAAACTGCGCCTTTTGGAAAAGCTCCGTCGAGTCGGTCCGCCTTTGGGCGAATATGTGAAGGACCGATTTTATTACGGCATCAAGACTGGATTGAATGAAGCGTTTGTGGTGGACCGGGAAGTCCGCAACCGTCTCATCGCTGAGCATAAATCCTCCGCTGAAGTCTTGAAACCATTCTTGCGCGGTCGAGATGTTAAACGTTGGAAGGTCGGATTTGCGGATCAATATTTAATAAAAATCGAATCTTCGGAGAACAAACAGCATCCGTGGTCCTGCAAAGCGCATTTAGAAGCCGAAAAAATCTTCGCCAAAGGTTTTCCAGCAATTCATGCGTGGTTTGATTTCAGACGAAAGGAGCTAGAGTCTCGCTATGACCAAGGTCGCTTTTTTTGGGAACTTCGAAGTTGTGATTATTACGCGGAATTCGAGCACACGAAAATCCTCTACCCGGACATCTACGAACATCAAAGTTTTACCTGGGATGACCAGGGATTCTATGCCGCCAATACGTGCTACTTCATTCCAACGAAAGAAAAATGGCTAACGGGCCTATTAAATTCCCTGACGGTGGAATGGTTCTACGGATTGGTTTCAAACCGTGTCCGCGGAGGCTATCTGCGTGCGTTCTCAGATTACATGCACCAGATTCCCATTCCCAAACCAAGCAGGGAATCTCTCGAAACTATTGAAGCAACGGTGACGAAGATTCAACGCGAAAAGCAAACAGATCCGAACGCCTTCGTTGGTGAACTGGAAGCTAAAATCGACGGTTTAGTGGCTCATCTCTACGATCTGAGCGATGATGAATACCGGCTCATCCTGGATGACCTGGCGCTGCCGGATCCGGTACGGGTGGGAGCGCTCAATGCCTACCGCGACACAAAACGAAACCTTGCCAAATGAATCTGAATAACAAACCCAGATCGAAGCCCAAGCTCCCACTGGAAACCTTCCGCCTCCGCCATTTCAAAGCCGTCCGAGATAGCGGTTTAATCACGTTCACCCCCCTCACCGTGTTTATCGGCAACAATGGTTCGGGCAAAAGCAGCCTTATCGAAGGACTCGAAACCTTTCAAAACATTGTCCTCTATGGCCTCGATGAGGCGTTTCAACCCTGGCGAGGGTTTGAACACGCATGGAACCAGGCGGTGTCGCATGGACTAAAGGAGAACCAGGTTGGAGAAAAGGAGCCTGCCAATACCATGTGTTTTGAGATCACCGGATTATTCAGTGGTTCAATCCCGTTTGCCGGACATGTTGAAATTGGGACGGACAACGAAGGCAACCAACTATTGATCAAGCACGAAGACTTGAGCACTCCCGTAAGTCCTCTGGCGCAATCTCAAGACAAGGAGAAAACACCGCAGTTTCGAGTCAAAGACTATGCATGGATTGAGCATGTGCGCCAGTGGCAATTCCTCAACCTTGAACCGCGTCTGATGCTTGATCCAAAACCAGAAACTCGAACGACTCGTGATATCCGGCTTGCCAGGGATGGTTCGAATATCGCGCAATATCTCCAGTCCATCGCCGACCAAGATCCCGCCGCGCTGGATGGCATTGTGGATACACTAAAGAGCGTTTTGCCTTTCGCAACGGATCTTCGCCCAGCCATCACCAAAGAGCTCCAGCGCACTGTTTATTTACGCCTGAATGAGAAAGGAATTGAGGAACCATTGGTTGGCTGGCTGCTTTCTCAAGGCACCCTCCGCATCGTTGCCTTGCTCGCTGTGCTGCGCCACCCAAAACCGCCGTCTGTGGTTTTCATCGAAGAACTGGAAAACTGCCTCGATCCGCGGACTATCCACCTCCTGGTGGAGGAGATACGCTCATTCCTGCAATCTGGAGGCCAGGTGGTGGCTACCACCCATTCGCCCTACCTGCTGGACCTGCTGGACCTTTCACACCTCATTGTAGTCGAACGCAGCGATTCCGGTGCCCCCACGTTTAGGCGTCCTTCAAAACGAAAGCTCAAAGGCTGGGCGGAAACGTTCGCTCCCGGTAAGCTCTACACAATGGGGAACCTTACGCAGAATTGAACTATGGCGCCCCCCAAAGATAAAGTCGGATTCATATTCGAGTGCGGTCGCGAAGGTCCGGACTACAAAGTCTGCAAGTACTTGTTGGAAAAGTTAAATCCGAACATCGAGATGGTCCCCAGATTTCTTGATAACACAGAACGTTTACTGACCGAATGCGGTCCAGTGGCCAAGATTTTGCTGGAAACAAACCATTGCAAGAGCATTGTGATTACGTGGGATCTTGAACCAGCCTGGGACAAGAGCCAAAAAGTGTGTCTTCATGACGACAGGGAAAAAGCGATCAAATCCTTGAGGGACTCCAATGTTTTAATGTCAAAGGCCGTTTTGCTCTGCATCGTCCGGGAATTAGAATGTTGGCTAATGGCTGATAAACGCGCGCTCCAAACGGTCATCGGAGATTTCAAGCACCCTCATCCCGTTGGGCAAATCCGTGAGTTCAAAAAACCCGACACTCAGATCGGACGCCCAAAGACAGAACTGATCAAATTGTTCCAACGAGAACTCGGAAAAACCCGCAAATATGTGGACCGAAACCATGCCTTGTTGTTGGCACAATCAATACTCGACTGGAGCAAACTCCGCCGCTCCGATTCATTCCGCCGTTTTGCCGAGAAGGCTGCATGCGTATCCTTGCCATGAGAGCATCGGGCCATACCCAAGAAAACATGACTGACTGCGGGCGAATCCCTGCCGCCGCTTCTGATAGATTGGAGCGGGAGATTCCCCTGCAGGTCTATGCCCTATACGGCCTGACGCCGGAGAAAATCAAAATCGTTGAAGCTGCGGCAACGGCCCACTAAAATGCCCACCGACAAGAAGACCATTCTAAAACAAGTTCTGCGGGAGGATTGCCTGCCCGCGCTCGCCAGGCAGGCGGCGTATTTCAGCGTGGCGGATGTCCGGGACTGGTTGCGACAGCGCAACCTCACCTGTCCGCCCGCGTTGCTGCGCGAGTATCTGTCCGCGTTCATGCGCGGCGGGGTCATTCACGACGCCGGGCGTGGCTGGTATTCCCGCATCGCCGAACCCTGCGCGCTCAACGAGAAACCCGTCGCCAGGCTGTCCAAGGAGGTGGCGAAGGTGTTTCCGCTGCTGGACTTCACCTGCTGGTCCACGGAACAGCTTCGCAGCTACGGGCATCTCCTGCTCGCTCGCTTCGCCGCGTTCATCCACACGGAGCGCGACGCGATGTCGAGCGTGGCGGAGCGGCATCGGGATAACGGTTACGACATCCACCTGAACCCGCGCGGGGCGGCGGCGCGGCAGTTTGCCATCCGCGAGCGCACGGTGGTCATTTCGCCCCAAGCCGACCACGCAACCGCACGACGGGCATCTGGTGACCGTGGAGGGGTTGCTGGTGGAGTTGTTCATGGAAGGCCGGGCGCTGGGCTTGATGGACGAGGGCGAGTATTTCCGCATGTTCGGCAACCTCGCCGGCTACTCGCGGATTTCGCTGGCCCGGCTGCTGGATTATGCGCACGAGCGCCGTCCCGCCGGGCTGGAATTGGAACGACACATCAAAGCGGAGTTTTTGAAAAAGTCCGCGTTAGTGGGTTCTGATGACAAGCCATGATTTCGCCCGAATGTTTTGGAATAACGGGGATAAATGACCTGTCCCCCTGCGGGTTCAAACTGCCCTCCAAAAACCGATGCTTGATACTCTCCTGTAAAACCGCTACATTATGACTAATGAAACTGCGCCTGGATCTGCTGGAACAACTGACGGACGAGGACATCCTCGAGGAAGTCCTGGCGAACAATCACCGCTACAAGCCCGAACCCAATTTCTCAAAAACCGGACTTGGGAGCTTGTCGTCAGCCTCAACCGAGGAGCGTGCGAAAGAGGCCGAGCGCAGCACGGCCAGAATTCAGAGAGCTATCGAGCGCTTGAAGCAGAATGGCGCCGCCGCCAAGGAGAATCCGGCACCCTCGACGAAACCATAGAGTTTCTCCGGTACTGCCACCGCTCGGCTCCGTTCCTCTTTTTTACGGAACTGATGGGGCTGCCCGAGGGATTGGTTCCCGATTCTTCCACGCTGATAAGCTCCAGAACGATCTGTCTATGAAATCTGTCAGCCCGCCCGGACCGACCCCTGCTATCCGGTCCCTGCTATCGGGCGCTAGCGTGTGCCCATGACCGAACCCAGCACACCGCGCGCGCACCGCGTAACCAACGGCCACTACGGCGGCTGGCAGGTGATGTTTCCGCCGCTCCGCTGGCTGGCCGGTTATCCGGCCGCGTGGTTGAAATTTGATCTGCTGGCCGGCCTAACGCTGGCCGCCTATGCCATCCCCGTGTCGCTCGCCTATGCCGCGCTCGCCGGTTTGCCGCCCCAGACGGGCCTCTATGGCTACCTGTTCGGCGGTCTCGGTTATGCGCTCTTCGGGTCGTCGAAACAACTGGCGGTGGGTCCGACGTCCGCCATCTCGCTGATTTTCGGACTGACCCTCGCGCAGCTCGCGGCCGGCGATCCGGGCCGGTTGCCGGCGCTGGTGACCGTCACCACGATGATGGTCGTAGGATGCTTCGCCCTGGCCTGGGTGCTGCGGCTCAGCGTGTTTGTGAACTTCATTTCCGACAGCATCCTGGTGGGTTTCAAGGCCGGCGCCGCGCTGGCTATCGCGGCCACCCAGTTGCCGAAACTGTTCGGGGTGCCGGGCGGCGGTGACAATTTCTTCCAGCGACTGTGGATGCTGGGCCGTCAACTCGGCGATACGAACCCCTGGGTGTTCGCCTTCGGGATGGTTGCCATCGCCTTGCTGGCAGCGGGCGCGAAGTGGTCGCCGAGTCGGCCGGTCGCTCTGGCCGTGGTGGTTCTGTCGCTGATCGCCGAGGCGGCGTCGGGATTTTCACGACTGGATTTCCCGATCGTTGGCGAGGTGCCGGCCGGCTTGCCGGTCTTCGATGCGGCCCGTCTCAGCCTGGCCGGATTGGACACCGGAACGTTCCGCCAGATGGCGCAACTGGCGTTCGCCTGCTTCCTGCTCGCCTACATCGAAAGCATCTCGGCCGCCCGCGCGCTCGCCCTGAAGCACGGCTACGAGATCGATCCGCGCCAGGAGCTGTTAGGCCTGGGCGCGGCCAACCTCGCGGCCGGACTGTTCCAGGGATACCCGTCGGCCGGCGGTCTTTCCCAGAGCGCCGTCAACGAAAAAGCCGGGGCCCGCACGCCGCTGGCATTGGTGTTCGCCGCGATCACCCTCGGCCTGGTGCTGCTGTGCCTAACCGGCGTCTTCCGTAATCTGCCGACCGTCGTCCTGGCGGCCGTGGTGCTGGTGGCGGTGGCCAGCCTGGTCAGCATCCGGGACTTTCGGCGCCTGTGGCGGGTGAACCGTCTCGATTTCGGGGCCGCCCTGACAGGCCTCGCCGGCGTGCTGCTGCTGGGCATTCTCGACGGAGTGATCTTCGCGGTGATCGCGTCGCTGTTGCTGCTGCTGGTGCGGTCCACCACACCGCACGTGGCCTTCCTGGGGCGCATCCCGGGCACCCACCATTTCTCCGACCTCGCCCGGCACCCCGACAACGAGCTCTTAAAGGGTGTGCTCGCGTTCCGCGTCGAGGCCGCGCTGGTTTACTTCAACGTCGAGCATGTCCGGCGCGCGGTACTGGACGGCGTGGAAGGCACGCCGGCCGGGCTGAAACTCGTCGTCTGCGATCTCTCCAACTCGCCCTACGTGGACATGGCCGGCGCGAAGATGCTCGTCGGCCTGCACGACGAGTTGGAATGGCAGGGCATCGACCTGCGCGTGGTGGAGGCCCATGCGACCGAGCGCGACCTGCTGCGCGCGGAGGGCCTGGAAAAAATCGTCGGCCCAATCAACCGGCGTATTTCGCTGGATGACGTGCTGGAGGAATTCGATCGCCGCCCGCCCGCGAACGGCGGTTGAGCCGCCGACGCAGGCGGCTATGGCTGATTTTTGGTCTCTGTAAAAGGCTGTAAGGAGGCGCGATAGAAAATTGTTCGGAACAATCCGCCGCATTTTTTCATGGTCGTTATGAATTGGTAATATTCGAAGTTTGCTGCTGGACCTGTCACCTGCCGATGAGTCATCGACCTCCCCCTGAACCTCGTAGCAGCGGACGTGAGTCTGCTCACCCTCTCGGCTTTCACAATGCCAGGGCGTAGCGGCGTCTCGGCAGAGCGCCGCCAACTTAACGGTTTCGGGCAAAGAATGCGGCGCTCTGCCGAGACGCCGCTACGCGTAGTTCTCGGAGGGCGGAGTTACATGACGTCCAATTATAACGGATCATGGAGTTCCGGGGAAGGTTTCTGTACCGGTAGCTTTTGAGGCTATGGAAGCCCCGACGTCTTCAACGTAATCTCCACCAGCGCCGCTGAGTAGCCATCGAGGGTCAGCGTCACGGATTCGGGTTGACCCGGAGTGAACGGCAGGTCAGGCTGCACGGTCAGGGGAGTGTCGACATCCAGGGTCGAGGGCACGAGGGTGGCTTTCGCCGCGCCCTGGCGGTGGCCGTTATAGGACAGGGTAAGGTGTTGTCGCGTGTCGCCTATGTTGGCCAGGCACATGGCGAGTGCGGCGCCATTAGGACTCAGCCCGGCGCACGACTGAATCTGGCGGCCCGGCGAATTGTAGCGCGGGCTCGGCGGACTGTCGGGTCCGGTGACCGTACAGCGTAGGAGACGGGGGTAGTGACGTGCAAACGGGTTGACCACATCCTTGACCGCGTAATAGCGGCCCAAACGCCACAGCTTGCCGCCATATTCGCAGAAGTAGGCGTCCGGTAGATTGATCTGCGTGGGTTTGCCCGCCGCACCCGGGACGTTGCCGCCGCAGACGTTGACGGCATGGTACTGCAGGGCATCGAAGCGCCACCGGTCAGCGTTCTGGCAGTGCACGATCCAACCCAGCACGTCCGCCACCGCCTGGTGTGAGCCTTCGGCCCCGGCGGTTGGATACCACCCACTCACGGCCTCTGGAGTGTAGGCCCACCATTCGGTGTTCACGAATTTATTCGTTGACCCGCCGGCCAAGGGGCGCAGCCGGGACAGCCACTGGTCAACACCCGCTTGGTAGCCCGAAACCAGACCGGGGTTCTTCAGTGTGGGATAGAAGATGCTGTTAAAGACGGATTGCACACCGCCCGACGGCGCGCCCGGCGTGTTAAACGCATTTGACCCGGCCTGGTAGCCGTAACCATGCAGGGACAGCGCGTCCTGGTATTGGGTGTTCGGGTGGTCGCGCGAAATGCGTGCGCCGGGGTAGCCGAACAGATAGCGCGACGCTTCGCCGGCGCTATAGATGCCGGCCGGGTCGGAATACGAAGCGCCGCAAATGACGGCGTTGGGATACTTCCGCTTGAAGGGGATGTAATAGTCCTGTTGATGATTCGAGGCCCAGTCGGCACAGAGCCGGTCGTAGTTCTTGAACTGCTGGCTCGAATACCAGTACGCCCCGGTGTGAGACCCAAGTTGGCGATCATTCATCGTCGCCGGTTCGTTGTAAAACTCGGCCAGACGGATTTTATAAGCGCCATGCAGCCGGGCCATGTAATCGGCCCAGTCAACACAGTTCTGCGGGCTCCAAGCGCCCGGATAGGGATCGACATTGGCGGCGAGTTCAGGAAGCAAGGTGGTGCCGTGCGGCATACCTGGCGGCGGTCCGACTCCGGCCATATATTCGATCATGATGCCGCCGCCGCTTTCGACCACCGCGTTGGCCGCGACGCGCCAGTCATCGTAATTGGGGTCGGGTTTGCCTTTGTCCGGTGGGCGACCCTGCCCGGTCATCGAGGCGCCCAGGAACCCCAGTTTCATCTCCTTGATGCAGGCGATCCAGTTCTTGCCATCGCGCGTGGTGCGCCTCGCTCGGCCCGGGTCAGAGGGATAGTTGCCTCCGGCGTAATCGCTGGCGTAACGGGTCAGCTTGGCGCCCACGCACCAGCGCGGCAGTTGATAGTAAGGCAGGTCCAGGTGAACTGCCACCGTTGTCTGTGCGTGTCCGGGGTCAGGGTTTGCCAACAGGGTGAGCAGGCACAGCGCCGAGATTGGCAGAGCTGTAAACCGCGACGGAAACTTAAAATGATAAGAATTCCCTTTGACGCTATCGCGGGGAAAGGAGAATGGGTTCTCGTGGTTGCTCATGCGGGCTGGTTCATCGCTGGCCTATTCGGTCCCGTCACCGGCCGCTATCCTTGCGCCCTGCCCCTTCGTGGCCTGGGCTATTCGCTTTAGCTGGGTGAAACCAAAGTCCTTCAAGAGTCCGGTCTTGGGGTCGAAGGGCCAATCGAGCGTGCAGACTCCGCCCTGGCGGTTGCAGGTGTTGATCCAGTCGATCAGTTCCGGATCACTGAACTGGTTGGCGTCCCCCTGGCCGTGGTAAACATTTCCACAATAAATCTTGCCATGCCACAGGATGCCCTGTTGAGCTGGCAAGCGCTGGGGTGTCAGGCGTTTCAGGTCCTGCTTGCTCCAGGTGTCGCCGCCCGTGAAATCGTCGAGTCCCTTGCGGATGCAGGCCTGCTCGTTGGAGCCATAGCTGAACGCGATCACGCCGCTTGGGTTGGCGTGGCGAATGATGGAACCGAGGGTCCCCCAATCATTAGGCTGCTCCGAGTAGGAGCCGATCTCCAGCCCATCGAACCACCATCCCGCGATCTTGTCCTGGTACCGGTCGCAATATTCCCTCAGCACGTCGAGCCGCCGTTTGCGGCTTTCCGCCGACGGTGGTGTGTTGCCATTAAACTTTCCACGCGGCGTGCCATCGCTCAACCCCGCGGAAACCTTGGGTTCCTTCATGTATCCATTCAACCCGGCGAAATAGCAGATGAGCTTTACACCCTTGGCGTTGAGTGCCGCCGCCAAATCCAGAATCAGATCTCTGCGGGCACACTTCTCGCCCGGCGCATAACCGGTGTCATCGCTGAACGCCTGGTTCGGGGCACAGGGCCAGGCGAAGTAGTGGTCGTCGATGCAAAACATCACCCAGCCCACTTTCGCTTCGGCCATTTGCTGGGCAAATCCTTTGACATCAAACCCATCCACAAATTGATTCCACTGCGCAGCCGTCATTTGCGAGGGATCTGGAAACGACGGTTTTGTGGCCACGCTGTAGCCCAGGAGAATGCGGTATTGATAATGCATGAAGATCCCATATTTGGCTTTGAGCATCCAACGGGTATCACCGCCTTCAGCCATTGCGCTTCTCTGGCAAAAGAAGAGGAAGGTCGTTGCAATTAAGACCGACAGGACTCTTGCGGCACGCTGGAATCTGCCCGAACTGCTCCTTGAACTGCCGGTCGAAATAACTTGGGTCCGCATAACCCACCCGGGCGGCAATCTCGGCGATCGGAAGACACAGAAGCCTATATTAATGTGGTCATCGCTCATAAAGTCAGTCGTTGAAAGCCAAGGGGCCCTCGACCTCCCAACCGCCGC
>Ga0209429_10001058_pt1 | contig 17648 bp, 15 predicted proteins | sample BarGraNGADG00212_3_FD_184493 | JGI IMG/M metagenome (GOLD analysis project Ga0209429, IMG submission 184493) | Arctic peat soil microbial communities from Barrow, Alaska - Barrow Graham LP Ref core NGADG0004-212 (SPAdes) (version 2) | ecosystem: Environmental > Terrestrial > Soil > Wetlands >...
CAGCGCTGGACGACGGTAGCGCCGCCCCGCCGACGCGCAGCCGACAGCCAGCACGTCGGCGTCCGAGAAATACCCCGCCGGGTATGACCTAGGTCCCTGTCCGATTGCTGAGACAGCCACCTAGCGTCGAGACTATGGACGGTCACCGCCGCCCAGGTGTCCGCACGGCCACGAGTCCGAGGCGCACCCACTCCGCCAGGGAGCACGCAATGAGAAGACTGGTCGTCCTGGGTGCAGGCACCGCCGGCACGATGGTGGTCAACAAGCTGCGGTCCAAACTGCCCCGAGCCGAGTGGTCCATCACGATCGTGGACCCGGCGACGCAGCACTACTACCAGCCTGGCTTCCTCTTCCTCCCGTTCGGCACCTACCAGCCGAAGGACGTCGTCAGGCCGCTCCGGCCCACCCTCAACCTCACCAGGGGCATCGAGCTCATCAGCGCCGCCGTCGACAAGGTCGACGGCGCGGGCCGCCTGGTGCACCTCGACAACGGCGCCAAGCTCGGCTACGACTACCTGATCATCGCGACCGGCACGAGCCCTCGCCCCGAAGAGACCCCGGGAATGTCCGACGGGCTCGGGGCGAACGTGCACGAGTTCTTCACCTACGAGGGGTCGATGGCCCTCGCTGCCACGCTCGCGGACTTCCAGGGCGGACGGGTGGTCGTCCATGTGACCGAGATGCCCATCAAGTGCCCGGTGGCTCCCCTCGAGTTCGCATTCCTCACCGATGCCTACTTCCGCCGTCGCGGAATCCGGGACAAGGTCGAGCTCAGCTACGTCACCCCACTTCCCGGCGCGTTCACCAAGCCGGTGTCGGCCAAGTACCTCGGCGACATGCTCGAGCAGCGCCGGATCGCGCTGGAGCCGGACTTCGTCGTGGAGAGCATCGACGCCGAGGCGGGGACGCTCACCTCGTTCGACGAACGGGAGATCGGCTTCGACCTGCTGGTCACCATCCCGGTCAACATGGGCGCGGACTACGTCGGGCGATCAGGGCTGGGCGACGAGCTCAACTACGTCCCGGTGGACAAGCACACGCTGCTGTCCACGACGGACGACCACATCTTCGCGATCGGCGATGCGACGGACGCGGCCGCGTCAAAGGCCGGCTCGGTTGCCCACTTCGAGGCCGACGCGTTCGTGCCGAACTTCCTCGCCCACGTCGAGGGCAAGCCGATGCCGGAGAGCTTCGACGGTCACGCCAACTGCTTCATCGAGTCCGGCGACGGCAAGGCGCTCCTGATCGACTTCAACTACGACACCGAGCCCCTCCCGGGTAGCTACCCCCTGCCAGTCGTCGGCCCGATGCGGCTGCTGAAGGAGACCCGAATCAACCACTGGGGCAAGCTCGCCTTCCGTTGGATCTACTGGAACATCCTGCTGCCAGGTCGTCGCATGCCGGTCCCGGCACACATGTCCATGACCGGCAAGCGTCGCCCACCGACCACCGAGACCACCACCGACGCCGTGCGCATCCCGCCCGGCATGTGAGAGAGGACACACCATGCCCGTGACCACGATCGCCGGACGTGAGGTGCACGTCGACGCCGAGGGCTTCTTGACCGACCCGTCCGAGTGGGACCACGACCTGGCCCCCGAGCTCGCCGCCGCGATCGGCATCGAGCTCACCCCCGAGCACTGGAAGGTCCTGGAGTTCCTGCGCAAGGACTTCGCCACGCAGGGCGAGACCGCCACCACCCGGCGGGTGCAGACCGTCGGCGGCTTTGCGACCAAGGACCAGTTCGCGCTGTTCCCCAAGAAGCCGGCCAAGAAGATGGCCTACATCGCCGGTCTGCCCAAGCCCCGCGGCTGCGTCTGACCACGTCGCCGGCACCCGAGAGGACACCGTCATGAGCACACCCATCGTCCCCAACTTCGACGACCAGGCCGGCAGCGGGCGCAAGCTCGCCATCATCTGCTCCAAGGGCAACCTGGACATGGCCTACCCCGGCCTGATCCTGGCCAACGCCGCGCTCGGCGAGGGCGTGGAGACGCACCTGTTCTTCACGTTCTGGGGCTTCGACATGATCGCCAAGAAGCGGATGAACGACCTGAAGTTCAGCCCCACCGGCAACACCGCGATGCACATGCCGGTCGGCGACATCCGCGTGCCGCAGGCGCTGGCTCCGATGCCCGGCATGCAGGCCGTTGCGACCAAGATGCTGAAGAAGCAGATCGCCGACCTGGGCGTCCCGGAGGTCCCGGACTTCCTGGACCAGATCGTGGGCGCCGGCGGTCACCTCTGGGGCTGCCGGATGTCGGCGGACATGAACAAGTTCACCGAGGCCGATCTGCGGGACGACGTCGAGGGCATCATCAGTGCCAGCGACTTCATCGAGCTGACCGACGGCGCGCAGCTGTTGTTCATCTGAGCCGCGTTCCTCTATACCCCCGGGGGTATACTCCTGCCATGCAGAAGACCCGCGCAGGACGATGGGCCGCGCTCGCTCTCGCCGGAGCGGTGGCGCTCGCCGGGTGCAGCGGAACCGCCGACGACGCCCGCGACGCCGGGACCACTGAGGTCACCGCGTCCGGGCAGAGCCTTGACGCGACGGAGTTCGCGGACCTCGCCGCCGGCGAGGGCGTCGTGGTGCTCGACGTCCGGACGCCTGAGGAGTTTGCCGCCGGGCACCTCGAGGGTGCGGTCAACCTCGACGTGTCCGCGGCCGACGTCGCCACCCGGGTCGCCGAGCTGGACCCCGACGCCACGTACGCGGTCTACTGCCGCTCCGGCAACCGATCGCAGGCTGCCATGGCGCTGATGCAGAGCGCCGGCATCGGTTCCCTTGCCGACCTTGTGGGCGGGATCGAGGCCTGGAGCCAGGCCGGCCTGCCGGTGGTCACCGGGTCCTGACCCGGGCGGGAGATCGCGCAGGCAGGCTGCGGAGAACGGCCGCCGCGTCGGACAACCACGGCAGGAACGACGCCGTACTGGCACTCTTGGCGCATGCAGATGTGGCCCGGCAAGCCCTATCCCCTCGGCGCGACCTTCGACGGCTCCGGCACCAACTTCGCACTTTTCTCGGAGGTCGCGGAGCGTGTCGAGGTTTGTCTCATCTCCGACGACGGCTCCGAGGAGCGCATCGATCTGCCGGAGGCGGATGCCTTCGTCTGGCACGGCTACGTCCCGGCCCTGCAGCCGGGCCAGCGGTACGGCTACCGGGTGCACGGTCCGTACAAGCCCGCCGACGGGCATCGATGCAACCCCGCCAAGCTCCTGCTCGACCCGTACGCCAAGGCCATCGACGGCGAGATCGACGGCGACCAGTCCCTGTTCTCCTACCAGTTCGACCACCCGGAGAAGGTCAACCGCGACGACTCGGCCGCCCACACGATGACCTCCGTCGTGGTCAACCCGTGGTTCGACTGGGGGCACGACCGTCCGCCGAACCGCGAGTACCACGACAGCGTGATCTACGAGGCCCACGTCAAGGGCCTCACCCGGCGGCACCCCGCCATCCCCGAGGACATGCAGGGCACCTACCGGGGCATGGCGCACCCGGCGATCATCGACCACCTCGTCGAGCTGGGGATCACCGCGATCGAGCTGATGCCGGTGCACCAGTTCGTGAACGACCCGACGCTGGCCCAGAAGGGACCGTCGAACTACTGGGGCTACAACACGATCGGGTTCTTCGCCCCGCACAACGGCTACGCGGCATCCACGAGCCCGGGCCAGCAGGTCCAGGAGTTCAAGCAGATGGTGAAGGCCCTGCACGAGGCAGGCATCGAGGTCCTTCTTGACGTCGTCTACAACCACACCGCCGAGGGCAACCACCTGGGCCCGACGTTGTGCTTCCGCGGGATCGACAACGCCGCGTACTACCGGTTGGTCGACAACGACCAGACCCACTACTTCGACACGACGGGCACCGGGAACTCGCTCCTGATGCGGCACCCGCACGTGCTCCAGCTGCTGATGGACTCCCTGCGCTACTGGGTGACGGACATGCATGTCGACGGTTTCCGGTTCGACCTTGCCTCGACCCTCGCGCGGCAGTTCCACGAGGTCGACCGCCTGTCGGCCTTCTTCGACATCGTCCAGCAGGACCCGGTGATCAGCCAGGTCAAGCTCATCGCCGAGCCGTGGGACCTCGGGGCCGGCGGGTACCAGGTGGGCGGCTTCCCCCCGCTGTGGAGCGAGTGGAACGGCAAGTACCGCGACACCGTGCGCGACTTCTGGCGCGGCGAGCCGTCGACGCTCGCCGAGTTCGCCAGCCGGCTCTCGGGCTCCTCCGACCTGTACGAGCACACCGGCCGCAAACCGATCGCCTCGATCAACTTCGTGACCGCGCACGACGGCTTCACGCTGACCGACCTCGTCTCGTACAACGACAAGCACAACGATGCCAACGGCGAGGGCAACGCCGACGGCGAGGGCCACAACCGGTCATGGAACTGCGGCGTGGAGGGGCCGACCGACGACGCCGTGATCACAGCCCTGCGCTGGCGGCAGGAGCGTAACTTCCTGACCACCCTGCTCCTGTCGCAGGGGGTGCCGATGATCGCCCACGGTGATGAGATGGGCCGCACCCAGGGCGGCAACAACAACGGGTACTGCCAGGACAACGAGATCGGCTGGGTCGACTGGGACCTGGACGACGACAAGCAGCGTCACCTCGAGTTCACCCGCACCCTCGTCCGCCTGCGTCGCGACCACCCGGTGCTCCGGCGTCGGCGGTTCTTCTTCGGCGTCGCCACCCACGGGGGCGAGTCCGGGCTCGGCGACATCGCCTGGTTGACCACGTCCGGCGAGCACATGTCCGAGGCCGACTGGCAGGAGGACCATGCCCGCGCCGTCATGGTCTTCCTCAACGGTGAGGCGATCCTCGAGCCCGACGCGCGGGGAGAACGGGTCGTGGACGACAGCTTCCTGCTGATGCACAACGCGGCCGGCGAACCGGTAACCTTCACGCTCCCCCCGGCCGAGTTCGGTGAGACCTGGACCTGCGTGGCCGACACCGACCACACCCTCGCGCCGGGCTCCGAGGTCAAGGCCGGGGGCACCATCGGGATCGCCGGACGCAGCACCCTCGTGCTCAGCCGACCCGTCAGCACGACGGTATGACGCAGGACCGGCAGAGCCCGACCCGTCGTCGGCCGGCCGCGGGCCGACCGGTCCCGGTCTCGACCTACCGCCTGCAGCTCAGTGCCGACCTGACCTTCGACGACGCCGCAGCGCAGGTGCCGTACCTGGCCCGTCTGGGCGTCACGCACCTGTACCTGTCCCCCGTGCTGACCGCGACTCCTGGTTCCACCCACGGCTACGACGTGGTCGACCACAACGAGATCTCCCCCACCCTCGGTGGCCGCACCGGGTTGGGCCGTCTCGCGGCCACCGCGCGCCAAGGGGGCCTGGGACTCGTGCTGGACATCGTGCCCAACCACATGGCCGTGCCGATACCCGTGTGGCACAACCGTGCTCTCTGGTCCGTGCTCGCGCTCGGCCCCGACTCGCCGTACGCCTCGTGGTTCGACGTCGACTGGTCGGCCGGCGAGGGAGCTCTGCTGATGCCAGTGCTGGGTCAGCGGATCGGTGGCGTGCTCGCGGCCGGCGAGCTGAGCCTCGACGCGATCGACATCCCCGGCATCGCCGGCGGCCCGCAGCCGGTGCTCAGGTACTTCGACCACGTGTTCCCGGTCCGGCCGGGGACGCAGGACCTGCCCCTGGCCGAGCTCATCGACCGCCAGCACTACCGGTTGGCGTACTGGCGGGTCGCCGACGAGGAGCTGAACTACCGGCGCTTCTTCGACGTCGGCACGCTCGCGGCCATCCGGGTGGAGGATCCCGAGGTGTTCCGGGCGACGCACGCCCTGATTGCCTCGCTCGTGGCCGACGGGACCGTCGACGGCCTGCGGATCGACCACCCGGACGGCCTGGCAGACCCGCGCGGTTACCTAGACCGCCTCGCCGAGGCGACCGGCGAGGCCTGGGTGGTGGTCGAGAAGATCCTCGCCCCCTCCGAGGAGCTGCCGGACGACTGGGCAACAGCTGGGACGACGGGCTACGACTCCATGTGGCGGGTGCAGGGCGTCTTCGTCGACCCGGGCGGAGCGAGCGAGCTCGGCGCGGTGATGCACCGGCTCACCGGGGATGCACCCGACGCACTGCCCGCTCTGATCGACGAGGCCAAGCGCGAGATCATCACCGGCTCGCTGTACGCCGAGCTGGACCGGCTGGCCGACCTCGCCGCGGACATCTGCCGGGACGACGTGCGGCTGCGCGACCACACCCGCCGGTCACTGCGCGACTGCCTGGTGGAGCTGTTGGTGGCCGCCGATCGGTACCGCTACTACGTTGCGCCGGGTCAACCCGTTGCAGCGGACGTGCAGGCAGCCTTCGCCGAGTGCGTCTCCCGCGCCGGCACGCATCTCGAGGGAGACCGACTCGAGACGCTCGACCTGCTCACCGAGATGCTCCTCGGCCGCGAGATCGGGTCCGCGGGGCGCACGCGGGAGGCACGCCGGGACGAGCTCGTCGTGCGATTCCAGCAGACCTGCGGTGCGGTGATGGCCAAGGGCGTCGAGGACACCGCCCTCTACCGGTGGACCCACCTGGTCAGCCTGTGCGAGGTCGGGGGCGCACCGGAACGGTTCGCGATCAGCCCCGAGGAGCTGCACGCCTGGGCCGCGCGCGCCCAGCACCGGTTCCCGGTCGCGATGACCGGGCTGTCCACCCACGACACCAAGCGGAGCGAGGACGTCCGGGCGCGGCTCGGGGTGCTCTCGGAGCTGCCGACGGAGTGGTCGGTGCTGGTGGACGAGGTGCGAGCGGCCACCGCCGAGCACCGAGCCGCTGCCGTGGACGGCCGGGTGGAGAACCTGCTGTGGCAGACCCTTGCCGGAACCTGGACCGAGGACGGGCCGATCGCCGTCGACCGACTGCAGCAGTACCTGACCAAGGCGATGCGTGAGGCGAAGCAGCACACCGGCTGGACGGGCGTCGACGAGACGTACGAGCAGGCGGTCCTTGAGCTGGCCCGGCACGCACTGGAGTCCCCGGCCGTGACGGACGCCTTCACGCGCTGGAGCCGCGCGACAGCCTCCGGCGTGCGCGCCGCGACGCTCGGCACCAAGCTCGTCCAGCTCACGCTGCCAGGCGTCGCCGACGTATACCAGGGCACCGAGGTGCCCGCGATCACCTTGGTCGACCCGGACAACCGCAGACCCGTCGACTTCGCCGGCCTGGCCACCAGCCTCGAGCGGCTCGACTCGGAGCCACCGCGCGGACTCTCGGAGGAGAAGCTCCTGGTCACGTCCCGTGCCCTCCGGCTCCGTCGCGAGCAGACCGACGCCTTCGTCGGCGGCGGTGCCGGCTACCTTCCGGTGCCCTGCTCGACCGGCAACGCGTTCGCATTCGCCCGGACGATGGACGGCGACCCTGTGGCGATCACCGTGGTGACCCGCCTCGCAGTGGCCCTCGAGCGGCTCGGCGGCTGGGGTGAGCACACGGTGGTCCTCCCGGACGGCATCTGGCAGGACCGGCTGACCAGCCGGTCCGTACCCGGCGGCGCAGTCCGGCTGGCCGACCTGCTCGACGTGCTGCCGGTGGCTCTGCTCGTGCGGGCGGACGGGGGCCGATGACTGACCAGGCGCCAACACCGGAGGCTGCCGTCGTGGCGCGACCCGCGGTGTGGGCCCCACTTGCCGCCCGGGTCGACCTGCACCTCGCCGATGGCGTCGTGGTCATGGAGCCCGCCGACGGCGGCTGGTGGACCGCGCCCGTCGCGCTCCCGCACGCGACCGACTACGCGTTCGCGATCGACGGCGGCGACCCGCGCCCTGATCCCCGCAGCCCGTGGCAGCCGGTCGGGGTGCACGGGCCCAGCCGGACCTTCGACACCGGGCGGCACTCCTGGGCGGACGCGGACTGGACCGGCCGGGACGTGCGCGGCGCGGTGATCTACGAGCTGCACGTCGGCACGTTCACCGACCGGGGCACGCTCGACGCGGCGATCGAGCGCCTCAACCACCTGGTCGATCTCGGCATCGACGTCGTCGAGCTGATGCCGGTGGCTGCCTTCCCTGGGGTGTACGGGTGGGGCTATGACGGCGTCGCGCTCTACGCGGTGCACGAGCCGTACGGCGGGCCGGCGGCCCTGCAACGGTTCGTCGACGCCGCGCACGCCCGCGGCCTCGCGGTGTGCCTTGACGTGGTCGACAACCACCTCGGCCCGTCCGGGAACTACCTGGCCGAGTTCGGGCCGTACTTCACCGAGGCCCACCACACGCCCTGGGGCAAGGCCGTGAACCTTGACGGCCCCGACGCGGCCGAGGTGCGCCGGTTCCTGATCGACGACGCGCTGCGCTGGTTGCGGGACTTCCATCTCGACGCGCTCCGCCTTGACGCCGTGCACACCCTGCTCGACGACTCACCACGCCACCTGCTCGCCGAGCTGTCCGACGCGGTCGCCGCCCTGGCGACCGAGGTCGGCCGGCCGCTGTCCCTGATCGCGGAGTCGGACCTGAACGACTCCCAGATGGTCGTCCCCACCGCGGAGGGGGGCCTTGGCATGACGGCTCAGTGGGCCGACGACGTCCACCACGCCGTCCATGCCCTGATCACCGGCGAGCGCCACGGGTTCTACGCCGATTTCGGCTCCGCCGAGGCGCTCGCCAAGGCGCTCACCAAGGTGTTCGTGCACGACGGCGACTGGTCGACGTTCCGCGGGCAGGACTGGGGCCGGCCCGTTCCGCCGGAGGTGGACGGGCACCGCTTCGTCGCCTTCGCCTCCGACCACGACCAGGTGGGCAACCGGGCGCTCGGCGACCGGCCGTCGGCCCGGCTCGCGCCCGGCGAGCTGGCCATCGCTGCCGCGGTGATCCTGACCTCGCCCTACACCCCGATGCTCTTCATGGGCGAGGAGTGGGGCGCCACGACCCCCTGGCAGTTCTTCGCCGACCACCCCGAGCCCGAGCTCGCCGAGGCCATCCGCAAGGGACGGATCGAGGAGTTCGAGGGCCACGGCTGGGCCGAGCTGTACGGCGGCCACGTCGACGTGCCGGACCCCAAGGCTCTGTCAACGGTCACGGCCAGCCGGCTGGACTGGTCGGAGCCCCGGCGGCCGGAGCACGACCGCCTGCTGGCCTGGTACCGCGACCTGATCGCGCTGCGCCGGCGGGAACCGGACCTCGCCTCCGGTGCCCGGGACGGCGTCGTGCGCCACGCCGACGACGGCTCGTGGCTGGTGGTGCACCGGGGCGCGATCCGGGTGGCCGTCAACCTCTCCGCCGGCCCGGCGCCCGTGCCGCTCGACCTACCGACGGGTCCGGGCGGGATCGGGCCCGTCGAGGTGCTCCTCGCGTGGGACGCTGTCACGGTGCAGGGCGCCGATGCGCACCTGCCGGGCCGGTCCGTCACCGTCATCAGGGGCGCCGGCCGGCTCTGAACGAGGGAGGCACCATGGCGCGCAACGACCTCTGGAAGACCCCCGCGCACGAGGTGCTCCGCGCCGGGCCGGGCTTCGACCTCTCGACGTTCGACAGGCGCTCGACGCCGGGCTGGGAAGGCAGCAGGAAGGCCGCGGACGCCCGCCTCGCAGCGCGCGGAGAGCAGATGTCGGACCTGCAGGAGCGGCTCTTCGCCAACGGCCGGACGGGCGGCACACGCTCGGTGCTGCTGGTGCTCCAGGGCCTTGACACCGCCGGCAAGGGCGGCATCGTCCGGCACGTGCTCGGCATGGTCGACCCCCAGGGCGTCGCGCTGCGGTCGTTCGTTGTGCCGACCGCCGTTGAGGCCGCCCACAACTACCTGTGGCGGATCCGCAACGCACTCCCCCGGCCCGGGTACATCGGGGTGTTCGACAGGTCGCACTACGAGGACGTCCTGGTCGTCCGGGTGGAGGAGCTCGTCCCACGCGCCGTGTGGGAGCCGCGGTACGACGAGATCAACGCCTTCGAGGCGAAGGTCGCCGCCGCGGGCACCGTGATCGTCAAGGCGATGCTGATGGTGTCGCCCGAGGAGCAGGCCGCTCGGCTGCGGGAGCGGCTCGAGCGTCCCGACAAGCACTGGAAGTACAACCCCTCAGACATCGACACCCGCCAGAAGTGGCCGCTGTACCAGGAGGCCTACCAGGCGGTCCTCGACCGGACCTCGACCGATGCCGCGCCCTGGTACGTGATCCCCGCGGACCGCAAGTGGTACGCCCGGCTGGCGGTCACCGAGCTGGTCACCCGGGCGCTGAAGGGCCTCGACCTGTCCTGGCCGGTGGGCGACTTCGACGTGCCGACCGAGCTCGCACGGCTGGCCGCCTCGCAACCGTGAGGGACCGGGCGACGTCCGAAGCCGAGCCACGACTCGAGGCCGGCGGCACGGCCACGCAGGCCAGCCTGTGCGGGGCTACCGTCGGCCACATGGACGACGCCACCCCCACGCTGGAGGTGCTGCTGCCCGCGGGCCTGCCCGCCATCCGGCCGGACGACGCGGAGGCGGCCCTTGCCGCCCTCTTCGCCGAGCCCCGCACGCCCTGGCTGCGGGCCAACATGATCGCAACGCTCGACGGAGCCGCCACCGGCGCCGACCACCGGTCGGGCTCCATCAACGACCCGGCCGACCTGCGGGTGTTCCACACCCTGCGGGCGCTGGCGGACGTCGTGCTGGTGGGTGCCGGCACCGTGCGAGCTGAGAGCTACCGGGCACCGCGGACGCCGGAGCCCTTCCTTGCGGCCAGGCGCCGGCGGGGCCAGCCCGACCACCCCGCGCTCGCCGTGCTCACGGCCAGCGGCGACATCCCCGTTGCGACCCTGACCGACGGGCCGCCACCGTGGGTGTTCACCACCGATGGCGCCGCTCACCTGGACCGCCTGCAGCGGCACCTCCCGCCGGAACGCCTGCACGTGTCGAACGGCACTCTCGACGTCGCGGCCGCGGTGTCCACCCTGGTGGCTGCCGGCCTGCCCCTGATCCTGACCGAGGGCGGTCCGCACCTGCTGGGCGAGCTGGTGGCAGCCGACGTCGTCGACGAGCTGTGCCTGACCTGGAGCCCTCAGCTGGTCGGTGGTTCGGCGATGCGGGTGCTCGCCGGGGCAGACTGGCTGCTCCCCGCGCGCCAGGCGCGACTGGCTCACCTGCTGCACGCGGACGGCGTCCTGCTCGGACGGTGGCTGCTCCGCGAGCCCTGAGCCGCCCACTAGGCTCATCCCGTGAGCGAGATCATCGTCGTGCTGACCGAGGACACCCTGACCGACGCGGACGTCGAGCACATCACGGACCTGTACGTCGACCGCGACGTCAGCTTCCACGTGCTCGTCCCGGCCGACACCGAGCAGAACATGCTTGCCTCGCTGGTCGACCACCTCAGCCTCGGCGAGCTCCGTGAGGCGCTGGACGCCGCGCTCAGGCGGGAGCCGGAGCCGGTGCGCGCCGAGCTCACCGCTCACGAGCAGCTCCAGGCGAACGTCGCTGCCTTCACGGCGACGGGCGCGACGGCGGACGGCGTCGTGGTCGCGGACGACCCCCTCCCGGCGCTGCGCGCCGTCGTGGCGGACACCGATGTCAGCGAGATCGTCGTGGTGACCCTTCCGCACGCGCTCGAGGACACCTTCCACCGGGACTGGGCCTCGCGTGCACGTGAAGAGCTCAAGGTCCCGGTGCTGCACCTGTACACGGGCACCAACCAGCTCGGCTGAGCCCGCGGCTCAGGCGCGGACGCGTCGCCCCGCGCGCTCGATCGTGCGCCGGGCCAGGACGTCAAGGGAGTCCACCAGGGTCCGGTCCGCCTCGAGCAGTCCGAAGTCCGCTGCGACGATCGACAGCTCCGTGCAGCCCAGCACCACGGCCTGGGCACCCCGCTCGCGCAGCCTGCCGATGAGGCCCCGGAATGCCGGCAGGTCCACCGGCTGACCGGCCTTGACCTGCTCGTAGATGATCCGCATCAGGACAGCCTGGTCATCCGTGGCGGGCAGCAGGCACTCCGCGCCCGCGGCGGCCAGCTCCCGCTGGTACACCTCCGACCGCAAGGTGCCGCTGGTGGCAAGGAGGCCGACAGCGTTCACCTCCGGCACCCGGCGACGCACCTCCGCGACGGTCTCGGCCACGATGTTGACCAGCGGGACCGTCACCGCGGCGGTGATCTCGTCGGTGAAGTGGTGCGCGGTGTTGCACGGCAGGACCAGGAACGAGACGCCGAACTGCTCCAGGAGCCGTGCGTCCTGCGCCATCACCGGCCCCGGGTTGTCGTCCGACTCCCCGAGGATGAAGGCCGTCCGGTCCGGGATGGACGCATGGTTGAGCACCACCATGTCCAGGTGGTCCTGGTCCCGCCCCGCCTCGGTGAGCCGGACCACCATGTCAAGGAAGTACGCCGTCGCCTGCGGCCCGACGCCGCCGATCACCCCGACCGGCGCGCCTCGCGTCAGATCGCTCATCCCGTTGCCTCTCCCTGTCGTGGCGGTGGGTAGTGCCGACGGTACTTGCGGAACTGGTTCAGCTGGGCCAGGACCAGGTACAGGATCCGCCGGGGGTCCCGTTCCGCCCGATACCACAGCGGGTTGGTGGCACGCCCGGTCCGGAAGAGCCGGCGCACCGTTGCACGACGCACGGGGTCCGCGACGTAGCGCAGCAGCAACCTGCGGGGCAGCACGGTGTACAGGTGCTCCGTCGTGAGCTCGGCCGCTGCGCCGGGCGGCAACGGGTCGAGGCCTTGCACGTACTCGCGCACGTACAGCTCGACGGTGTTCCGGCCGGCGGCCGTGACGTAGAAGTTGCTCCGGCCAAGGCGGGGGTTGAGCTCGAAGAACACCGTCCGGCCGTCCCTCGGGTCGTACTTGAGGTCGAAGTTGGCGAAACCGGTCCAGCCGATGTGCTCGAGCAACCGCCGTGCCTGATCGACGATCTCGGTGTCCGGGCCGGTGATGATGCCCGCCGGGTTCCCGAGGGCCCCCGGGGTGTGCTCCTCGAGCAGCACATGGCCGAAGGACGCGAACTGCATCCGCCCCTGGCGGTCGCAGTAGCAGGTCAGGATCCGCATCCCCGAGTCGTCGCCCGGGATCAGGTCCTGGATGATGAACGACCCGGTGTATCCCGAACCGCGCACCCGCTCCATCAAGTCCGCCAGCTCGACCGGTGTGTCGACGGTGAAGACCTTCTTCTTCCCCGGGAACTCCACCTCGTGATACGCCGCCGTGTCGGCGGTCTTGGCGATCACCGGGAAGCGCAGCGCGCCGGTGTCCGGGGCGCCGCCTGCCGGCACGTGGTGCACCACTGTCGCGGGGTGTCCGAGGCCGAGCTCGACGCACAACCGGCCGAAGTTCTCCTTGTCCGTGACCAGGTCGAGGGTCTCCTGCGAGACGTACGGGATCAGGTAGCGGTCCTGCAGCTTCTCGCGGTTCTGCACGATCGTGCGCACCAGCCAGTCCGCACTGCCCAGCAGGATCAGGCACTTGCCGGGGTAGCTGTCCGCGATCGCCACCAGCCGGGCGACCGCCGTCTCGGCATCCCCGATGCCCGGCTCGACCACGTTGGTGATGAACCGGGAGTCGCGCACCACGCCGGTCGCCACCGTCGAGACGACGACCGAACGCAGCCCGTACGCCTCGTGGAAGGCGCGAGCGACGCTGTAGGCGCCGATGTCGCCACCCAGGACGACCGGCTGCAGGTCCGCGACGGGGACGGCCGCTGTCGGCATGGCTCAGGCCTCGACTTCACGCCGGTCGGTCGGCCACTGGGTGTGCCAGCTGCCCGGTCGGTCGGTCCGCCGGTAGGTGTGCGCACCGAAGTAGTCCCGCTGCGCCTGGATCAGGTTCGCGGGAAGCCGCTCGGCCCGGACGCCGTCGTAGTACGACAGCGAGGACGCGAAGGCCGGGACCGGGACGCCGTTGAGGGCGGCACCGGCCACCACCCGGCGCCAGGAGGGGACACCCGACCCCACCACCTCGGCGAAGTACGGGTCCGCGAGCAGCAGGGCCAGACCGGGCTCGCGGGTGTAGGCCGCGGTGATCCGGTTCAGGAAGCGGGCCCGGATGATGCAGCCGCCCCGCCAGATTCGGGCCATCGCGCCACGGTCGATGTCCCAGCCGAACTCCGCGCTGGCCGCCGCGATCTGGTCGAAGCCCTGGGAGTACGCGACCACCTTGGAGGCGTACAGCGCCAGCCGGACGTCCTCGATGAACCCGTCCCGGTCGGCGATGTCCCAGGTGCCCGCGTTGCCGGGCAGCGAACGGCCGGCCGCTCGCTGGGGCGCGCCGCCGGACAGGGCACGGGCGAAGGTCGCCTCCGCGATGCCGGTGACCGGCACACCGAGGTCAAGGGCGTTCTGCACCGTCCAGCGGCCGGTGCCCTTCTGCTCCGCCTGGTCCACGACCACGTCGACGAACGCCGCGCCGGTCACCGGATCGGTGTGGTGCAGGACGTCGGCGGTGATCTCGATCAGGAACGACTCCAGGTCACCGGTGTTCCACTCGGCGAAGATGTCCCCGATCTCGGCGGCAGACGCACCCAGTCCCTGGCGCAACAGGTCGTAGGCCTCGGCGATCAGCTGCATGTCGGCGTACTCGATGCCGTTGTGCACCATCTTCACGAAGTGACCGGCACCGTCCGGCCCGACGTGCGTGCAGCACGGGACGCCGTCCACCTTCGCCGAGATGTCCTCGAGGATCGGGCCGAGGGATGCATACGACTCCTCGGTCCCACCGGGCATGATGCTCGGGCCCAGCAGGGCGCCCTCCTCGCCACCGGAGACGCCCGAGCCGACGAAGTGCAGACCCTTCTCCCGCAGGGCCGCCTCCCGGCGCCGGGTGTCCGGGAAGTGCGAGTTCCCGGCGTCGACCACGATGTCGCCCGGCTCGAGCAGCGGGACCAGCTCCTCGATCACGGCGTCGGTCGGATCGCCGGCCTTGACCATGATGACCACCTTGCGGGGACGCTCCAGCGACGCCACGAAGTCGGCGAGCGTATCGGCGGGCAGGAAGGTCCCCTCGTCACCGTGATCGGCCACCAGCGAGGCCGTCCTGGCAGAGGACCGGTTGTGCACCGCCACCGTGTAGCCGTGCCGGGCGAAGTTCCGGGCCAGGTTGCGGCCCATCACGGCCAGTCCGGTGACGCCGATCTGCGCGCGTTCGCTCATGCTCCAAGGATCCCTTCGTCCGTCGCGACGTCCGGTCAGCCTAGTCGGCACCCGAGCGCCGGCTCGGGTCGTCCCAGACCGGCGGCGGCGGCTTCCGTGGTGTGCCGTGGGGTCGGAACGGACTCGGCCCGCGTGCCCTGCCGAGCGGCGTCGGACGGCGGCCGTACGCTGCGAGCGTGATCACGCCCGATCCCGACGTGCCGGTGGCGTTCGTCCGCGCACTGGAGTCGCTCTCGGCCCGGCGGCTGCGCGCCGAGGTGCACCTGAGCGAGATCCCGGCGCCCGCTCGGATCGCCCCGTACGCGGTTGCGCTCAGCGCAGAGGTTGCGACGCCGGACGATGTCCTTGCCGAGACCGAGCCGGCGTCCGGGCGCTTCGTCCTGCTGCACGACCCCGCCGGCCAGGAGGCATGGCAGGGCGTCTTCCGGGTGGTCACTCTGATCCGGGCCGCCATGGACGCCGAGGTGGGCACGGACCCGCTGCTCTGCGAGGCCGCGTGGACCTGGGTCGAGGAGGCGCTCCGGGACACCGGCCATCACGCGCTCGGCGGCACGGTGACGCGGATCGTCTCGCAGTCCTTCGGGGCGCTCGCGGAGCGTCCGAGCGAGGTGGAGGTCGAGATCCGCGGGTCCTGGACCCCCGACGGAGACCTGGGTGACCACCTCGCTGCGTGGGCGACCGTGCTCTGCACGGCTGCTGGCCTACCTCCGCTGCCGGACGGCGTCACGGCACTGACGCCTCGGCGCTGAGCTGCCCGCTCGCCTCTGAGCCGCACGTCCGCACCGCGCCGCCGTACCCGGTCGGTCAGCACTGAGGGCGGGAAGGCACTCAAGGCCCACCCCTCCTGTGCCGATATGACCGGGACAGCGTCCCCCGCCCACACCGGAGCGACCCGTGACCGTCGAGCAGGTCCGCACCTCCGCCTTGCCGGGTACCCGGCAGGTCGCTGTGCGCCGCGACGCCCCGCGGTTGACCGGCGCACCTCGGCAGAACGGGCCGGACGAGAGCCCGCTGTGCCTCGTCATCCCCGAGATCTCCGACGGCGAGGCGACAGCCCTGGTTCGGTCGCTGCGACGCCGCGATTCCACCCGCGCCGTCCTGCTCACCCGCAAGGCCGGCCGGCGCGAGCTCGTCGTGCTGCTGGGTGGAGGCATCCGGGGGGCCGTCACCGCCGAGCCGCCGCGTGCGGTCCGGATCATGGGCCGTACCCCCGGGGTGCTGTCCGGCACGCCGGCGCTCACCGCGCGCGAGGTGGGCGTGCTCTGCCTGGTGGCCGACGGCCAGTCCAACCGCGAGATCGGTGAGCGTCTGGCTCTGTCCGCCCTGACCGTGAAGAGCCACCTGGCCCGGATCTCACGCAAGGTCGGCACGGGTGACCGGGCGGAGATGGTGGCGTTCGCCATCCGGCACGAGCTGCTCCGCTAGATCCCCGGAGCGCTCGACCCGAGGGCGGTCCCGCGACGGATCGTCTCGGCCCTGGCCTGTCGGCCGATGCCCAGGGCGTCCGAGGTCGTAGCGTTGGGCCCATGCCGCACGGGGACGCCACTGAGCCAACCCCGCCCCCTCACCCCTCGACGGCAGAGCCGGCCACTGCCGCCGACGACGCCGCCGAGGTCGACGCCCCGGTCGTGACCCCCCTCACCGAGCCGTCCGACGGCGTGCCTGATGTCGTCGTGACGCCCGAGGGCCTCGCCGCGGTGATCGAGGCGTTCGCCGCCGGGACCGGCCCCGTCGCCATCGACGCCGAGCGGGCGTCGGGCTACCGCTACGGCCAGCGCACCTACCTGGTGCAGCTCCGTCGCCAGGGCGCCGGCACGACCGTGATCGACCCGATCGCCCTGCCCGACCTGTCCGGCCTGGCCGCCGCGCTGGGTGGGACCGAGTGGGTGCTGCACGCCGCCTCACAGGACCTGCCGGGCCTGGCGGACCAGGGCATGCTCCCCGACGCGGTCTTCGACACCGAGCTGGCTGCGCGCCTGCTCGGCATGGAACGGGTAGGGCTCGCGGCCGTCGTCGCCGAGGTGCTGGGGTTTGGCCTGGCCAAGGAGCACTCGGCTGTCGACTGGTCCACCCGACCCCTGCCATCGGACTGGGTCCGGTACGCCGCCCTTGACGTCGAGGTGCTCGTCGAGCTGCGCGACCTGCTCGCCGAGCGACTCCGCGATGCCGGCAAGGACGAGTGGGCGCGCCAGGAGTTCGAGGCCGTGCGCAATGCGACTCCGGCCGGGCCTCGCATCGACCCGTGGCGGCGCACCTCCGGCCTGCACGTGGTCCGGACGGGGCGTGGGATGGCGGTGGTCCAGGCTCTGTGGGAGACCCGGGACGCCGACGCGCGGGCGCGGGACATCTCCCCCGGCCGGGTCCTTCCGGACCCGGCGCTGGTTGCCGCAGGCCTCGCCCTTCCGGGCAGCGTCGCCGAGCTCACCGCGCTCAAGTCGTTCTCCGGCAAGGCCACCCGGCGCCGGGCCGGCTTCTGGTTCGACGCCGTCCGGCGTGCGCTCGAGCTTCCCGAGGCCGAGCTGCCGTCACCTCGCGGCCCGCGGTCCGACGGCCCGCCCCCGCCGCGCACCTGGGCCGATCGGGA
>Ga0209429_10001059_pt1 | contig 17618 bp, 19 predicted proteins | sample BarGraNGADG00212_3_FD_184493 | JGI IMG/M metagenome (GOLD analysis project Ga0209429, IMG submission 184493) | Arctic peat soil microbial communities from Barrow, Alaska - Barrow Graham LP Ref core NGADG0004-212 (SPAdes) (version 2) | ecosystem: Environmental > Terrestrial > Soil > Wetlands >...
TTGCGTTTACGTGCACGCACCTTGATATGGCTAATAGTAGCACGAATTTTTATTGTTGTAAATAGCTAGTTTTAAACTTTGTGTTCTCGTGTACGCATTGACAAAATGCACAATCGATTTGTGAAATCTGACTAAAATGCCGGAATTAATTCAAAAATCTATATTGCGAACCATTCTCGTGATAGAATGTTGCTAGTTAAGCTTTATATTATATCCATAATTCGGGAATTGAGGCGATTGGATGAGTGTTACTACTAAAGATATAGCCAGGATCTGTGGGATTTCCAGAGGGACTGTTGACCGTGCCTTGAATAATAAGGGACGCATAAATACCGACACCAAAGAAAAAATCCTTCGCGTTGCGCAAGAGCTGGGATATAAGCCGGATTTGCTTGCCAGAAGTCTGTCAACCGGCCATACAATGACAATTGGTGTAATTGTATTTGATATCCGCAACCGGTATTTTGCACAGCTTGTTAATGCGATGGAAATGGAAGCCAGGCAAAATGGCTTTTTCCTGAATATTTCCTTGCAGGAGAAGGATCCTGAAACGGAAATCGAATTGATCGACAGCCTTGTTGGCAGAAGAGTTGACGGGATTATAATGTGTCCCGTCAACAAGGGCGACAAATTTGATGCAAATATTACTTCCCAGCCGATTCCTATTATAACCGTCGGGAATAAGATCTCAGACGGAATTCCGTATGTAGGCATAGACGAATCGAAAGCAGCGTATAGTGCAGTTGAACACATTATCGCAAAAGGTTATCAGGAGATCGTTTTTGTATGTCCACCGCTTCACGACCGGGAGATAGAAAATATATATGTTCACGAAGAGAGATACAATGGATATAAAGAAGCATTAAAAAAATACCCTGCTATCAAAAGCTACGTTATCCGGCGTTGGGACTATTTATTGAAAGTGGAAGAGTTATATAGTAACGCAAAAAACCGAATCGCTTTTTTCTGCTCCGGTGATACATACGCATTGGAAATAATAAAATTATTCCGTAAAAAAGGGATAAGAATCCCCGAAGATGCCGGGTTGATGGGCTTTGATAACATAGACACCCTGGAGTATGTAATACCCGAGCTGGCAACAATAAGCGTACCCTTGCGCGAAATAGGAGAAGCATCCGTAAAACTATTGATAAATAAAATCAATGGTGACTCCGCTGTCAACAACTTAATCCTGCCATATCATTTAATTGATGGAAAATCATTATAAGGCAGTAATTGGGCAAGGCATAAGAATCCGTACTGTAATTGTCTTATTGTTTCAATTCCGTTAATTTTGCTGCAAGTACTTTCTCAAGATGCGGTATCGAATCGACTGCACCTTTTTTTGAAACGGCCAGTGAAGAAGCTATTGAAGCTAAACGAAGTGATTCCTCAACCGGTTTTCCGGCAATATCCGAAGCGATAAAATAGCCGGTAAAAGTGTCTCCAGCCGCAGTGGTGTCAACAACCTCCACATCATAAATGCCGTGTGAGGAAGTCTTTTCGCGATCTGCATAGATTACACCCTGTTTTCCCAAAGTCAGGACAATCCTTGCCCTGGGATATTGCAGAAGCATTGCAGTCAGGATTTTCCCGACTGCTTTTTCTCCTGTTATCTGCATCCCCTCGACTTCGTTCAGAATGAAAAAGGATACTTTCCCTAAATCACAGTGTTCAAGGGATTCATTATATGGGGAAGGATTCAATACGATGATCATCTTTTTGGCATATGCCTGCTCAATGATGTACTCTGCAAGATTCATTTCGTTTTGAAGAAGGACATAATCGCCTTCAGAAAAGGAAGCCAACACTTCATCAATAAACTCTTTCGTGTTTTGCCGGTTTGCTCCGCCAAACAGTACAATACTGTTCTGTCCCGATTTGCTGACTTGTACAATTGCATTTCCGCATCGTGCGGAAGCTTTTTGAATAAACTGCGTATTCACTCCATGACTTCTGCATGTTTCCATCAGCAAATCGCCGTCATCTCCGATTAATCCTGCATGAAAAACCTCTGCCCCGGCATGTGAAAGTGCAATGGACTGATTGAGGCCTTTTCCTCCGCAGAATACGGTCAGGTCCGTCGAAGATATGGTTTCTCCCGGAAGTACAATGTGATCGACAAAATACACATAGTCATAATTCAGAGATCCAAAATTTACAATCTTCATTACATTTTTTGTCCGTTCAATACTTTTATTATTGCTTTGGGTGATTTGATTTTTTTGTTTTCCGTAAAGTGGTTGAGTACCATAATGATTATCAGTACACCGCCCCAGATAAGTGGGATGAAGAAACTGCTGACCTGCGGGAAACGGTTGAGTCCTGACGAGAGCATCTGAAGCAAGCATATAGCCAGTACCACACCGCTGATCCGGCCTTTTCCGCCGACTGTACTTACGCCGCCAAGTACAACAATCAGAACGCACTGCAGTGTATAGACCGTACCATAATCAGCACGTGCCGAATTGTAGTTTGCAAGCATTACGACACCCCCGAGTGCTGCACAGATTCCGGAGAGCATATATGTCTTAATCAGCAGGCGGTCGGTTTTCAGTCCGCTGAATTTGGCTGCATTCATATTTGTTCCCAACATATAAAGCTTGGTGCCATAGGTTGTCCGGTTCAGAAGAAAGGCAAGGATTGCCGCCATGATGACAAAGAAGACAAGCTGCATCGGTATTATATTGAAAAGCTTGCCTGCAATCGTTGCTGAATATGCAGCAGGAAAACCACTGATTGCTTTTCCTTTTGTAAAAAGAATTGCAATTCCGGTGAACAGTTCATAGGAACCCAATGTGCAGAGGATTGGCGGAATTCTGATTTTTGAGATAAGAAAACCATTCAGTGCGCCAGCCGCAGCACCAACAAGCAAACCGCCGAGAATGGCGGCAGGTATTCCGATCAGCGGCAGTTCGCCGCTTGGATCAACCATCGCCTTGAGCAGCATTCCTGTCACGATGGATGCAAAGTTGGCGACTCCGACCACAGAAAGGTCGATTCCTCCCGTGATCATGCACAGCATGATACCGAGCGCCATCAGGCCATATTCCGGAAACTGCGCAGCCATTGTCTGATAGTTGATAATAGAATAGAAGGAATCAAACTTGAATATTGCCATGAATATCATCCAGATCGCCATCAATGTGATCAACCGGGTAAGATAGACATCTCTGGTTAAAATAGCAGAAAGGCCTTTACTATTATTGTTTTTCATAATGCCCTCCTTGTCTTTCTCAATTTGGACATATTGCTGGAACGCATTACCTGAGAGGCGCTTACGCCTGTTCCGATGAGGATCAGCATGCCGAGGAAAAATCCCTGCCAAAACGTCGGTACACCCAACAGTATCAGGGAATTCTGTACAATAACGATAAGTGCCGTGCCCAGCATGCAGCCTGTCAGTGAACCTGCACCGCCGGTAATGGCTGTACCACCCAAAACTACGCCGGCGATGATCATCATTTCCATACCCAGCATATTTGTGGGATGATCCTGGGTCATCATGCACACGCGAATCAAGCCGGCAAGGCTTGAAATAATCCCAACACCGACATAGAGCAGAAATTTGATCTGACGAACATTGAATCCGGCACGGAAAGCGCTGGTCTCATTGCCTCCGATCGCATATATTCCACGTCCGAACATGGTACGGTACAGTATGAGATACGCTATTACCAATACAAAAATCAGTGCAAGGATAGCGACCGGCATACGTGAGGTCAGTCCGGATTGTGCGTTCTTCGCTACAAAAAGCGATGAGGTGCCAAAGGTAGACATGCCTTTGGGAATGACAGGCATCTGTTTTGCACCAAGTACACCCAGCATGAATCCTCTGAAAATGCTCGATGTGCCTAAAGTGACGATGAGCGGCGGAAGGTTAAAAGCTGCAATCAGGATGCCGTTCACAGCGCCCAGCAGAGCTCCGATGGCTAATGCCATAACGATCGGCAGCCACATATTTCCGGAGTATTTTGCATCGAACAGCGTGCTTGTGGTTGCATATACACTCAAGGACGCAAGCGCCGGAAAAGATACGTCGATACCGCCGGAAACGATAACCATGAATGTACCGATCGCAAAGAGACCGGGAACAATCATTGCAGAAGCAATGTCGACGATGTTATTGGGAGTGAAAAACTGACCGGATCTGAATTCAATAAGGAAACTGAGCACAAGAATTACCAGAAAAATATATGTTTCATTTCTTTGTGTCAGCTTTTTTAGTATTATTGGCATTTCTTTCACCTCCTACATCATGTATTTTGAGAGTTCCTGAATATTGGTTTCCTTTGGATTCAAGGTTGCCGTAATGCGGCCGTCTCTCATAATCAGAATTTTTGAGCAGGTGGTCATAATTTCAGGAATGTCATCGGAGATGATAATCAGGCTCATTCCTTCGTCTGCAAGCTTTTGCAGGATCATGTGAATATCATACTTCGATCCGATATCCACACCCATTGTCGGCCCGTTCAGTATCAATATTTTCAAATCACGGGCAAGCCACTTGGCAAGAACAATTCGCTGCTGATTGCCGCCGGACAGGGTGCTGCATGCATTGTCGGGGTTAGGAGTTGCAATGGTCAATTCTTTAACCCAGCGGGCAATTTCGTTTTTCTTTTTAGTCCGGTCTAAAACGCCGATACCATTCGCCAGACTATCGACTTCCGATATGATGATGTTGTCGCCGATACCGCGCGGAAGAAACAGTCCTTCAGACAACCGATCCTCAGGCACATAACCGATGCCGTTTTCCATCGCAGTCTGGACATTGTCCAGACGGATCTCTTTCCCGTCTATTTCGATTGTGCCGCTGTCGGCTTTGCGAATCCCGAAAAGCGACAGTGCAAGTTCTGTACGTCCGGAACCAAGAAGTCCCGTGAGGCCAAGTATTTCTCCTTTGTGCAAAGCAAAGCTGATGTTTTCGAAAAACCCGGTAAGTCCCAGATTTTTCACTTCCAACACTGGCGCTGTATCTGTGTTTTTTGGAGTAAAGGCAATATCCTCAAATTCTCTGCCTGTCATATAAAAAGTGAATTTCTTATTATCCAATTCAGCGGTATTGCCGGTGATTATCTTTTCTCCGCTTCGGATGATCGTAAACCGTTCAGAAATCTCAAATACCTCATCCAACTTATGGCTTACAAATAATGTTGCAATACCTTGTGCTTTCAAATCCAGAATAATCTTGAACAGTGCGTTCACTTCCTTGCGGGTTAACGCGGTAGTCGGCTCGTCCATGATGATCAGCTTAGCATCAAACATCAGGGCCCGGCATATCGCAACCAGCTGCTTATCAGCAACGGAAAGGGTTCCAACTTTTGCGTCAAGATCAACTTCGAAATTAATTTTTGCAATAGCATCTTTAGCAATTTTACGCATGCGTTTTTTGTTGACCAGCTTATGCTTGTTGGCTAATTCGCTGTTGAACGCCAAATTTTCAACGACTGACATATTGGGGAATATGGAAAAATCCTGGTATATGACTTGTATGCCATTCATGATGGCTTCTATCGGAGTGATTTTTTTATGTATGTTCCCGCTAAATTCAATTTGACCGGAGTTCGGTTCATACACACCTGAAATAATTTTAATTAAAGTAGATTTACCGCAGCCATTCTCACCGGCAAGACAGTGAATTTCACCGGGCGCAATTTCAAGGGACACACCTTTGAGTGCGTCAACACCTGCGAATGATTTCTTAATATCTACAACCTTTAACACGCTTTGGGCCATAGCACACAGCTCCTTTCATGAGAAAGTGGAGTGTTCAGGCTGATCCACAACAGCACACCGAAGGTTCTGACAAATTCTTGCCGACACGCATACCAGGGCGATACATATGCACCGCCCCGGTGTGCAGAAGTGTCAGCTAAATCAAACGGGAAACAATCAAGTTCTGTTTTTTATATCAGAATCCGAAGCTGTCCACGTTCTCTGCGGTGATGACAATCCATCCCTGGCCTTCGAAAACAGTTGTGCTGCCCTCTTTGAATTTCAGGTCTTTGTATCCTTCAACACCGAGATCAAGGTCATTGGTGATTTTTTCGCCGCGGAGCATCTTGAGTGCCAAAGCACACATTGCTTTGCCGGCCAGAGCAGGATCCCACAATGTAAGTGACTTTACAGCGCCGCTCTTGAGCAGTTCAGCATTGTCTGCAGGCATGCCTGTTCCGGATGTAAACACTTTTCCGACAAGACCGAGTTCCTGGATTGCACGTGCGATGCCGGGAGCGTCATAAGAAGAAGTTCCCATAATTCCTTTAAGATCAGGATACTTTTTCAGCAGTTCTTTTGCCTTCTGATAAGCAACGTCGCCGTTATCTTCTGACTCTACGCGAGGCTCAGCTGCAAGAAGCGTCATGTTGGGATAAGCTGCTATCTGATGAGCTACACCGCCGTCCGCCCATTCATTGTGCGAAGCGTTTGTAACAGATGCTACCATTGTTGTGTACGTGCCGGTTTTTCCCATGGCTTCAGCGAGGTTGTCCATGATGAAACCGCCGTAATCAGCGTTGTTGAAAGCTTCGATATCATAATCAACATTCTTCAGTGAGGAGCCTTCATGCGCAATAACGATGATGCCTGCATCACGAGCTTGCTGTAAGACAGGCTCAAGGGAAGCGGGATCAACGGGAACAACGCAGATTGCATCGACTTTTGCAGCAATCAGGTCCTGAATCAACTGGGACTGGAGCGTTGCGTCGATTGAAGGCGTGCCTTTCTGATAGATGTTCAATCCGGTTTCTTTAGCATACTCTTTGACACCGGTGTCCATCCGGACAAACCATGGATTGGTCGCGTCTTTGGGAACGACAACAATCTGCCATTTTGATTCATCTTTGGTTCCGGCTTTGGTTGCCGCAGCAGTAGTTGCTCCGACAGCAGTAGTTGTTTTTGCTGTTCCTCCGCAAGCAGCTAAACCGACTACCATAGTCAGGACCAGGAGTAGTGCAAGAATTTTTTTCATTTTCTGTTCCTCCTTATTATTCTTTTTTTCGCAGCCTATCTGCGAAAAATAGGACACTTATTGATTGAACATCAGCTTGCGTAAAAAAGAGCTGACTTCACAGGCGTTGCCTGTAGAATAGATGTTCCTGAGCTGTTTTTCATCAATGCGGTCAGCGAGCTGCTCAAATACTTCAAACCAGCGAACGCTCTCGTTACAGGCATCCCTTCCATCCTCACGATAGGGGTATTGGTCGGTAGAGATATAGCCGGAATAATTGGTGCGTTTAAGCCAGTAGAAGAATTCAATAAAAGGAATGGTATGAATCGAGCCGGTAATCATGTCATCATCCCAGTTGCCGTAATTGTCATTCATATGAACGTGGTAAAGTTTGTCTCCATGTTTCTTCAAAACCGCAACACTCTCTGCCAGGTTCTCTCCTGCAACAGCGCCATGTCCGAAATCAATGGTTACACCGCAGTTGGGCATATCCACTTCATTTACAATGAGCAGCGTAGAAGAGACATTTGACGGATAACTGAAATTACGGGGTTCCTTCGGCTTGTATTCGATTGATACCCGGGTATCCGATCTGTGTTTGCAGCATTCCCTGACACTGTCCGCAAACCAGCCGCGTTCTTCAATATAATCACCCTGGAACGGATAATCATAGCCGTCCTGACCAGGCCAGAGGCTAACCAGTTCTCCTCCCAGAAGTGCAGCGACATCCATCATTTCTTTGGTTTCCTCCACTGCCTGTCTGCGGACAGCAGCGATTTTCGATGAATAGGCGCCTTTGCCGTACACCTTTGTTCCGAAATTGTCCGGAATAATAGAAACAAGTTTCAAACCGGTACGTTCCAGATTGTCTTTTACCTGAGTGACGTTTTTTGCTGTGACATGCCAGTTGCTGACAAGTTCAACTCCGGTAACACCGGCTATCGACTTGACGCGATCAAATAATTCCTCAAGAGAAAAATCCGACTGATAACCACCTCCCATGTAACGATCCGAAAAGTTGCCTACATTCCCAAGAATTACGCTATGATTTGTCATCATAAACCTCCTTCCAATAATAGAAATCTATTGTTTCTGTACTCAGATCCGTCTGGTAGACTCTCTTATGATCAGTTCCCTTTCAATAGCTACCTCGCGCGGTCCGCTGAGGTATACTCCTTTTATTCTTTCAAACAGCATATCAATCGCAGCATTGGCAAATATTTTGCTGTCATTGGTCACCGTGGTCAGCCTCGGCACACTCAGGACAGCGTACGGTATATTATCCATGCCTGTAACGGAAACCTGATCCGGAATTGCAATTCCCGCATCGCGAAGGGATGCCATAACGCCCATGGCTACAAGATCGTTGGCACAGCATATGGCGGTTGGCAAAGGAGTTATGCCGGCAAAATACCGTCCTGCATCGTATCCGGCGTTGACCGAGAATCCTGTTTCAAAAATCAAGTTTTCTTCGATTTTGTAATGGGCTTCCTTCATTGCGTTGATATAACCGTTTTGACGGCTGCGTCCGATAACAGATCTTTTTGATCCTCCGGTATATCCAATTCTTTTGTGCCCGAAGTCGATCAAATGTTTTGTAGAAAGATAGGTACCCCGGTTTCGCCTGCCATGTACAGAATCAAATGCACAGATCTCATACGAATTGACAACAACCGTCGGAATGTCCGCTTTTTGAAGGGCGTCTACAATTTTTTCTTTTACGTCAATTGATGCCATAATAATGCCGCATGAATTCATCTGCACAGCAACGTGAATGGCTTTGATTTCTTCTGCCAGCTCAAAACCTTCATCCTCATTTGTATTGAATAGTGTGATATTGTAATTCTCTTTTTTGGCTCTTTCCTGAATGATTTTTGCCATGGAAGAATAGAAAGGATTACTTATGTCCGGAACAATCAGAAGAATCGACCGGGATTTTTTTGTCTTCAGGCTTTGGGCCGCCATGTTCGGTTTATAATCCAATCTGGTAATTACACCCTGTATCTTTTGCGCTGTTTCTTCTTCCACAAAAGAGGTCTTATTGATATAACGAGATACAGTAGCAGTCGAAACTCCTGCCTGATCTGCAATATCTTTAATCGTGGCCTTTTTTTTCATCGCGAAAGCCCTCTATCTATTTTTGATTTCATGTAACCGATTACATGGTCATTATATCAAATTCGAGGCTCTTGTCAACATGCTAATCAAAATTAATAAAATCGCTTTCTGTTTGTACAATGTACACAAAAATACTATTCATGATGAACAGATAAGATTACCGGTCAAAAAGTATGAGTACTCCGGCTGCAATGGCGAGGATGCTCATTATTACAGCTTTGTAAGGAAAATCAAAACTGACCAACTGAAGAAGTCCTGTCAGTATGAGCCAGATTGCCAGCAAAATCATTCCTAGTTTTTGGGTCAGTTTCTTGGAAATTTTCATGTTGCCCTCCTTGTGTGTACGGGATGGACCGATCATGTCTGAAGCGACATCAAAGGCCGATGTCTTGTTTGCTCTATCCAATCATTTTACTCTCTTCACGACGAATAATCCGGACAATAAAACAACACCCCCGTCATTGCTGGCGGGGGTGTTGTTTTAGTTTTGAGGGGTACATTTTTACAGTTCCAGATCTTATTTCTGGCTGTCTTCTCCAGATTTGTTTTCTGACTGGTACTGGCATTTGCTATTACTTGTCTTGTCGGCCTTGCGTGCTGCATTGTCGGCAAAGGCTAAGTCATTCTTGCGTGTTTCTCCGTCCCAGTTGGCATCGCCGCTCTTACGAGCTTCATTGTCCAGGAAGGCTTCATAACTTTTACCGTTGTTGTTCTTACTATCTTTGTCGTGACCGGCTGAATCTTTATCAACACAATTCTTGACATCTGTTGACAGGATAACGCCGGTATTGGCATCAACTTTTATTTCCAGGCAGGTAGTGTCGGTCTTGATTTTTATCTCATAAAGAATAACACCGTCTTCATCTTCAAGCTCAACTTTAACGAGCACAGCTGTAGTTCCTGCAGAAGTCATTGCAGTGGCTGCTGCCGCGTCTTCAGTAATTGCTACGGAAGCGGGGTCAATAGGAGTCTTTGTGTCATCATCAACATCTGCGGGAGCTGTTGTAGGATCGATTACTACTATGGGAGCCGTTGTTTCAGCCGTTGTAGGGGCCGTTGTGGGCTCAGTTGCATCAATTACAACAATAGGGGCTGTTGTTTCTACAGGGACTGTCGTTTCAGCAGGAACTGTCGTTTCAACGGGCAGAACCGTTACATCCGTTTCGTCTGCGACAGTAGTAGTTGCAGCGGTAGTGCTCTCTGTTTGTGCTGCGGATGTGTCTGTGGAAGCATCAGGAGCTGCATTTGCTGCAGCATAAATCCCGGTCGATCCTCCAAGAGTAATAATAAAAGCCATGATAATTGTAATTAATTTCGTATTCATTTTTTCTCCTTTTCGCGTCCTCGGTATGCATATACCACTGATCTCCAGGTTGTGATTTTGAGATCGGTTACCGTTTTCTCGCTCCTCCTGACTCTCTGATTATAAAATGCAAAAATGAGATTCCTCTGATTTGATTCTGAGAATTGTATGAGTTATTCGGGGTCGCCGAATTATTCATTTCACATTTGAGAACAAAGACTGAATGAGGCTGCTGAAAGAACAGGGATCAGGATTTTGACAGTGTTGGGATAATGTCTTTGGGAAGCGGCAGGAGAATATCAAACCGGGTGATGCCTTTGGGCTTGCTGCGTACCGAAATACTTCCTTCGTGCATGTTTACTATCCATTTGACAAAGGACAGTCCCAGTCCCGCTCCCCCGAGCGAACGTGACCTTGCTTTATCGACACGGTAAAAGCGATCGAATATATAGGGCAGTTCCTTCTGCGGAATTCCAATACCATTGTCCAATATGCTGATTGATGCATGGTCACGGGTTTTCTCAACCTGAATGACAATACTTCCGTGGCTTCCCGAATACTTGATCGAGTTATCGATGAGTGCCCTTACCATTTGCTTGATGAGGCGCTGATCCGCATAAATTCTGACAGGATCATTTTTCCCCAGAGCGATCATATGGTCGGGCGCAACAATTTTGGTTTCCATAACGACTTCGGCCATCAGTTCATCCAGGTCAAATATCGACTTTTCAATTTTGAAAAGATCGTTATCACTTTTGGCAAGGATCAAAAGCGTATCGAGAAGTTTGGTCATACTCTGTGTTTCCTTTTTGATGGCGGCAATCCCTTCATTGAGTACTTCCCGGTCATCTTTGCCCCATCGGTCAATCAGATCCACGTATCCCTTTATTACGGCGAGCGGAGTTGCCAGTTCATGCGAAGCATCCAGTGCAAAGCGATTCTGTTTCTCGTAAGAATGTTCGATCCGCTCAATGAGTTCATTAAATGTGTTTGCCAGTTTTTTGATCTCATCATCAGGACCATCGATGACAATACGGTTTTTAAGATTGCTGGCGCTGAAATTTTTGGCCTGCACAATAATGTTGTCAATCGGTGTAAGTGCTCTTTTGCTGAGAATAAATCCAATAAAAAAGGAAAGAACAAGGGAGATGCTGTCAATATAGAGCATAATCCAGAACAGCGCTTTCAAAAACGCATTGTCGGATGAAGGATCCTTGATGATCTGCAGTGTATAGTTTTGATTGTTATCCAGGATCAGCCTGCTGTTATATGTTAGAAAATCTTTGCCGGCGATATTTTTAGACATCATTTTGCCGAGCGGGGCCGTAAAAATCTGGGAGAAACGGTTCTCTTCATCTGATGAATATATCTGCTCTGTGCCGTCCCTTAAGACAATATCTATGTTGTGATTCATCTGGGCGATGTTGTACAGATTGATGGTGTTGAAATCCGAGGCGCTGTGAACACTGTCTTCTATTGCGGCGCTGATTACCTCCAGCTGCTGATTGGACTGCTGATTGATGTAGAAATTGACATAAACCATCGTTGCGGTAGTAACCGATATCAGGCCAACAAAAAACAGGGCTGCATATATTGTTGTTATCCGGAAAGAAATATTCCTGAAAAAATGCATCATACCGTTTGCGGTTCCGTTATCGTGTAGCCGACGCCCCTTACTGTATGAATTAAGTTGGATTGCTGCGGGTAATCAATTTTCTGTCTTAAATACCTTATATATACATCGAGGATATTCGTGTTATCGACTATATCGTAACCCCATATATGATCAATAATCTGATCCCTTGTTAAGACAATCCCCTTGTTTGACATCAGGTAAACCAACAGGGAGAATTCCGTTTTGGTTAAGTCGATCAGTATGTCATTTTTCATGACTTCTCGGGTCAGAGTGTTGATGGTCAGGTCAGCGCACTGAATCGTCTGCATCTCTTCCTCTTTGCCCTGACTGCGCCGAAGGCCGGCACGAACCCTTGCGAGGAGTTCTTCCATTTCAAAAGGCTTGGTTATGTAGTCGTCTGCCCCCAAATCAAGGCCGGCCACTTTATCGGTCAGATCCCGACGGGCAGTAAGCATGATTATCGGCACGTCCGATTCTTTCCTGATGTTGCGGCACACTTCGAGTCCGCTTATTTCAGGCAGCATCAAATCCAGAAGGATAAGGGAATAGATGTTCTCTTCAAACTTAATGAGCGCATCGCTGCCGTCAACGGCAGAGTCGAAAGTATAGCCCTCATGGGCAAACTCCAATTCCAGTATGCGTACGATGGACGTTTCATCCTCAACCAGAAGAATATCTTTTTTAGACATGGTAGGAACTCTCCCCTCAGTGATTGCCTCACTAAGTATACCATATGTTGTCTAAGACACCCTGAGGGAGGGCTATTTTTTGCGTTTTGCTGTTCAACGAATCCCGCGCATGTATTAAGGGAGAACAAACCAGAATTCAAGAAAATTTCCTTAAAAATTCCTTAAAAATTCCTTAAAAAACAAATAAATCATGTGTTTCCCGGACGTTCTGTTTCACATTATAACGTACACCACTCCATAGTGATATAATCGATTTATCAAGAGTGGAGGTAGATTTATGATTGGATTTTCCGAAAATAGCTTAACTGGTATATCTCCTGAATCAACAAAAACTTTTCATGATCTTGCTCTTATGTGGATGAAGGCAAATGTAGATGCCGGCAAACTTTCTCCGGAAGAATTGTATATAGAATACAGAAAAACATATGAAAAGATCTCTGATACTGATGAAGCAGCGCAGAAGAAATCAGGCATTTCGCCCTGGTAAGCAAAGCTGATTTTGATGTTCCACGAAATATTACAGCCCCCCTTCTGCACGTTACCGCTCGGATTTGCATCTTGCAGCCGGGTATGTTGTCGCGGGCGGATTTCTTCTATATAGTGCAGGTATCCGGATAAAAGAAATGAGGAGTTTCAAATGAAGCTGACGTTGGAACAGCATAGTAATGTGGAGACAGAAATCATTATACGATATTCCGTCATGGATCAAAGACTGCAGCGAGTGGTGGAGGAAATCCGCATGGGTGAATTCACTTTACCGTGCAAGGCCGGCATCGCGGTCTTTGCCGTGCCGGCGGATACTGCATACTACATGGAATCGGTAGACGGAAAGACTTTTGTGTATACGGAAAACAACGAATATGAAAGCGCTCTTTCCCTCGCCTCGATTGAGATAAGGCTGGAAGCCGCTGGCTTTGTGCGGATCAGTAAGAGCTGTATTTTGAACCTGCATTACCTGAAGTGTGTGACACCCCTTTGGAATGCACGGCTCGAGGCATCCATGAAAAACGGGGAACGCCTTATCATTACACGGCACTATGTCGATGCCCTGAAAGAAAAACTAGGCATTTAAAGGAGGATCATATGAAAGAAATTAAAACACGTATCGTCTACGGGTGCATTTTTTACACAATCGGCATGGCTGTATTTTGTATTCTGAGACTGCTCTTCGACAGTGGAAAGGCAGTAGCCCCCTCTGTTTGCCTGATGATCCTCGGTCTGGTTGCTGTGCTTGAAACAGCAGACGGTCTTATCGCACAGATTCCATTCAAGCACAAATTGACATTCTATCTTAGTAACTTCTCCATACTTTACGTTGTATTCATCGGTTATATGCTGCTTTGGGGTTCCTCGGGGCTCGACTGGCAGTCCGTTCTGACCAACACCCTGTTCTTTGCCGCCGGATATATCGTAATCAATAGATGTCTGGTGTCGATACAGCTCAGAAATGTAAGGAGAATCAACGAAAAGCTTATATGAATAATTACGCATAAACGGTTTATTTTAGAATGTGAATGAATCACTGTCCCTTAGCAATCGGTTCGCCTTCGCCGCTGTAATACAGATTCGAATTGACAACCTCGCCGCTTTATGAGACAGAAGGCAGCAGGTCCTGCTCTGTGGGTGTACTATCTGACGGTGCAGGGACTGCATATAGAACAGGGGCGGCTCCTGCCGATTCGTCAAATTCGAGGGCATACCCGCAGGCTGGGTTTATACTGAAATTATTAATCTGGTCTATGCTCAGGTAGCCTGCAAGAGATGATTGTGTACACGTATTCTCTCCTTCTCCCAGAATCTGAGATCCGTATATAAACATGTCATAGCCCTGAGCTTTCAGCCGCTCACATTCAGATATCCTATAATTTTCCTGGGCCTTAAAAACAAGCATACCAAGTTTATCACCATACTCCGTTTTCCCTGCATCATAGTTTTCCTGTGCATGCAGGTTGACTGCTTCTTCCTGCCGTGTAAGCCATTCCTCCTCGGTAATATTACCGCCGTGTTCCTCATTATATCTGGAATAGGAATATATTCCTGGCACCAGAATGTAGAGCTCCTCCCATTCAGCCATGGTGCGGCCGTTATACACAAATTCATCACAACTGTTTTCATATTGTTCCGGGGGCAGCACACCAATCATGACGTTGAACCAGAGGCCCTCGTTTGCAGGGTCATCTACCGCGGCACGAAGTTCTGCGGACATTAATACTTCACCCTGGACAGGAACTCCCATACCGCCCATGCCGCCCTGGTCATACAAAAGCGGATCTACAAATAACCGGTTTTCCGGAACCGTTGTCTCCGCCGGGATGGAAGTCTCAGACAGGGAAGTATCCGAAACGGCAGAGGCCGTCATCGACGGATCATCAGCCACCTTTGTTACGGGCGGTTTGAAAAAGAAAGGGACAACAAAAACCGCCAAAGCAATGCAGGCCGCTGCACCAACAGCGCAGAATGCTAATTTACAGGCAAAAAAGCCCATCTTCTTCTTTTGTACAGATTTTGCCATAATGTCGGCAGCTTTTGCTTCGAAATTCTTATCAAATTCAACCTGCTCCATAGCAGATTTGTATGGATTACTGTTCAAACAAATCATCTCCTATCATCGATTTAAGAAGTGCCCGTGCACGGGAAAGCCGGGTACCGACTGTGGCGGGCTTTTTGCCTGTTATTTCTGCAATTTCGACGATCGAATACCCCTCGTAGTAGAATAGATGAACGGGAGTCCGGTATTTTTCATCGAGTTTGAAAACATAAAAGAGCAGGGACGATTCTTTGGGTAAAGGACAGGCCAGATCTTCAGGCATATCGGACATGCGCTTTTTCCAGAACGAGCCAAGGAAATCTTTGCACTTGTTGCTTGTCACTTTCATAATCCAGGACTTTTTCTGGGCTTCGTTTTCAAAGACAGGCGCTTTCTGTATAAAAGTAACCAGTACATCCTGTGCAATGTCTTCGGCATCCGAACGATTTTTCACATAAGAATATGCAAACCGGAGGATGCTTGTGCTATAGGTACGAATCGTGTGGTTGATGGATTCGTTGCGATCTGTAGACGATTCCATGGTGCAGCATCAACTCCTTTCATATATATAACGAATGATAATGCATATTTTTTTCATTTTCGGGAGATGTTTCTATAATAGGTTTCTATAATATCTTTTTACCAAATTATAGAAACAGTGAAGGTTTTCATGATTCTATGCAAAAGCGCCCTACTTATCACGCAACTTTCACGAAATCATTTTCCTGATCTTTTCATAATATAAGTAGAACATGCATATACCGGATAAGACCATTCCAAATAAACATAATTATGAAATTTAGCCTGCGGCCGGAACTCCATCACGGATATCCCGGAATTTCCCGCAGGCTTTTCCTATGCAATCGGGCTTATGCCATTTCAGAAGGCCTATTTTTTGCTGTATAATAAAATTTATATTCTCTATATAAAAATGTATTTATGTGCGGCACATCGACAGAAAGAAATGGGGTTAGTAAATTCATGGATTCTCATACCAAAACAGAGATTGTTAATACTATTATTGAAGATATTGACCAGGAACTTCTTGATGAAGAAATTATGCATCTGGTGCTTGATAAGCGGTTCTATCCTGCATCGCTGCAATTCAAGCCCTGCTCATCCTTATGAGCCAGAACCGGCAGGGACACAAAGACCGCCTTCGTGCTGAAAACGATTATAAAGTCAATCTCAAATCCGAGATTATCATGCAGGATCTTCACAACAAAATGGACCAGATTCTCGAGAATCAGGAAAAAATCCTGTCCCTGTCCGGTGGAGATGTAAACACGGACGGCAGGGGGAAAGCCTGAGACTTGACTTGAACGCACTGGTTTTGCTGCAAGGTGTACCCCGCACTCTACGGATCGTTTACCTTGATGTCAACCACACGTCGGTAGCTATTTGGTATGAATCGTACTACTCTTTTCCTATCCGCTTCGTAAGGAGATTCGTATGGACAACATAAAATTCGGGGAAATGATCGCAGTAATGCGAAAAGAAAATGAAATGACCCAGAAAGAACTGGCAGAAAAGCTGCACGTCACAGACAAGGCTGTATCCAAATGGGAGCGGGGCAAAGGTTATCCTGAAATTACCCTGCTGCCCTTGATAGCCGACGTATTAGGTATTACCGCCGGCGAACTTCTTAACGGGGAACGCTATGATGAAGGATCTGAACCGCCTGCCGAAAACGAGGCCCTTGTCAGCGATATCATTGAATTTGCAGATAAAGTCTCTAAATTCAATACCTCCGGAACGATGATTACCCTGATCTCCATGATTTTTATACTCGCAGGCTTTATTTGTCTTCTATGCAACTTTGTCATCAACCACACGTTCAACTGGTCTTTGTATCCTGTCGGCGCCATGCTTCTGGTTTGGTTAACAGTCGCCCCCTGGTTCCTTTTAACAAAACATAGGCCGGTGCTCTCTTTTGCCGCATTTACAATAAGCCTGATTCCCTATCTGTTTCTGATTGAGCGGCTCAGTGCTGCCAAAGGATGGGTTGTTCCGTTTGCACTTCCGATTCTCGGAATAACGCTCCCGGGACTCCTGATTGTCATACTTCTATTTTCCTATACTAAAATCAACCGTATATCCCTGAGTGCCTTTGCCGTCCTTATCTTTGGTGTACTTGTAAATCTGGGCGTAAATGCTTTTGTGCAGAATTATCTGCACCAGCAAAATCAGCCGAATATATCGGTCCCCATCACTGCGATTTCCTTTGTGCTGCTATCGATCATCCTTGCGGTTATCGGAGATATCCGCAGAAGGAAGGGATAATGCTTTTCTCGCTCGGTCAGGTCGGGGAAGGGAGTGTGTGTTTCTCGCTCGGTCAGGTCCTCGGATTGCTTTGCAATCCTGCGGAATCTACTCGAAAAGCATTATCCCTTCCA
>Ga0209429_10001061_pt1 | contig 17589 bp, 15 predicted proteins | sample BarGraNGADG00212_3_FD_184493 | JGI IMG/M metagenome (GOLD analysis project Ga0209429, IMG submission 184493) | Arctic peat soil microbial communities from Barrow, Alaska - Barrow Graham LP Ref core NGADG0004-212 (SPAdes) (version 2) | ecosystem: Environmental > Terrestrial > Soil > Wetlands >...
TGGATCAATAAATACATATTTCCCAATGGCATGTTGCCCAGCATTTCTCAGATCAGCAAAGCAGTTGAAGGTCTGTTCGTTATGGAAGATTTGCACAACATAGGACCTCACTATGAAAAAACGCTTATGGCCTGGCATGAAAACTTTCAGAAGGCATGGACCATGCTGAAAAAGAGATATGACGAGAAATTCAAGCGCATGTGGGATTATTATCTGCTGTCCTGTGCAGGCGCATTCCGTGCAAGGAACATTCAAATCTGGCAGCTTGTCTTAACAAAACATGGCACTCCCCAACCTTCGTTGAGATAGAAGGTGACATCAGCGATCGGCTACTTCCTGTAATCCACAAATAGTCAACCTCGATTAAAATGCTTGATTTCAATATGCAATAAAGTGTATTTATTATGTACGATTAGAAGGAGCGGTGAGCAAACCGGATAATTTTTTTCAAAAGGTATTCAATATTGACAGTAATGTGCGTCCATAAGTAAATAATTAACAAAGGAGCCAATATGAGCAATATTGCTATTATCGGTGCAGGTGCAGTAGGCAGCGTACTGGGTGCGTTGTTGAATCGTGCAGGTCATCAAGTTACACTGATTGGCCGACCCAATCATGTGGCAACTATCCGCAATAATGGCCTGAAAATAGACGGCGTCTTGGGCACTTTCACTGCTCAAATCGCTGCATATGAACGACTTGATTTTCGACCAGATCTGGCATTACTTGCGGTTAAAACTCAAGATGTTGTTTCAGCCTTGCAAAGTAATCTTGACTTTCTTACAGATGTCCCTCTTCTGACACTCCAGAATGGAATACAAAGTGATGAATTGGTTGCCAGCATAATACCCGCTCAGCAAATTATAAGTGCGGTGGTGATGCTAAATGCGAGTTACCTCGTCCCGGGTGAAGTAACCTTGGCATATTTAGGTGGACTGGTCATCGGATGCCCATATGGAGAGAGAAACGCACAGGTTGAACAGGTGGCTCATATCTTAAACCAAGTTATACCAACACGTGTATCAAATAATATAATTGGTGCTCATTGGCTTAAACTCCTCGTTAACTTGAATAATGCTTTACCCGCTCTTACGAATTGCTCATTCGCCCAAGTCTATACAGATCCCCATCTAGGCAATCTGGCAGTAAGATTGATGCGAGAGGGTATGAATACTGCTAAGCAAGCGGGCATTCACTTGGATTCATTGCCTGATGTATCAGTGCCCATGGCACGACTGATCAACTTATTTCCTGTGGGCATTGCTGTAAATATTATGGCTGTAAAAACAAGCCGTATGGAGAAAAAATGGCAACTACTCAGTTCGGCATTACAAAGCATCCTTCGGAACCGTCCAACAGAGATTGACTATCTTAACGGCGAAATTGTACGGATAGGGAATAAGTTTGGTATACCCACTCCACTAAACGCAAAAATTGTCGAATTGGTTCACCAAGTAGAACGGACGAGAAAATTTTTCTCTGTGGCTGACCTTCTCCAAGAATTAAGCCGTTCCAACATCCATGTAAAATAAAGACTCAAAGGCATCTTTGAAGATTTGAAGCGGCAATCATCATTACATTTTTAAACTGACAATTGCTCATTTGTAGATGTTATCAGCAAGACTTCTTCCTCAGTCAGTAAATCGTCAACTTTAATAAATATGCAAGACTTCAATCCGTTATCAATGACGCTGTGTAATTTACCGCTACGGGATATTTTATGATGGTTGGACAAATTTACCATATTTTACCCAACTAGGCATTTGGTCTTTATTACCACAAAATACCCACTGGCGAAAATTCAATTTTATTGATTTTATGATGCAATATTTTCTTTTCATTCTAAATCAGATAAAGTAGGATTGTCCTGAAAATCGGAAAATACCAACCAAGTATATTAATTGTTAGGCCCTGACCGAATCTATTCACACCCGAAAGGAGATTTTTCACAATGGACATACCACGGATATTCAACATCACTGAGAGTGCTCACCGCATCCACAACCCGATCACACCCGAAAAGCTCGCTACTCTCGGCGCGGCGCTGCGTCTGGAATCGGGGGCCCGAGTACTCGACCTCGGCAGCGGTTCTGGGGAGATGCTGTGCACCTGGGCACGCGATCACGGAGTCATCGGCATCGGCATCGACATGAGCCAGTTGTTCACCGAGCAAGCGAAACTCCGTGCTGAAGAACTCGGCGTCGCCCATCAAGTCAAGTTCATCCATGGCGATGCTGCCGGTTATGTCTCTGACGAAAAGGCCAGTGTGGCAGCCTGTGTCGGTGCCACTTGGATCGCAGGGGGAGTCGTCGGCACTATCGAGCTTCTGGCGCGGAGCCTGCGCACCGGAGGGATCATCCTCATCGGCGAGCCCTACTGGCGGCAGTTACCGCCGACGGAAGATGTTGCCAAGGGGTGTCTTGCCAACTCAATCTCCGACTTTCTCATGCTTCCAGAACTTCTCGCGTCTTTCGGCCACCTTGGCTACGACGTCGTTGAAATGGTTCTGGCTGACCAAGACGGCTGGGACAGATACGAGGCGGCCAAATGGCTCACCATGCGCCGATGGCTTGAAGCCAATCCCGACGACGAGTTCGCGAAAGATGTTCGAGCTAAACTAACCTCGGAACCCGAGCGCTACGCCGCTTACACGCGTGAATACCTGGGCTGGGGCGTGTTCGCGCTGATGACGCGGTGATGAGGGGATTACCGGGCGACTCAGAAAGTGGGGAAAATCCAATCATGCCTAACAAAAGCAATGCAGCCGATCGCTGCGCTCCGGCTGATTTTTTCGTTGAGCCTGTAGAATAAGTCGGTGAGCGCCGCTTGGCGGGAAATGCGTAAAAATACGACTACGGAGAATGCCCCACAGGCGACGATCGTGTGACGAGGAGGGGTAAAAAGACCCCTAAAAATAGTACAAAATTTTTATTTTGGAGTTATTCTACAGACTCGTTATAGGTAAATAAATAAATGACAGAAATAAAAATACAAGGTGCGAAATACGAAATGGCCTTAATCTTTGCAGAATTAGATGCCATAAAAACATTATTATCCGTCATAATAACTTTTCTTTTCTGGCTTCTTTTAGCCATTGTTTTAATTGCCGTATATCTTCTGTGTCCAACCATTCTCGGTCACCTATTATCACTGTATAAGGTTCTCTCATTCTTAGGTCTGTCGGTTGTGGTTTTGACTGTTTTGACTTGGAAAATAATTTTAAAACTGATGTGGCGATATTATTTCCAATGGTACACGAGAAAATATGCAAAATGTTCATAAAAAACCTATAACCTTTCAATACAGCCGATCGCTGCGCTCCGGCTGATTTTTTCGTTGTGTCTTGAAGAAGTGACAAATGGACAGGTTCATCAAAAGAAGCCACGATAGCGAGAATCTCAGACATCTGATTGGTCAATTCCCGATCACGTTGCTCACTGGGCCCCGCCAGTGTGGCAAGACAACCCTCGCTCGCAGTCTCACTCCAGACCGCAGCTTCTCTCTGTCCACTTTGCCCATTTCGTCCTCAGCGCAGTTTGAAGGCCTTTGCAGGGATATAAATGCTTCCTCCGGCCTTGTCATGATAGACGATGTCGACGACTGTCCTGATGTTCTTCCCCGAATACGTCAGATCGTTGACACCAAACAGGATGTTCGATTCCTGCTACTGGGTTCAGCCTTCATGCCCACGTTAAGCGAGATATCGAGAAACCTGATGGGGCGTGTGGCACGATATGAACTAGGAGGATTGACGCTTGCTGATGTAGGCGGTGATCGACTTCTTCAACACTGGTTCCGTGGTGGGATGCCAGCGTCGTTTCTCGCGCCGGATGACAGCGCGTCAACCGCATGGAAGCGAGAGTACCTTGTGAACTTGCCATATTCATCCGCGTTCCGTGAATCACTGGGTGGGTCGACACACGTTCTGAGCCACTTGATCTCGATTCTTCCCAAACAAAGCGGTGGAATTCTGAGCTTCGCGAATGTCTCGCGAGCATTGGAGGTCTCTACAAGCACAGCGAAACGGTACTTGGATATCCTATCTGCGGCTGGCTTCGTCCGTCTTCTTGAACCTTTCAGCCCATTACATGGGCGTGCCCTTCGGAAGATGCCCAAGATGTCTGTTCGCGACTCCGGTCTGCTGGCTTTTCTGGCGGGCATCCATTCCCAATCTGAACTGGCGAACCACGAGATGATGCCTCGCATGTGGGAGGCATATGTCATCGAACAGTTGGGAGAGCTGATCTACAAGACACACCAAGAGAGTCTACTCTTCTGGCAAGACAAATCAGGAGCGGAGCTCGATGCACTTTGGCAACATGAAGGTTCTCTCTTCGGAATAGAGATTCAAGCTAGGCAAGAACCCCAGGTAACCAAGAGTATGAGGGCGTCTCTTGAGGCCCTCATGCTCAGTCGGGTGTTCGTGATATACATGGGGTCCACGGTCAGGGAACTCGCCAAACAGATAATTGCACTTCCTCTTGTTGCTTTTGACGTACTGCGCACGGGGCCGAAAGCAAACGGTCCGGCACTCCGGAGAGGGGAATCAGCCGCCAAACCCAAGAAAGTTTTTGTCTCGTACTGCCACAAAGACGACGCGTTCGTGAAAACCTTGGTGAAGTCGCTTGAAGACCGGCCCATTGATGTGACTGTCGACTACAAGACCCTGCGACTAGGGGATCGGATAGACGAGTTCATCCATACTTCTGTGAAGACAACAGAATGGACAATCCTTATCGTATCCGAGAACAGCATTCGTTCACCATGGGTGATGGCTGAGTTCTTGGAGACCATTCTCCACGAACGCGTGCAGGAACGTAGCCGTTTACTTCCAATCACAATTGACAAGCGAGTTTTTGAGCTAGGCTTTCATCTCGAACTCGACAAGGAGTTCGAAGGAAGGATTCAGGAAGTGAACGACATGATAAGGCAAGCCTTGGATCGATACATGGATATCGATCGGTTCACCGAGGTGAGGAGGCGACTGCTTGACCTGCGCAACAATATTGGCAAGGCGCTGAGTAGACTCAATGAAGTGCTAGTCGGGGACTTCTCAGATTCGGCACAGTTCAACAGCAATGTGGCCAAGCTGAGCGAAGCAATGACTGTCGGTGACTGAGAACAACGAAAGACACAACAAAGCCATTGAGGCGACGTCCTAGAGGCCGCGCCTCATGGCCGGCGTTGGGCGAGAAGAAAGGAGGTAATCCATGAGATTGATGCTAGTCGTGCTGTTCATGTTTTGTATGGCTGCCACTGCAGCCGCGGACGTCACGCTCAAGTGCGAAGCCAACACACGATGCGACGCCTATGTGAAGAACTGCGTGAAAGATCCATACTCATTCACAGTAAATGTTGACCCGCAGAATGGCTGGGTAACTATGGGCAGCAGGAAGATCAAAGCGGATTTTTCGAACCCGGCAGAGGTCGTCTTCATCTTTACCAAGTACACCTTTTACATTAATAGATATGAGTATTCCACGCATCTAACCACAGACAACGAGGTAAGGTATGGGTGGTGTTCGAAGGTAGAGCCAGCATGGTGATCTAATGCAGTGAGACGAACGTCCATTGTGAGCGCCCGGGAACATAGGTAACTCTTTTATATAAAAGCCCAACAAGATCAATCCAGCCGATCGCTTCGCTCCGGCTGATTTTTTCGTCAGATCAACCATTTCAAACGCAAATCATTAAAATATTTATTCAGAATGTTTGTTTCTTTGTAGGTGGAGTCAAGGTTTGTGATGATGATTTGGTTTTTCAAAATCGATCATTGAGTTTTCTATTGACAACTTCCTGTAGTCAAGCTTTTGGCGTTGTCTTTCAGAACACAACATTTCAAATGGCAATTCTTATTTTGAAAGCACATATTTCACCTTGACTGCCCATGCCGATAGGAGTATTTTTTATTGTAATAACTCCTAATTGATTGTTCATTCTACTTCACTGCGGAGTTTTGGCAACACAGACGAAGTTAGATGTCTCAAGACAGAAGACTGCTTGTGGGAGATTTGACAAGAATGGAACAGCAAATTCGATTCTGTAAGACCACCGATGGTGCCCACATAGCTTACTCAACCATGGGCCAGGGGCCGGCAGTAATCTTTATTCCAGGATGGATCAGTCATTTGGAACATCAGTTGGAACCTCCCGCCGTTCAATCCTTCATGGAAAAAATAACTCGTCATCACTCCTTAGTTACCTATGATAAACATGGATGCGGTCTCTCAGAAAGGAACCGGACAGACTTCTCGCTGGAGTCTGAGCTCCAGGGACTGGAAGTTATCGTCGACCATCTCAAACTCAAGCGCTTCGCTCTTTTAGGTTTTTCTCAAGGAGGCTCAGTTGCCGTAGCTTACGCGGTTAAACATCCCCGGCGTGTCACACATCTCATACTATATGGAACCTTTGCCCGTGGCGAAGCACTAAGTTCGGATGAACTCAAGACGGCGCTAAAATCATTAGTACGAACAGCCTGGGGTGTTGGTTCCAAGACCCTTGCCGACCTGTTTGTACCGGACTCTGGAGAAGGTGTTGCTCAATGGTTTAGCCGCTTGCAGCGTGAGGCTGCAACTCCCGAAATGGGTGCCCGATTATTGGACCTCTCCTACGATGTTAATATTATTGATCTGCTTCCCAGGGTTCGGGTACCTACTTTGGTGATGCATCGACGTGGGGATCGGGTTGTTCCCTTCAAACTTGGGAGAGAGGTGGCATCTTTGATCCCAAAGGCCCGCTTTGTTCCTTTGGACGGAAACATTCATCTTCCCTTCTTTGGAGATGCAGATTCAATACCGCGATCCATAGCTGAATTTCTCGGTGACCCAGTAGATGCCGCCCAGCCGAGGCCAAGCCAGCAGCCCAGCTCTGAACAAAGAGCACAGACGGAGGTGGATGCTACAGCCGCGGAAGCACGTGCGTTAATCGCAGGCTTGGATGAAGTTGCACTGTCTAGATACCGTGTCGTTGGTAGTTATACCCGTTATGATACGGCGGTCCGTAACACGCTGAATGAAGCGCGAATGAAAATCTCGGGAGCGTGTCTGAAACCAAGCCGGAAACGGGAAAATTACCTTATCTGGGCAGCACCGGGAAGTGGCAAAACATTCTTCGCAGAGCAAATCGCCGCCTCGCTTGCAACCATCCAGTATCAAGAACTCAACCTTGCCAAATGCAGTGAGCAGGATTTCCGTGCCAGATTAAGCGGATTTGAAGGCATAGATAGTCCTTGCCTGTGCCTAATTGATGAGTGTGATGCCAAGCCGCAAGAGCCTTGGCCGTATGAGATGCTTCTCCCCTATTTAGATGCTTCCGTCGAGCGAGGCACTCCCCTTGTGTTTGTCCTTGCCGGAAGCGGAGGGGTGAATTTAGGGGAGCTAAAGAAACGGATTGCCGCTCGTCCCAAAGGACCTGATCTTCTCAGCCGGATTCCGGCCGGTAATGAGTATGAGATCATGCCATTGAATATTGGCGATCGCATTCTTGTTGTTATGAGCCAATTTCGGGAAGTTGGGAAAGAATTTAATCGGGAAATCAGGTCAGTTGAAAAATTAGGTCTTTATTATGTTGCTCTCAATCCTCGCTTGGCGAATGCCCGTCAATTACGTGAGTTTTCTGTCCGAGCTATTGAGCGCGTGCCATCCAATGACGACCGTGTTAAATATGACCATCTTTTTAGTGCTGGAGATCCGGAAAACAAAAACTTCTGGCTCCAAGCACAGCCCACCGCAGCAGGTCTCGCAAACTCTTTTGCAATGCTGAAAGATTAGGTGCCCCAAAACACAGTTTCAACCCATAATCTTCAATTCTTGAACATTGTCCCCAGTGAACAGTTGTAGGTGTTAGATGCAATATTTTCTTAAAAATAAAATATTGTTTCCATAATGCATATTTTCTTAAATATACCGATAAGTGTTTTATCTGCTTTATCAATACTTTTCATGTTGGAATTGAAGTGAGGATTACCAGTTGGAACTGTCATCGCTGATGGTATTACAGAATCCATAATATCGCACCATTCTTCCAGATTATTCCGCTGGTCCTGATTACTCAAAATACGCAAACTCCTGTGTCAATAGGCGGTAAATTTCTTCTCGGACATCCTTAGTCTTTGCAGCGATCTTATCGAAGAGATTCAGAAGGTCCTCTGCATTGTGGAGTTCTGCGTATTTGCGTATTTGAATAAGCCCGGAATGCGGCGTTACAAAATCCTTATAGTCGAAATATTTGAAATACGGTTCGTCTTGCAGCCCGATGCTATATAGGAGTTGCCCTTTGCAATATTTCTGATTCCAATTCTTATAGAGTTCTTTGACAAGCCCGACTAACTCGCTGGCCAACTGTGGCTCGATAACGATTTCACTGTCAAGCGTTGTTGACCAGAAGGATTCTGGATTGGTTGGACAGAGCGGATTGTCAATGAACACTTCAGGAGCACCTTTAACTGGATTGTCTTTTTCAAACTTTGTAACCACACAACGGTTCTCAGCCAGTCCAAAGGCAAAACAGAGTGAATAAAAGTATTTTTCTTTTGCCTTTTGGATGAGGGGAACCCAAAGATTGTATTGATTTGCCCAGACAGGATACCTACCATTTAGAGCTTTTGCTATAGCGAACCAGCTAAATAGTCTTTTAGATGAATCAAGATCAACAGCACAAAAACCATATTTATCTGGCGTTCCATTGAATATCTTGTTGATGTTCAAACTAATCATCCGATTATCAAGATAGAACCACACTCGATCTGGAATCCTTGAAAGTCTTCCTTGAGCATCCATTCTCAAACGAACGGGCGTTACGTCATCCATGAATCCAACATACTCACCGTCAGCATAACCATAAGGAACTTTCAGATTCCGATGTCGTGGATCGTTTTTCGGAAAACCACTAATGTATTCTTTGTCGACTTCTTCCTTAGTTCTATTGCGATATATATTGAGGCGAGTTTGTTGAACTCTCTTGCATTGTTTATCTATGATGAACGGCAAAGAGTCTTTAATATCGCCTCTTGAATTGTCAAGTCTTATGGTATTCGTTTCTTTCAAGAGCGATTGCAGTTTCTTTGTGATATATCCGACCCCGTGGTTCCAATTGATTGCAACATCGGATCTCTTGAGATGTGTTAAGTCACGCACAACAACATTGTTTTTGTTTCCTTCCTTGCAGTAATTGTAACTCCAAATTGTAAACGAGATGGGAAAACGTCCTGCAATCTTGAAGAACTCTCTACCGAGCACAATGAAGCCCATCTCATACTTGAAGTATCTGTCCCACACTTTACGGAACGGCACATACGTCGGTCTCGGAATCAGCCACGATGTCGGGGTGAAGATCAAAACTAAAGGCGTTTCCACTTTTTTCGTATCCAATGGTGCAGGAAGATGAATGTCCTCAAAGTTCAACTCCGTTGATTCCATATCGCCCATTTGCACACGCGCGATATTGATGATTTGCCCAAGAAAGGCCAAGTATCGCTCTTTCCCAGCGTCATTACCGGTCAACTCCAGAATCGAAGGATGAATTTGGTAGGCCGCTTCTACAGCATTGCGAATTTCTTCGTTTTCGTCCGTATTTTTATACGGAGGGTTGAGAAGGAATGCAATTGGTTTGTCAAATCTGAAGTTCTTTTCGTTTAGTTCTGTCATCAGACAGTTCACATACTGTTCAGCCGATTTATCCAAGAAGTTCAAGCCTTCATTTGTGATCGTTTTCGGAATGATGGTAAAACCGCCTTCAATCTGCACAGGATCAAGTCGCATCCGCCGTTCAATGGTTTTGAGCAGATCGGGCTGTAACTCAGAAATAATCTTGTGTTTAAGGTGCCCTCTCCAGCTCGTCACCAAATTGCCAGAGCCACCGGCTGGATCGAGGACGATATACTTGTCGCTCAACCTCTTCTCAAAAAACTCATGGACGAACCAGAGGGCAAACTTGCTGAGGTTGTTGTCAGTGAAAAAAATACCATGCTGCTTAGCGTATTCTGGCTTAAGGCGGGTAATAACTTCGTCGAACCGGCTGAAGTAATAATCTGCCGTCAGACCAGTGCCTTCATTTGTGAAAACAAATCGGTTCTCCACGAATTTTTTCAACTCCTCATGGAAGCGGGGCTTGATTTTCAGTTCCTCGCTGTATCGCGTCCCTTTCTTTCCTAGCACACGTACTTTTTCGGAGTGTTCGTCAAAAGCAAGCGTTGATGTGACATCCCAGAAACCGACAATGGCGTAAAAACAGTGGACAGCGTCCAACGGGTCGTCAAAGAACCTTTCAAGTTGTGCAATATGGTCTATGAAGTTGTGCGTGTTGATCTGAATGCGTTCTGCCTCCAAATTCTTCAGCACTTGAACGAACGCTGGAAGCTCCGTATCGAAATCCCTCTTGAATAATCCTTCAAGATCTTCAGGAAGCAATCTGAATACTGCTGCGTTGATGATTTCGTTTGCTTGTGCCTTTGTCGTCCGTCTTGCATTCAAGACACCGATGGCGTTTGGAGCCATTGACGCATCGGCTTCTGCGGACAGGAGTTTTGCATGGTCGGGGATTTTGTTTACCTTCCATACCGCAACAAACCTCTTAGCGACAACGCAGATGGCAGAGAAAGTTAGCCCAAGTTTAGCGTAATGGAGTGCTTGGTAAAAGCCCTTGAGGTAATCGTCGTAATCGGATTTTAGTTCGACCAGTAACTTTCCTTCAATATAGATGTCCGCACCAGCAGCATCCGATTCTTTTTTGAATTTGCTGCCAAACAATTTTTTGAACAGCGGGAATACCAAATGGTCTTTGGCTTTCTCGGTGCCTGGGTTGAGCAGGTATTCTTTGAGGTGGTTAAGCTCGTTCGAATCTGTTTTTTCTTTCACCATCTTCTTGTCCCCTACAAGTCCGCATATGCTACTTGAAAAATAAATTGAAGATTACCATTTATATTGTGGCATCTGACATCGCTAATGAGCCAAGCAAAGATTTGACCCCACGCACCTGGTTATCAATCTTTACCAATTCATTATTCAGAGTTCTTTCCGTATATGAAACTCATATATAACTGCTATAACTGCCAACACAACAAAAATAGCAACCACCCACCAAGAAATCACCCCATAAAAAACTAAAATTGCAGTTGGAATCCATCCCCAACAGGCAATAACGGACAACAATGCAATCAATGTAGAAATGGGACCAGCCGTTTCCAAACTTCCAAAACCCAGCATATATGTAGACACGTATCTAATTGAAGATTTTTTTAATTTAACAAGCTGTTCATAAAGCTCTCGTATTTTTTCGCTACCATCAATCTCTCCTATTGGAATCTCTTTTGCTAACTCTAACATGGACTTTAGTGGCATCGGTTTGATTTTATTTATGAGCGAAATCAATATCGTTTTATCTTTTTCTTCTATTTTTTTATCGGCAATGGCCTTTTCTAATATTTGCAGAGATGGTCTTATGGCGTTCACCAATGAATCTACTTTATATTGAGAAGTCAAAGACATCTTATCTACAACCTGTCTTAAAATCAGGTCAACGAATAAAAAAACTGCCAAAGCAGTAATTATTGCACTTAAATCAAGCGGCGCGTTTGGTGCTCCCATATATATCTACTCCTTTGAAAGATGCTTTTAATACACTCCCCAATTCTCTAGTAATACTCTTTCTCACCTTCCTAACTTTTGAAGCGAGATTTATTCCTTTCATAACTGCCCAATTCGAAAAACCTCGTGTTTTTTCAGAGAAAAAGTAAAGGCGGCCCCGAACATCATAATATATTAAATTTGTAACATTGCGTTCACTGCCTGTTTTGCCACCCAAAGCCCCCACCCGTGCCAGTTCCCTGGCAGTTCCAAACTTAATGACATTTTTCAAAACACGCCTAACTGCAACGATTTCTTTTATCTTTTCTTCATTCAACGATTCAAAACGTTTCCCAAGAACAAATGGGTCTCCATCAAGAGATTTACCACTCGAAATAACAGCATACGCCTTTAATACTCGGATGAGCTGTATCCCCTCTATCGACGAACCAAGAATAATAGATGGTGTAATTTTTTGGTTATGATCAATAATCCCGTAATCGATCAAAACTTGCTTGAATGAATCAAGCCCTATATGAAGCAAAGCTTGAACACAAACAGTATTGTCTGAATAAACAATCCCGTCAGCTAACGACAACATACCTCTGTAATTATTTTTATAGTTCCGTACCAACCATATCTTATTTTTTGGATATTCAACTTGCAGTTCCTGCGATTTTAAAAAATATGTTGCTGGGTCAATGCCAGCTCGATGAAAAGCTATCAAGAGAAATGGCTTAAGAAGTGAACCTAACCTCAAATATTTGCTGTTCAATATTGGATACAATTGTGAATGTTTATCTGTATTACAAATTGCAAGAACTTCCCACTTTCGAGAATCAATGATTACAGCAAAACAATCATTCATTTGCTGCCGTTTCATACTTAGCGATAAGGAACGATTAAGCTTCAAATTTAATGTCGTTCTTTCCCTCAACTTTATCAATGAACCAAAATATTGCGATGGAACTTCATCCTTAATAGTCTTTGCACTCCTCTTTGCAATACACTTTGAAATTTTAAGAACATCTCTTTCCTTTATTTGCAACGAATCCCTTTTGATAATTGCAAGGGTCTTTTTTGCGAGATGATTAGGATGTTTAATCCAATAATTGGGTCTTGATAACATTGATGAAAGGACAAGCGATTCTACGCCAGACATACGTTTTAGATTTTTCCCCAAATATAGCTGAGCTGCACCAAGCCCACCACGTATATCTCTCCCCCAATAAACCATTTTAACATATCCTGCCAATATTCGTTTGCGGCCGATAAAAATAGTAATAAGGGGAGCCAAAGTGAATTCAATACACTTTCTTATAAATCTAAGTCTAATCGCAATATGCCCTCTAATAAATTGCTGCGTTATAGAGCTTCCACCCTGACGGATACTAAATTTGCGAAAGTTAATCCAGATAGCACGAATAATCCCACGGATATTGATTCCCCAGTGTGTGTCAAATTCTCTATCTTCCACTCGCTTGATGTGTTCATAAAAATGCAAAGGGAATTCAGCGCAAGTATTTTTACTTAGGCCACAGAAAACAGTCTGGATATAATGTCCATACCTATCATGAATAATACTAATTGCGGTTGGTGCAACTGCCATTTATTTCAACTCTAAGCTTGAAAATCTTTAATATTCCTGCAGAACACTCGCTGAAAGTTAATCACGTTCTTGTATAACCAATCAAAGTAGCATTCACGTTTTGCTTCATCCGAAATATCAAACCCATCTTTCATTGAATTGATAAGGCATTGCTTTTTCATGATGGGAGTATATGAAGAAGGGTCTCGTATGTCAATGAAATATAGGCCACAAAATGTGGGGTGGGGTGTTGATGCTTGTCGGGCGTGAATTGTGTTTATTACGGATTCAAGTCCTGCATTGTCTTCGAGGTTGATGATTTGAGGATAACAAGGAAGTAATACTCTAAATACTAGAAACGACTATTTTTAAGAAATCGTCAATTATCTTAAAAATACCGTTTTTTTAAGAAAATATTTTTCTATCGCAGACACTTATTTACAGCTTTAGTTTACGTAAAACGATAGTTGTTTATTATTGTCATCACCGGCTTAATTCGGAGCCAGTTTCAACGGGATAAAAGGGAGCCATTGCCACCGATCTTGTAGGGCCAAGTTTTATTAATTTTATTCTTGAATAGATTTTTAAAGTTCCATATAGTTCTTTTAGTTCCATTTGATTCGTATAATTCAATCTTGACTCCTTAGAGTGCCTATTCTATAGTGTAGGCAAAGATCGGAAAGGTGAAGTTATCGAGAGAAGCTCAAAAGTCAAATATAGAAACAGGCGAACATCACATATTCATTCTCATCCTTCCAGAGTAGCATCGATAGCTGCTAAAAGAACAATTGTATCCTTTTCATCCTGTGGCCGTGTTTTTTTCGTTGAAATTGGCCTCATTTTTCGCCGGTGATGACACTACCTATGATGTTGTCTGGAAAAGCGGCAAAGCGACAAAATATTATGCCTTTGATCTCGACACGACCTACCGTGCGGTGATGCGTGCTTCCGACCATCTTAAACTGGAAACAACGCTAGTAAAATCGTTACCGATGGAAGAATATTCCCTGAAGACAAAGGGAAACGTCCCTATGCATATTAATATCTTGCCCCTTAAAAAAAATGCTGTTGTCACAACTGTTCTCATCAGTATCTCTATGTTCGGAGATAAGCAGTACGTTGAGCTGTTTTACAAACTTATCGATGAAAATCTTTCTAAGAAGGAAACCGTTGGCAAAGAACAAACCCAATGAATGAAGGTTTTTATTACAGGCAAATAGTGTAATTAAACAGACCCGGTTGCCATCGAAGGCGCATTTATAAACGAAGAGAAGCAAGGCACCCTTTATAGTTGCATTGCTCTTCGAAAAATGTATGATGCCGTATACTAAGTCACATTCTTGTCTAGCGCTGTTGGCTGCGTTATAGGCTATCTCGACGCATAAGGAATACGCCTGCGGAGCCTTCGCCTTCCCGCCACGTTATTCTTTGAATGCAACTTGGTATTACGAATCGTAAAGGTCGAATATGACGCACCGTATAATCATCAAGGATTTATTGCCCTGGATTGCCGCTGTGGCCGGGGGCATTCTGGTGTTTCTGGGCTATGCCGGCTTTGATCACTTTTATCTGGAATGGATATGCCTCGTGCCTATCCTGTGGGCGATTCGTGAGCAAAACCCCCTCCGAGCTTTCTTTATCGGATGGGTTGCAGGCATCGTCTGTCACGGCGGCGGCTTCTACTGGATCCTATACATGTTTGAGCAATTCGCGGGGTTGTCTTGGCCACCGGCGTTATTGGGGCTGTTGTTTCTGGCCGCGGCAAATGGCATAGTGTTTGCGGTTTGGGCAGGGGCCACGCGATTCATCACCCGCGCTACCGGCTGGAGTGTAATCTGGGTTTCACCCATTGTATGGACCGCACTTGAAAAATTTTGGCCTGAGATTTTTCCCAACTATCTCGGCGCCAGCCAGTACAAGTTCATTCTTTTAACGCAGATTGCTGATGTAACAGGAATTCTCGGTGTTACTTTCCTCGTCGTCTATGTTAATTCACTGATCTACGCGATCATCGAGAGGCGGATGGAGAAGCAACCCTTCCCCTTTCGCCCAGTAGCGGTTTTCGCTACTGCCATTGTGTTAGTTCTAGCTTACGGCGTGGTGCGCATCAACAGCGTTGACAAGAGTGCATCCGCTGCCACAAAGCTGTTAGTCGGTTTGGTTCAAGTCAATCGCGGGGCTGGGCAGAAACACGAGGACCGCGACCGTTTCCTTCACGAACATCAAGAGATGTCCAGAAAACTCATTACGGAAAACTCACTCGACCTCATTGTATGGCCCGAAAGTGTCACAACAGTCAACCTCCGAGGGACGTTACGCGATGATCTGATTCCGCCCGATGCGCTTGGCAATCTCGGTACACCCATATTGTTCGGTGCAATTTCGAGAATTGATCACAATAACGAAGCCCGTTACTATAACAGATCAATACTTGTAAACGGGGCGGGGGAAATTCTCGGCACCTACGACAAAATGGTGCTTGTGCCTTTCGGCGAGTACATACCTTTCGGTGAAACATTTCCCTGGCTATATTCATGGTCACCCTACTCGAGCCGGTTTTGGTCCGGAGAGAATTCTGAGCCGCTCTTGCTCGGCGCTCATCCTATTTCGGTGAGCATTTGCTACGAGGATATATTTCCCGGGCAGATTCGCATGCTAATGAGCGGCGGGCAAGAAGGCCGCATTCCTGAGGCAATGTTCAACCTGACAGAAGATTCCTGGTATGGCAATACAGTCGAGCCAATGGAACACCTGGCCCTCGCCAGCTTTCGGGCCATCGAGCACCGACGGCCCCTTGTGCGGTGCACGACTACCGGCATTTCCGCAATCATTGACCCCGTGGGCCGGTTTACCAAGCGCACCGGGCAATGGACAAAAGAGACGCTTGTCGGTCGGATTCCAATGATGCAGGGCCGCACGGCATATGCTGTGCTGGGGGACTGGATCGGCTGGCTGTGTGCTATCCTTGTTCTTCTCAGCATCGGCAGGGGATATCAATTGATCCGCCGATGTCCCGAAAACAAGCAAATAATTGATCGTAAGGAGAAAAAGCGCGGCAAACATCCAAAGAAATACTGAACAAACGGATCATTAGGAGCATGGCCCATTTTCCCGCTGCACTTGGACGCGAGAATTACTTCGTGTCTTCTACCAGGATTTGTTTTTAACCAATTTCCAATTATTGTTTAAATGCTCTAAATGCTAGAAAGAATATTTTTAAGAAAACATACATAATAATAAAAATAGCCTTTTTTTAAGAAAATATTAGACTATAATGCTTTGTATATTGGATAATATAATGTCTCTGAAACAGGGAGTAACCATCATGGTAAAGAGGTTAAAAAACAAATCCAAATCAACAAGATTAATAATCTCCATAATTATTTTTTCAATATTATTTATCTTTTCAAATCCATCTATAACAACTGCAGCAGACCTCACTCTCAACAACACTCCTGCTCAAATCTATTTCAGCCCCAAAGGTGGCTGCACTGAAGCCATCGTCAATGAAATCAGTCATGCTAAATCAGAAATATATGTTCAGGCATATTCTTTTACTTCGGTTTCTATCGCTAAAGCTTTAGTTGACGCACACAAGAGAGGCATTAAAGTTGAAGCTATTCTCGATAAGAGCCAGAAAAAAGAAAGATACACGTCAGCCACCTTCCTGGCCAATTCAGGTATCCCAACCTATATTGACAGTAAGCATGCAATAGCCCACAATAAGATTATGGTGATTGATAAAGAAACTGTAATCACCGGCAGCTTTAATTTCACCAAAGCGGCAGAGGAAAAGAACGCTGAGAATTTATTAATTTTGAAAAATAAAGAAATGGCAAGCCAGTATTTGATGAATTGGTCTAAACATAAGAACCATTCTGATTCTTATTCCGGAAGAGAGTAAAAATGGCAGAAAAACTTGATCAGAAACAGACAGTCGATTTTAAAGAATTGCTGATGTCCGAAGTGATTCAGTCGGAAGCATTGATTAATCTGCTTGATAGGAAAGGTGTAATTTCCAAGCAAGAGCTTTTGGAAGAAATGAAAAGGGTTCAGGCGACGATGATTAAATCCAAAAAAGGATAATTTATGACTTTTACAGAAACAATTTCGATTAATACAAAAGGTTTCTGCGATATTATTGACATCACTCCCCAATTGCTTTCCATCTTAAAAAGACCGTTGATTGCCAATGGGTTGATCACACTCTTTTGTTCAGGTTCTACAGCATCGATAACGACTATTGAATATGAGCCTGGTGTATTGCAAGACTTAAAGGATGCTCTCGAAAAAATTGTCCCGTCAGATATTCCTTATGAGCATGATAAACGATGGGGGGACGGCAATGGATTTTCCCATGTCCGCGCTGCATTAATGAAGCCTTCCCTGACGATTCCCCTAGTTAATGGAAAGATGACTTTGGGAACATGGCAGCAGATT
>Ga0209429_10001062_pt1 | contig 17547 bp, 13 predicted proteins | sample BarGraNGADG00212_3_FD_184493 | JGI IMG/M metagenome (GOLD analysis project Ga0209429, IMG submission 184493) | Arctic peat soil microbial communities from Barrow, Alaska - Barrow Graham LP Ref core NGADG0004-212 (SPAdes) (version 2) | ecosystem: Environmental > Terrestrial > Soil > Wetlands >...
CGGCAGGGATACCTTTTGATGCTAAACGAGTAGAATTGTTCCAGATTTTGTATGATAAACTAAAGACTTATTATTTCCCAGAAAGAGCAGATAAAAACACATCGGAGGATTCATTCCGTCTATTCTCTTTTTTTGAAGCTTATTTTTCGAATTACATTGAAGGAACAAAATTTACAATTGAAGACGCAAAAAAAATAGTTGATACAGGTATTGCAATTCCGAAGAGAATAAAAGATTCACATGATATATTAGGCACATTCAATATAGTCTCCAATAGTCATGAAATGAGCATAACTCCTTCTACAGAAAACGAATTGATTGATATTTTAAAAAGGAGGCATTATACTATGATGTCTGAAAGAGCAGAGGATATTAATGCAGGCGAATTTAAAACTCAAAACAATAGAGCCGGTAATACTGAATTTGTAGATCATATACTTGTAGTGGGGACATTAAGACAAGGATTTAAATACTATGCAGCATTAACTGATCCAATGGCTAAAGCCATATTTATTATGTTCATGATTTCTGAAGTCCATCCATTTACAGATGGTAATGGCAGGATTTCAAGGATTATGGGTGATGCCGAATTATTCAAAAGCGGTTTATCGAGAATCATAGTTCCAACTGTATTTAGAGAGGACTATATCGGTTCTCTGAAGAGATTTACAAATAGAAATGATCCTGATGCTTTCATTCGGGTAATGGATAAACTTCAACATTGAAGAACTCAACAATTACATAAAGGCGACAAATGCTTACAAAGAGCCAACAGAAGGGATGTTGAATATTATTGATCGTTTGATGCCAGATAGTGCATTGGATGATGGCTATTACGATGCATATTGATTAGTTTCAATCAGGGTAACTTTCAAGATATATTTGATTCATTGATTTCTCACCATTAAGAATTATAACGGAATTATCAGTCTTAATGGGTATTGCTATTCAAGAGCAAACTACATTACTTTTTTTTGATGAGATTCAGGCAAATGAACGAGCATTGACATCACTGAATTGATTGGTTGTGTGCTTCGGGAATAGTCAGTGGTTTTAATTGCAATTATTGGGAGTCGGAGAGTAAGGCTGAAGTCGATTTTGTAATACAAACCATTCAGGGCGAGTGTATTCCTATTGAAGTGAAATCGTCGGAAAATGTTCGTTCAAAGAGCTTAAAGATATGTTACACGTCGCTACGTTGTAAATTACAGCTGAAATAATAGGTAATAATACTTGCTTGCTTCGGTAAAATGTTCTATATTTGTATACAAATACAAGAAGTGCGATATGAACGAGTACAAAATTACAAATACGGAGAAAGGGTTGTCCTCACGGCTGAATGAATCGGATGTGGTGTATGCATTGTTAAGCAAAACGGTGGACAGTGGATACCTGATGACTTTAAAGGAGGAAACTGGTATTAGCGGTGAAGTGCTCTCCGGGTGGTTGCATGTGACCCCAAAAACGTTAAGGAGCTATTTGGTTCGGAAGGCCAGCCTTTCTGATATACTGGGTGAACAGGTATTACTACTTTCTTCACTGTTCAGACATGGTGCCGATGTTTTTGGTTCAATGAAGGCTTTTGAGGTTTGGCTTGGTCGGGAGAATGGGATGCTCGATGGAATGAAACCTAGTGACCTGTTGGGATCTGTTTCTGGTATTCGCCTGATAGACGGACGGTTATATGGTCTTGAATTTGGAGACAACGCCTGAGCCGTGTTGATATACCGCATTTGTCGAGCTGAATTTGCTGCTGATTTGAAGGCTTCCGGTATTGCCGGTAGGTGGAATCGGGACGGTCAATGGGTTTTATACGCTAGTGCTACACGTGCATTGGCAGCGCTGGAACAACTCGCCAACCGCAGTGGGCTGGTTATGAATGCATCATACCGTGTTTTGGTCATTGATGTTCCGGATGTTTCAACTTCATTGCGTTCAGTCATTCCTGAAATGTTGCCCTTGGACTGGCGTCGGCTTTCGGGCTACGGGCGGTTGCAAGAAATGGGGGCGGGCTGGTATAGACAATCTGAATCGTTGCTGCTGAGCGTTCCATCAGTTTTGATTCCACAGGAATTCAATTACCTGATTCACACACAGCATCCGGATTTCGGCAGTCGTGTTCGGTTGGTTGGAGTGGAGGATTTTGATTGGGACAAGAGGTTGGGTAAATATTAATTTAATCAGGAGAATTCCCCTATCAAATCGTTTATCAAACCTATGGCATAAAGTGGAATGTTTGTCATTGTCGGTTCTTCTCTGTAATCGGACATGGAGGTGCGGACAGAAACCTTTGGATGGTATTTATCACGAAAGCTACGCAGGGATTTTGCCTTCAGATTTTCCGCGGCTTTCACCTCAACAGGGATAACGTTCCCTGAAAGCTGTATCAAAAAATCGATCTCGGCAATGCCTTCATCGGGAGTCCAATAAAAAGCGGCGATATCATCAATCGATTTAAATTGTTGAAGCACATATTGTTCGGTTAGTGCCCCCTTATATTGTCCGAAGATTTCATTGCCATCTATCAATGTTTTTGCGTCCAATCCCGACTTTGCTCCAAGCAATCCGACATCGACCATAAATAACTTAAATGCGTTGATGTCTTCAAATCCTCCCAGGGGTAACGATGCATTCGATACACGATTTACTTTGTAAAGCAATCCGGCATCTTGAAGCCACATGATGGCGAGTTCAAACTCTTTGGCTCGTGCGCCGCTTTTAACGGCTCCGAAAATAAATTTGCGGTTTTCTTTTGCAAGTTGCGATGGAATGGCATTCCAAACCATTTTAATTCGAGGTACGATTTCCATCGGTGGGTGTTTGGAGAAGTCTTTGTCGTACGATTCAAGTATCGAGTTTTGTATCGTCCGTACTTCTTTGTAATCTCCATCCCGAATAAAGGCATCGACAACTTCGGGCATTCCACCAATGTAATAATACTGCTTAAGCATATCAATATAGTGTCCCTTAAAGGCTTTTATCAGCGTCCAGTCCCTGCTTTTTAGTGTATCAAGCAATGCGGTTTTGCCAATTGCCAGAAGAAATTCTTGATACGACAAGGGATACAGGTTTAGAAAATCGACTTTACCTACTGGAAAGGAGTCGTCTTTATGGATGGATAATCCGAGAAGTGAACCTGCTGCCATAACATGATACTGTGGAGCGTCTTCGTAAAAATATTTAAGCGCAAGCAAACCCCGTCTAACGGATTGTACTTCATCAAAAATGATCAGCGTCTTGCCTACCTGGGGGATAATGCCTGTGGCGAGTTGAATGGAACGAAGGATGCGTTGAATATCAAAATCGGTTTCAAACAGATCGGCCAACTGAGTAACCTTTTCAAAGTTTATATAGGCAACCGATTCAAATTCATTGTTTCCAAACGCTTTCATCAGCCAGGTTTTGCCAACCTGGCGTGCACCTTTAATCACAAGCGGTTTTCGATGAGGGTTATTCTTCCACTTCAACAGTGCTTCGTAAACTGTTCTTTCCATATTCGAATTTGTATTTAAGGGCTGTCTTTGCAATTAATAGTACAAATATAGAGCATGTATTACAAAAAAACAAACGAATAATTGTATTTAATTACATTTCTACCTAAGCAAAAATTGGTTGAGTTTCATTTAACTTGACTTCACCTTTGGTTTTTTCCAATACATCGGGTACCCACCAATGTTAAGCATGCATTTAATAACTCATTTTATTCAATTGCGCAATAGGTCCGGCTTGTTGTTTGAAATGGGTCAATGGCACCGAACTGAAATTCATGTTCATAGAAGGTGCTGAGCCGCAAAAAAGGGTAGCTGTTTCTTGATATTTTTAGTAAATTTGCCATCATGAAAATATTGATAACAGGTGTACACAGCACGGCAGGTGCTTTTCTGGTGGAAAAGCTGAGCCCGTACCATACGGTGTATGGCATGGACCATACATCGGAAGGAATGGACGGGGTGAATCAGGTGTTCGTATGTACGGAGTTTTCTCAAATGCCGGAAGTGGATGCAGTGATTCATCTTGCTGGAAAGGATGCGGATACCATCGATCTGAGCAAGTCGTTGGAGTATATGGAGAACAATGTAGGGTTGACGCGTTGCATTTTTGAATGGTTCAAGTCGTCGAACGCCAGGCAGTTTTTCTATATGAGTTCCATCAAGGTGATTGGGATCAGGCCCGATGGGGTGGAGCTGACGGAAGATTTGGAGCCGATGCCTTTTGGCCCCTTGGGGGAGAGCAAGTACATGGTGGAGCAGTATTTATTGGATAAATGGATGCTCGATAAGAAAGTATATGTTTTGCGGACGGCGTTCTTGCATGGTAGGGGGCTTTTTTGCAACGACAATGCAAAGCGAATTTTTTCGTGGATTAAGAAGGGATGTCCATATGTTTTTGGTAGCTTTGAGTGCAGGAGATCATTTACGTCGCTGGATAACCTGCATTTTGTGATCGCACAGATGTTGAAAAAGGATATTCCCGGTGGGGTGTATCACCTCACAGACGATGGTTCGATGACCTCCACGGAATATTACACACTGATCGGTTCGGCCATTGGAAAAAAAGTTCGGATATGGCGATTAGGAAAGGGTATTTTTAAACTAATAGCGGTGGTGACGGGCTGGTTTCACGGATATTTCGATATGTTCGAATACAAAAAACTGAACCATAATTTCGTGGTTGGAAATGGAAAGTTGAAAAAAGCACTGGGTATTGATGCGATGCCATTTCCGCTGGTGGATGGTATGGTTAAGTCGATAGGGGAATATGCTGAATTTATGAAAACTACTGTGCTATGAACGAGTTACAAGAACTTTTGGGTAGGTTCATCATACGATTGATGAAGTTCTCGATGGTGAACCGTTGGGTGGTCTATTTCATCGATTTATTGTTGTGTGCCGCCGCTTTTGCGTTGGCTGTGTTTAACCGGACACGTATATTGGGGAACGAGTCGGTACCCAATCGTCTTTGGCTTGGTTTGATATTCATAGCGTTCTGTGCCATTGCCTTTGGTGCATTCAAATCGTATCGGGGCTTGGTGCGACATTCCAATTTTCAGGAAATGTGGCGCTTGTTTGTAGCCAATGTGCTGGCTTCTATTGCCTTGTATTTTGTATTGGTGCTTTTTGAGCCGGACATGCACGGTAGGTTGTCGTTGATACAGAATGTTTTTTTGTTCAGTCTGGTATCGATGTTGTTTGTTCGTTTTTGGATCATGGTCATCTACAACTATGCCATGACGCCGATGACAAGTCGTACTCGCAAAACACTGATATACGGCATTGGGACGCACAGTATTGCGCTGGCACAGTGGATTAAGCGCAGTGGCAGGAACAATCAGCAAGTTCAGGGTTTCCTCACTCGAAACAAGAATGCCTTGAAGACGCGTATTCAAGGGTTGGAGGTTTATGGTATTGATTTGGACGATATGGCGCGGTTCTTCGATCGGAACGACATTTCCATCGTGTTGTTTCCCGACTACAAAAGCGTTCGAAAGGAACAGGACTTGATTGCCAAATGTAGGGAACTGCAGGTTTCGGTCTTGGTGTCGCCGCCGTTTGAGGGGGTGTCTGCTTCCGGCCAAACCCAGTTTCTGATGAAGCCCATCCAGTTCGAGGATTTGCTGGGTAGGGATGAAATCAAGATTGACATGGATCGGATTGCTGGTCAGCTCCGGGGTAAGGTTATTTTGATAACCGGTGCGGCGGGTTCCATCGGTAGTGAGTTGGTGCGGCAGTTGGCGGTGTTCCAACCGAAAATGCTCCTGTTGCTTGACATGGCTGAAACGCCTTTGCACAATTTACGGTTGGAAATGGAGCGATCGAATCCCAATTTGAAGTTCCTGCCCATTATCGGTGATGTTCGCAGCAAGATGCGGTTGGATCACGTGTTCTCGAAATACCGCCCCGAAGTGGTTTACCATGCCGCTGCCTACAAGCATGTGCCCATGATGGAGGAAAACCCTTGCGAAGCGGCATTGGTGAATGTCTCGGGCACGTACAACGTTGCAAACATGGCTGTGAAATATGGAGCCGAGGGCTTTGTGATGATTTCAACCGACAAGGCTGTGAATCCCACCAACGTGATGGGCGCCTCCAAGCGCATCGCGGAAATCTACGTGCAGGCGTTGGCCAAGCAATGTGCGCAGATGGGCAATCCCATTCGTTTTGTAACGACGCGTTTTGGGAATGTACTGGGTTCGAACGGGTCGGTGATACCGCATTTTAAGGAACAGATTGAGAAGGGTGGGCCGGTGACGGTGACGCATCCGGACATTATACGGTACTTTATGACCATTCCCGAGGCGTGTCGGTTGGTTTTGGAGGCTGCTTCATTTGGCAAGACGGGCGAAATTTATGTCTTTGACATGGGTGAACCGGTCAAAATTGTGGATTTGGCCAAGAAAATGATTGAACTGGCTGGACTGGTGCCTGATAAGGACATCATGATTGAGTACATCGGGTTGCGTCCCGGTGAGAAATTGTACGAGGAGTTGCTGAACGACAAGGAAGTGACCAAGCCGACTGATCATGAAAAGATTACGGTGGCCAAGGTGCGGCAATACGAACTGGAAAAGGTGGATTTGGCCGTGAAATCGATTGTGGATGCGGCCATGGAAGTGAATGTACCTTCGACGGTGATGGCCATGAAGCATTTGGTGCCTGAGTTCAAGAGCCAGAATTCGCCGTATGAGGCGTTTGATAAGATTTGCTAAATAAAACGGTATTTAGAGGTAATTATTTTATACTTTTGTAAGATAGACCTATCTACCTTTTATGAATGAATTCCAGAATATTCTAAGACGGTTCTTTACGAATCTCATGGGTATGTCCATGTTTAATCGGTGGATTGTCTACGCTGTTGATCTGGTTCTTTGCGCCGCCGCCTATGCCGGTGCGGTTTACATCCGCTCCAAAGTGGATTCTTTTCACCGTTTTCCGAATGTTGTTAATTGGGGTGTCTTGTATCTGGTGCTGAATGCATTTTCATTCTTTATTTTCAAATCGTATCGTGGGCTCATACGGCACTCCAACTTGCAAGAGCTTTGGCGTGTCTTTGCAGCGTTGTTTTGCTCCGATGTTGCATTCCTGCTTATTTTGGTTGTAACGGACGTTGCTATTCCATTTCGTTTATTTCTGGTACAGAACCTGATGATCTACGCTTTGTCGCTGATGCTCAGCATGCGTCTGATTATTGTGTTCCTATACTATTATACCATGAGTTATTCGGGCAAGAAAAGCAAGAACACGCTGATTTATGGCATTGGTGGTCAAAGTTTGGCTGTGGCGCAATGGGTGAACAAGAGTCCTAGAAACAACCATCTGGTACAGGGCTTTTTAGTCAGGGAGGGCAAGTCCCGAAGCATGCGCATCCATGACCTTCCGGTCTACGACTTGGATAAGGATAATATGGATCTGTACATGCATAAGAATCAGATTCTTACCATTTTGTTTCCCGATTATCAGACTGCTCGTCAGGAGGAAGTATTTGTTTCCGCCTGTTTGGAAAAAGGGTTGGAAGTGATGGTTTCGCCACCTTTGGAAGGAGTGGACAATTTGGGTCAAATGCACTTCCAAATGAAACCGATTCAGTTTGAGGATTTGCTGGGGCGTGAAGAAATTAATATTGATCTGGACCGTATTGCCGGTCAGGTAAAAAACAAAGTGATCTTGATTACGGGTGCTGCTGGTTCCATCGGTAGCGAGTTGGTGCGCCAGTTGGCTGAATTCAATCCCCGGTCGTTGGTTTTGTTTGACATAGCTGAAACACCACTGCACAATCTACGACTGGAACTGGAGTTGAAATACCCGGATTTAATTTTTCACTCTGTTATCGGCGACGTACGTAGCGTAAACCGCTTAGGCTTTGTTTTCCGCAAATACCATCCGCAGATTATCTATCATGCTGCGGCTTACAAGCACGTGCCGATGATGGAGGAAAATCCTTGTGAAGCCATTCTGGTGAATGTATTGGGTACCAAGAATCTAAGTGATTTTGCCGCGCAATACGGAGTGGAACGCTTTGTGATGATTTCCACCGATAAAGCGGTAAACCCAACCAACGTGATGGGTGCTTCCAAACGCATGGCTGAAATCTATGTGCAGACGTTGGCTAAGGAATGTGCACGGATGGGAAATCCCATTCAGTTTGTGACTACTCGTTTTGGCAATGTGCTGGGATCCAACGGTTCGGTGATTCCGCATTTCAAAGCGCAGATTGAGCGGGGTGGGCCTGTGACGGTGACGCATCCGGACATCATCCGCTATTTTATGACCATCCCTGAAGCTTGCCGCTTGGTGTTGGAAGCAGCTTCGTTTGGCAAATCGGGTGAGATATACGTATTTGACATGGGCGAACCTGTCAAGATCATTGACCTCGCTCGTAAGATGATTGAAATGGCTGGTCTGCTGCCCGATTTGGACATACTCATCCAGATCACCGGACTCAGACCCGGCGAAAAACTCTACGAAGAGCTGCTCAACGACAAGGAAACTACCTTACCGACCGAGCACGAGAAGATTACGATTGCTCAGGTACGTCAATATGATTTCGAGGAAGTCTGCGACAAAATGAAAATTACAATTGATAGCGCCTACGTGGTGGACATTCCTTGTACAATTCGTGCCATGAAGGAATTGATTCCTGAATTCAGAAGCCAGAATTCTCCTTGGGAAGTTTACGATGATGTGTCGGAAGTTGGTTAATTCACTATAAATCCATTACTCATGCAACTAATGTTATGAAAAGGTCTATTTTGTGTTTGTTGCTGGGTGTTTTGAGTTTCTCCCTTGATTTTGGCTCTGCCTTTGCTCAGGAAAAACCGGTCGACAACTTTGCTTGCACGGCTCCTGCCGTATCTCATTGGTCGCTTGGACTGAAAGCTGGGCCTGCTTATTTGAGTGGTCTGGATGCAAGCTTCGGTGGTTCTCTCGACTACAGCATCAACCCCTTTATTGGTTTCGGCCTCGAAGGTTCTTTTTTGAACCGTTTAAGTGCCGTCCAAGTGCTGGGCTACGGTTCGTTGAATCTCTTGAATCTCTGCTCCACCTACCGTTCGGGCTTTTGGAAACGCACAAACCTGTTTTTGGTAGCCGGTGTAGGTGCCCGCATGGAATCTGCTTCTTCAGACATTTTTGCGATGACAGGGTTGAATGCCGAATACAACTTCAATAAAGCTTTAGCTCTTGAACTGGGTACTGAAGGCTTTATTGGTAACGGGTATGCTGTCATAAGCAGTTTGGGCATCCGTTATAAATTCACTTCCTCTCGCCACCAACACGCCCGCAACATCGAAATGTGCGAATATATCCCAACGCCCGCACCCATCGTCATCACTGAAACCAAGGGTCGGGACAACAGCGAGCAGCTCGACGCTCGGCTAAATGCTGCTGAAGCCACTCAGAAAGCGCTGCAGCAGAAAGTCCAGAAATTGACTGAGGATTTGAATACTTTGCAAAACAAGAAATAGTTGGTGACATGTTTGATCCAGGATCGATAGCACTTCGTGAACCACTTCTCATTTTGAGGAAGTTTTGCATTGCAACATTCTTTTTTGCTGCAACTGCCGTTCCTATTTCAGCTCAGGGTCCAGCAGGCCGAACCTGCAACACGGTTGATCCGCCTGTTTCGCATTGGTCTGCCGATGTGAAGCTTGGCTCTGGTTCCGGGTTCGACTTTCTTGGCGGAGGATCGGTTGAATATTCAATCAATCCTTTTGCTGGTGCAGGTTTGCAGGCTTTGTACGGTATTGGTGCGGATGCGGTTGATGTGGTTGGTTATGGTTCGCTGAATCTTTCGAATTTGACGACTCCGTTTCGTACGGGTATGTGGGGGAGAACGAATGTTTTTGTTCGTGGGGGTGCTGGGGCACGGTTGACTGGTTCTGCTTCCATGCTTGTTTTGGCTGGGTTGAGCGGTGAATACACTATCTCTGACATGCTTGCCTTTGAAATGGGTAGTGACTTGCTGTACGGTCCTGAAAAGGACATTTTAGTCAATGTCGGCTTGCGCTATAAATTCGGTGTTTTATCGCTGAAGCATGCCCGAACTATTTCCATGAATGAATATAGGCCACAGCCTTCGCCCATAATCATTCAGCGGACGGAATGGGTGGGCAACGATGGTGCTTCTTTTCGGCGCCTCGAAGCTCTTGAACACTCGAACGATTCGTTGCAAACGACGTTAAAGGCTACGGAAGAGTTGTTAAAACTGATTGCTTCGCAGGAAGCAGCCAGAACTGCCACTAAGGCGGTAAACGAACCTACTTCCAAACCGAGGGTTGCAGTGACGCTGCCAGTTGCTGTAATACCGACTGCACATATGGAAAGGACTATAGCACCGGCAATGGCAAAAAAGGATTCGGTTATAGTAGTTCGTTCGGCTCCCCAGTTGAAAGTGCCCAATGTTGTGACCGGTACAACGAATCCGGTTGAGTTTCTCTCTGGTTACAGCCAACTGACGCCGGATTCCAAACTTATTTTGAATGAAATGGCAACTATTTTGCGAGCCAAAGTGTGGAAAAGTTTAACTATTATTGGCAATACTGACAATCAGGGTTATGCTTCAAACAATAAGGCTTTATCTCTCAAACGTGCTATAATAGTAAGGGATTACCTGATATCTAAGGGTTTACCGCTTAGTAAATTGAAAGTTCGCGGAGATGGCGGCTTGAATCCCATCGATTCCAACAAAACGCTGTCTGGAAGGCGTTTAAACCGCAGAATCGATTTTGTTTTGGAGTAGTGGTCGTCTACACTCTACGTCACTAGGTCTGCAAAGATTTCGGCAACAGTCTCTTCGTGCCGAATAGAGCCGGCAGTCTGCCCTATTTCCAATTCGCCCTCTGCAAGGTCGCCTTCGAAGATGCCTTTTTTTGCACGGCCTTTGCCGAGGAGTTCGCGGAGTTCATCGGAGGAGGCGCCGCGGTTTTCGGCTTCGGCGACGGCTTGGGAGAAGGAGTTGTCGACAAGACGGGCAGGGGCGAGTTTTTTAAGCAACAGCTTGGTATCGCCTTCGTTGAGGATGCGGCAGCGTGCTTTGAACAAGGGGTGGGCGGAGCTTTCGGAAGATAAAGCGAAGCGGGTGCCCATCTGGACACCATCGGCGCCAAGTACGAAAGCGGCTTGATAACTGGCGCGGGAGGAGATGCCACCGGCGGCGATAAGGGGAAGCGTGGTGGCTTGGCGCATGAGGGGAATAAGGCAGAAGGTAGTGGTTTCTTCGCGGCCGTTGTGACCACCGGCTTCGAAGCCTTCGGCAACGATAGCGTCGACACCGGCTTCTAAACATTTACGGGCAAAAATCGTATTGGAGACGACGTGGGCAACCGTGATGTCGTGGGCGTGCAAGAATGGAGTCCATGTTTTGGGGCTGCCGGCGGAGGTGAAAACGATGGGAACCTTTTCTTCGACAATGATTTGCATGATTTCCTCCAATTGGGGGTACATCAGAGGGACATTGACACCGAAGGGCAGCGAGGTGGCGGTACGGCATTTTTGAATGTGCTCGCGTAAAACGGAGGGGTGCATGGAGCCGGCACCGATCAGGCCGAGGCCACCGGCATTGCTGACGGCGGAGGCGAGGCGCCAGCCACTGCACCAGACCATTCCGCCCTGGATGATGGGGTATTGGATGTTGAAAAGTTTGCAAATGGGGTTCTGTGTCATGACTTTAAAAAGAAGGCACCCAATGTATGGGTACCTTCTTAACATTGATCTGCTCTGTTATGGAGTGGAAATTATAGCTGAGACTATTTACTTGAATCTGCAGTATCAATGAATGTTTTTAGAGATGACTTTGCCTGGGACGAATTTAACGAATTTCTTGGCGGGAATGTTCATTGGTTTCAAGGTTTTCGGGTTGATTCCGACTCTGGGGGCGCGTTCCACAACATTGAAAGATCCAAATCCGGTCAGCAAAACTTTTTCACCTTCGGACAGACCTTTGTTTAGAGCAACGACAGTGGCCTCAAGGACTTTTTTTACGTCGGTTTTGCTCATTTTACTCATTTCGGAAACGAGGCTGATTAAACTGGCTTTGTTCATGGTTATTGTATTTATACGTGTATAATACAAATAAGGGCATAAAACGTATTTTTTTGTGGACATTACGTAAAATACTATTTACATTTTGGCTAAAATGAAAAAAAAGTGTAAAATTGTATAGGGAATTAAAAAGTTGAAATATGTCTGTGCCGTTGGAAATTGGTAGTGTGTTGACATTGAGTTGTCCGATTGTTGGAGCACTCTTTGCTTTTATGATGTTGCTGATGGATACGAGTTGGAAAAGTCGGGAAATTCATCGGGAAAATCATGTTTTGATGGCGTACTTTTTGACGGTGATTGTTAATCTGGCGCAAATCGTTTCGTTGCATTTCAACCCTGAAATTTATATCTGGACCTCGGCCCTTGGTTTGCTGACGTATGGACTGGTTCAGATATTCTTTTATTGGTTTGTATTTGAACTGACAAAAACAAACCTGAAGGAATCGTTTTCCGGATGGCATTTTGTAATGCCGGTGGTGTTTGCCGTTGTTTTGTTGGTATTGCTCTTGGTCCATAAGTCCATTGAGCCACTGGTCGATTTGATCAACGGTAGGGATGAGGGGCTAAGCAGGAATTATCTGCTGACGTATATGGGAAATGTCTATGGTTTGAAGCTGCTGTTCGGAGTTGCTTATGTCGGTTTCAATTGTGTTCGGTTATGGAAGTACAATCGGTTCATGCGGGATTATTCGGTAAATGAAGAAAAGGCGTCTTTGCGTTGGCTGTGGTTTCTGATTGTGATTTCGGTGGTGGCAATGCCGTTTCCGCTCCTTTGGATTTTCATGAAAGGGAAAATGGTAGTGTCGCTGGGTGCGAATGTGATTTATTCGTTGTTATTGTTGTTTTTCTACGTTTATCTGACGTTACTTGTGATTCGAAAGGAAGTGGAACATGCGGTTTCGCCGATGGTGAATTCAGAAAAGGATGATCTGGCGGTTTCTAAGAAGAGTGTGCTGAAGAAGGCATTGTTTGAGGAGTATATTGTGCGGGAAAAGCCCTATTTGAATCAGGATTTACGGATTACGGACCTGGTGGATGTGTTTCATGTGAACCGAACCTATATTTCGTCGTTCATCAATGTGGAGTACAACATGAACTTTTCGTCGTACATAAACAGCCACCGGATGGATGAATTTCGGCGGCTGTCTAAATTGCCTGAGCATCTGCATAAAAGCAAACAGGAGTTGGTCGAGATGGCCGGTTTCAACAGTTATAGAAGTTTCCTTCGGATTAAAGCATCAACTTTCTAGTACGTATCAATGACATTATTTACTAAATAGAACAATTTTCCATTAGAAATATGTTTTAATCAAAAATATGTTTATCTTTGCGAATATTTTCAAAGTGAAAATGTTTATGGAAGATAACATACGATTGAAAATCAATTAATTCAGAGAAATATGCAGTGTCCCATTTTTATAAGGTCGATAAGAATCCGACCGATTTAAATAAAGCATCGGAATAATATGTCAAACGAAGCAATCAATCAGCGTTATACGCTTTTAAGCGAAGATGAATCCTGCTGCCTGTCTTGTGGTGGGGCTGTGTTTCATGCGGATGCTCAGTTAGAGGATGTTTGTGTGGATCTTGGAAGTGGTCGGGGCAACGATGTGATGCGTCTGGCCGAGACTGTTGGCCCCAACGGCCATGTGTTTGGCATTGATTTGTCGGAAGGCATGGTGGCCAAGGCCAAAGCCAATTTGGAGAAATTCTCTATTAAAAACGCCACTATTTTTCAGGCTGAACTCGAGCATTTGCCTTTACAGGATTCTGCCGCCGACTTGGTGATTTCCAATTGCACCATTAACCATGCTGCCGATAAGCAGGGCGTTTGGAACGAAGTGTACCGCATTTTGCGCACGGGCGGACGGTTTGTGGTAAGCGACATTTATGCAACGCAGCCTATTCCTGAGGAGTATCGGAACGATCCGGAAGCGGTAGCGGAATGCTGGGCCGGTTCGGTTACAAAACCAGACTATCTGCAGATGCTGCAAACAGCGGGTTTCAAGGAAATCCGTATCTTGGAGGAATCAAAACCCTATGCGAAAGGTAAGGCTGAAGTGTGTAGTTTCACTATTTCGGGTATTAAACGCAATTCTTGTAGTTGCTGCTGCTAACTTGAAAAGCGAGCATGTTCGTTCCTAGTTGGTTCTGGTTTACATGCGGACCAGACCGTTCTTAATCCATTTAAAATGAAAAGTTTAGTTAAAAAAAGCTGCTGCAACAGCGGCAAATCCACGAAAAAGGTAGCACAGTGCTGTGCTAAGGTTTCCGTGACCATCGCCGGTTGTCACGACTGAGCATGTAGGGTATGATTTCCAAACACAACATTGTTACTCCTGTAACGGATTCTGCGAATGAATTCCTGATTGTCAACCCATTGTACGGAAGTGCCGACTTGATTTCAGTCGCTGAAAAAGATCGTTATCTTCAGCAAATAGATCCGGAAGGTGCTTTTGCCGAAAAAGGTTACCTGACCCAGGAAGTCGAAGAACAATCGGCTTTTCGGAATGCGTATCTGGACTTTCTGGATCGTCGCGAAACGGATGAAGTCCAATTGTTTTTCGTTCCCAACTATTCGTGCAATTTTGCCTGCACGTACTGCTACCAAGAAGGCTATGAGCCTGTGAAACAGGTGCTTTCGACCGATGTAATCGATGCGTTTTTTGACTATGTGCGAGTGCATTTTGCGGGTAAACGCAAGTATGTGACTGTTTTTGGAGGTGAACCACTGTTGCCGGGTGAAAACCAGCGTCGATTGTTGACGCATTTCTTGAACAAGGCTACCCAGGCCGGTCTGGATGTGGCATTTGTAACCAATGGTTACACGTTGGCTTCGTACATAGATTTGCTTTCGAAGCACAGCATTCGGGAGGTTCAAGTAACGCTGGACGGTACGGAGGAAGTGCACGATGCTCGCCGGTATCTTATTGGTAAACAGCCTACTTTCAAACGGATCATAGAGGGTATCGACGCTTGCCTGAAGGCTGATGTTTCTGTGAATTTGAGGATGGTGGCCGACAAGAACAACCTGAGCAATTTGCCTGCCTTATCGCGTTTTGCCATTGATAAAGGCTGGACGTCAAATCCGATTTTCAAGACGCAGATTGGTCGTAATTACGAATTGCATCATTGCAACAGCACGCCGGATCGGCTTTACGACCGTTCTTCGCTTTATGCGGCTATGTATGAGCTACTTAAAGAGTATCCTTATATTGCTGAATTCTATAAACCTGCCTTCTCCATTGCCAAATACATTTCGGAGAACGATGAGTTGCCGCAGCCTTTGTTCGATTCCTGCCCAGCCTGCAAGACAGAATGGGCGTTCGACTATACAGGAACTATTTATTCCTGCACGGCAACGGTTGGGAAACAAGGGGAGGAACTGGGCACCTATTACCCGACTGTTTCGTTGAATACGGAAGCGGTGGAAGCCTGGCAGGACAGGGACATCACGTCCATTGCAGCGTGCAAGGACTGCTCGTTGGCGCTTGCTTGCGGCGGCGGATGTGCGTCCGTAGCCAAGAATAAGAACGGTTCAGTGTCGTCTCCGGACTGTCGACCCGTCAAGGAATTGCTCTCGCTGGGAGCTGCGTATTACTTCAAGTAAAAGTTTAGTATTAGTATAGTATTATATTGATTACAAGATGAAAGAGATTGAATCAAAAGATTTTGAAAAAGAAGTGCTGAAGGGTGGAAAAGTGGTTCTGGATTTTTATTCGACCGAGTGCCCTCCCTGTGAAGCCCTGGCTCCGAAGTTCGATGAAATGGCTGGATTGTACTGTTCGAACATGAAGTTCTTAAAGATTTTTAGACAGGCCAATCGGGAATTAGCTACGGAGCTTGGGGTGACTTCTTCACCAACGGTGTTGTTTTTTGACAACGGCAAACAGGTGACTGAATTCGTCAGTGGCGGCATTCGCAAAGCGCAACTGATGGAGAAGCTGGACGGGATGCTTTCTGCGGAGGAAGCGAAAAAGATTCATGCTGCCCGCAAACCCATTGTTTCTGAATACGATGTAGTGATTTTGGGTGGCGGCCCTGCCGGTTTGACGGCTGGGATTTACCTGGGTCAGGCCAAAGTCAAGACGGTATTGATTGATCCGGCCTTGCCTGGCGGCTATATGGCCATCACGCATCAGGTTTCGAACTATCCTGGTTTTACGGAACCGCAGTCGGGCTTTATGTTGGCGCATTATATGGGCGAACAGGCCAAACATTCGGGCATTGACATGAAATTGGCAGTAGATATTACCTCGGTGGATCTGGTTAAGAAAGAGGTGGTTATCGATGAACTGGAGACGATTCGTTTCAAAAAAATCATACTGGCCACCGGCACCACGCCCAATACGATGAATGCGCCGGGTGAAACCGAATTCAAGGGCAAAGGCATTTCCTATTGCGCCACTTGCGATGCCAAATACTTTGAAGGCAAGGAAGTGGTCGTGATTGGTGGGGGAAATTCTGCTGTGGAAGAAGCGTTGTTTATTTCCAAATTTGCTTCCAAGATTACGATGGTGCATCAGTTTGACAAGTTGACGGCCAACCAAACAGCAGTGGATAAGTTGCAGGCTGACCCGAAGATTTCAGTAATTTACGATTCGGAACCGCGGCTTTTTGAAAAGGTTGATGGAAAGATGATTGCTACGATTGAAAATGTGGTCACGAAGAAGATTTCAAAGCTGGTTTCAGACGGTGTCTTTGCATTCATTGGTTTTAAGGCGAACGTTTCGATGTTCGGTTCAGTCGTGCCAAAATTGGATAAATGGGGATATATTGTGACGGACGAGGATCGCAAGACCAATTTGCCCGACGTATATGCAGCGGGTGATGTGGTGAGCAAGAAATACAGGCAAATCACGACTGCGGTTTCGGACGGTACGATTGCAGCTATCGACTGTTCTAAAAAGTCGATGAATTAATTAATCCAAGGCCTTTTTTTCATTCTAGTTTGAAATGGGACAATAGTTTGTATAATTTGGATTTTTGTGATATTGACGAATCTGTGCCATTCGCAACCAAACAATGAATGGAACGGTAAGCCGGCTATTTTTCAGATAAACAGATTGAAAGCGCATTCGATGCTCATTCCTTACAACGACTTGAACAAAGCGTTGCAGGGTGATCTTAAATCGTCCGAAAATTATGTATCGTTGAAGTATTGCAGCAATTCTTCCAATAAATACTTAATAGTCTAAATTTTGAGTCTAAATTCAAAAATCGCCCTCCTAATTATTTGATAGTTTTGTCATGTCTAACCTTAAGAGTCCTTTCATTCTTCTCCTACTTTGCATTTTTGCGTGGCAATTTGTTGATTTCCCGTAAAAGCCATCAGGTTTGCAAAGAAAAATAATAGGGCATTATTTTGAACGCTTTTTTGAAATAAAAATCGAGACTAATGAAACAACATGCCAAAAATATTGACAGTTTTCCCAAAAGACTGGATAAGATAAAAAGGTTTTTTTTGTCTTTAAAATTGTCCAACCGCACCATCTTTATTCTGATGGGTATT
>Ga0209429_10001063_pt1 | contig 17545 bp, 15 predicted proteins | sample BarGraNGADG00212_3_FD_184493 | JGI IMG/M metagenome (GOLD analysis project Ga0209429, IMG submission 184493) | Arctic peat soil microbial communities from Barrow, Alaska - Barrow Graham LP Ref core NGADG0004-212 (SPAdes) (version 2) | ecosystem: Environmental > Terrestrial > Soil > Wetlands >...
ATCCGGTCGAAGGGCATCGACAAATCGCTGTGCCTCTACTTCCAGCCGTCCTGTTGCAACTGCAGTTACAATCCCGGCTTCCCTGCACCTGTCGAATACGGACAGACTGTATTCCGAAATGCTCTTATCGGACCGAAGCAGTGTGTCATCGAGATCGGTTACAATCATTTTTACGTGTTTCATGAATTGCCTCTTTCATTTTTCACGGAATTTGCAGTATAGTATATGAATATTATATCTGTATAAAAGGATGGTCGCAAATGGCTATAACGATTCGGGAAGCAGTCTTACAGGATTTGCCGGGAATTCTTTCCATTTACTCTGTTTATATTATGGAAACAACGCATACCTTTGAGTATGTGGTCCCCTCTCTGGACAGTTTCAGGGAACGCTTTGAATCCATTACGGAGCAGTTCCCCTGGCTTGTCTGTGAGGTCGACGGGGAGTTGGCCGGATATGCATATGCATCTGCAGCTTTCAAGCGCGCGGCTTATCAATGGGATGCAGATCTGACAGTTTATCTTGACTGTAAATTTCACCGCAAGGGAATTGCGTCGGCCTTATATTCCTGTCTGATTGATTTTCTGAAGCTGCAGGGTTATTACAACCTTTATGCTGTGATTACCGCGGACAACATACCGAGCGTGAATTTTCACAGGACTTTCGGCTTTACCGATATCGGCATTTTTCATAAATCCGGTTACAAAATGGGCATCTGGCTTGATGTACTCTGGATGGAGAAAAGCATCCGTCATTATAATCTTGAACCTGTTCCTGCCGTCCCGTTCAGAAATTTGACCCCCGAAGCAGCTGCGGGTATCTTCTCTTCTCACAGCACATCCTGAAAACTAAGCACGCCACCGGGTTTTCCGGTTGGGTATTACAGCTTCCAGTCTTTAAACGCAGCGGACGCTTTCCCGGTCAGTGAGCTTCCTTTCTGTTTGGCAGCCTCATTTATAGCCGCCAGTGCAATAAGCGCAAGACCGGCAGACAAAAGATAGATCCACCAGGCAAGACTGAGCCAGAAACTTCGCGACATATAAATGCCAAGTATAACGAGAGTAAGCGCAGACAGGACAAACCAGCGCTTACTCTTCTTCATAAATGATACACCCAGCATAAGAAGCGCGATAACACCGATAATGATCGCATCAGTCAGTTCTCCGGTATCTATGGCATCCACGGCAAGAATTCCAAGACACATACAGGAAGCAAGGTATAAAAGAAATCCTGTTGCCTTTTTTGCCGACTGAAAGAGGAACCTGTTGAGAGTGATAAAAAAAAGTATGACAGGCAGAAGATTAATTTCCATTGACAGCACACCTTGATTTATGAAAAACGGCTGCAGCCAGTACGTCAGGCAGCAAAAAGCCGCTGCAAACGTCAGTGTTATATCATCCGCGTATTTGACCCCAACCCGTCTAAAAAACAGCAATGCGTAGATCACAAGAAGTATCCCGCCCAGAAACCGCCCCATCCTTCCATCAACGGAAAGAAGAGCCGCTGCTGCGATGATATTCAGAAGTGTAAACCAGTCAATTTCAGTCTTCTTTTTGCCGTCTTCGAGAAGAACCCGTGCGAAAATTTTCCGGTGCAGCAGTCTTCCGGCAATGGCCATTCCCGCAAAAGCTCCTATGGTTCCTGCGATATACACAGAAGTACCGGGAGCAGCGGCGAGTCTGTCAAAAACCGTAAACAGTACTGCATATAAAAGAGACACACTGATCCAGCCGGCCCAGGCCGCTTTTCTCTCTATATATAGAGCAAAAAGACAGACGGCCAGGAGCAAAGCGGCTGCGATCCCGAATACAGGGGCAATTGTTTCGTCAGAAATAAAGTACAGCACAGTCAGTATGGTTAACACATGAAGACCGCCAAGGGTCACCCGATAGAAATATATCAGCTTCTCCCTTTTGATTTTCAATAAATATTTGAGCAGTACGTAAACCGCACAAAGCGCGGCAGCCAGGAAGGCCGGTGCGAGAAACACGTAGAAGGCGGCAGTCCCGGAGGGCATCAGGGCGGCAGCGGATGCAAATACTGCCAGGAATAATCCCGTACCCGCTCCAAAGTACAGCATAGCTGTCTCTGCGTTTTTTGCAGCAGCCTGTACTTTTCTGCGCTGTACCGTCAGATACAGGATAAAGTAGGCGGTAAGAATCCACAAATACACCGGATAAAGCCGTGAGGATCCGTCACCCCACTCTATAAGCGGTATGAATGTACCGTAAAGAATCAATGCGATAGTATACGGCACTCTGATTCTTCTCAGTCTTTCCAGTCTGTTTTCCAGAAGAATGCCGGCCGCAGCGGCAATGGCAATCACTCCATACAGATAAAGAAGCAGCATGATGATATCGAGCTGTTCAGAATAATAGACCTGGAAGGGAAGAAACAGCATCATGATAAAATGCGGAAGGCCAAAAGCAAATAGATAGCTGCCGATCGATCTTTTTTTCTCGAAAGCAAGAATCACAGAAATCACGATCAGAATCAGAAAGGACAGAAGGCTGCCGATAGTAAATGAAAAGGAATGTGCTGAAATGGTTTCCCCGGTAAATCCGTGGTTTTGTATATCCACAAGACCTCCGGCCAGGCACATGACAGGGAATACAAGATCCGAAGACACGGTCCTCGGTGAAAAAGACAGCTTCCTTGTATTAAGAAAATACACAATACCAAAAGATACAGCCGCAAGCAAAGTCATAATAAGACCCGACGGAAAGGATTCCAGGGAAAGGTAATCACAGAATCCGACAATCAGTGTGACGGCTACAAAAGGCATTGCCGCCATGAAAAACCTGCTCTTTTGCAGGACAGCCACAAGGATAATATTGACCAGTAAGATCGCTATGGCCAGAAGCCTCATTACAGTCCAGCTCTCTTCTTCGATAAAAAGCAATGCGAACTGCCAGAAAAATACACAGACGGCCCATATGCCTCCGGCAATACTCATCCACTTTTTCTTGTTGGCAGGAAAAACATTCATCAGTCCGCACAGAATGATCACGATAGAGGAAATGGCTGCCAGCATAAGAGAATTTTGGAGTTCCCCGCTCAGATTACACTTCATGAATCCGACAATTATGAAAACAGCATAGGGGAATACGCCCCAGTAGTTGTTTTTACTCTGGAAGATACCCTTAAGGAACAGCAACCCGAGAAGTATGGCTGATACGCCGGAAAGTATCCCGGTTCCCGTTGTCAGTAATCCGGAAGCTCCGATTACAGCCGTATTAAGGACAGCAAAAATCCGCAGGCTGGATACGATGTGCGCGAACTGCGGCTTTATCGATTCTTTTTTACCGAAAAATTCCGATGCAAGAATTACCGGCACGCAGTATGCAAACATCAGGGTAATGAAGACATCATAAGGCAGATACAAGGCTTTTACCAAAAACAGTACGGTCAAGGTTATGCACAGAAGAAAGCTCCCGGTAAAGTAGCTGTGCCGGTATTTAATAGCACCGATAAAAGCCGCAGCACCCAGAAGGATCGATGCCGTCATAAAGAGAAGATATTGTCCGTCTCCCGTTATGGAAAAAAAACTGCCAAGAAGCTTGAAATAGCCGATTGCCAGAATAGATATCGGGAGAAACAGACTGCCAAGCGTATAGAATGCAACCGCTGTTTTTCGAATCTTAAATGCTTTTTCCGCGGCCGCGGCCGCGCCGAAAAAGACAAGGGAAAGCGAACAGATAATCACAGTGCGAACCACATTGGACAAATAGAGCCATGTGGTTGTCGCGAATATGAGTCCCGAAAGAATGATAAAAATCACACCGATAATCAGCACAATATTAAGCGCACTGAAAGGCTTTGCCCGGAGCGCAGGAGCCGGTGCGGACGCAGGAACCTGAGAAGTGTCTGGAACCGGTGCGGGCGCAGAAACCTGATACGTCCGGGGAACCGGTACAGGTGCAGGAGCCGGTACAAGCCGGGAAGGCGCAGGAACAGGGAACGCTCCATTGCCGGACCGTGCTTCTGTTTCCGCACGCATTCCGGTTGCCTCAGTATATTCCTGTCCGGATATCCGTCCGCCATTTTTGAGAAAGTTAATAAAGTGCATCAGCCTGTTGGCTCTGGTCTGGAGCCGTTTATTCTCCAGAAATAAATACACGGCCAATATAGCTGCACCGATCAGCATACATAGCAGAAAAGCAATCAAGAGGATAATCACGACTGGATCCACAAAATAGCCCCCTTATACGCGGCATAATATACTTAATTCGCAAGAATTCATTCACTTCTTCTTGTTGAAAAAGTAATTAAGCAAAAATACGGCGGCAATAATGAGCCCAAGTGATCCAAGAAAAATAAGTACGATTATAAGGGGACCGATATCCGATGTATTCGGAAAGGAGACCATGTCCAATAATGCTGGAATAGGAGCAAAACATGTATTCATAAATACCTCCATTCGCAAATATTGTTATTATTATATTATATGCACTAAAAATAATCTTAACAATCATTATTTCACACACGCAAGGCTGTTTCCATCGCGGAAGCAGCCTTGCGTGTGTCTTTATTGCTGAAACCGCCGGTTACTGAGCAGCCTGTTCCCTTATCTTCTTTTTCCAGCACTTATAGCACATAGCCATATAGCTGTCATTCCCGCCAAGAAACACCTGCTCGCCGCTGGTCAGGATTGTCCCGGTCTGATCAATACGGGCATTCACCGTTGCCTTTTGCCCGCACTCGCATATGGTCTTGATCTCGGTGATCGAGTCTGCAAGCTCGAAAAGCCGGCGGCTTCCGGGAAACTGATGGGTCAGGAAGTCAGTACGCAGGCCAAAACAGAGTACCGGCACGGAGTAATCATCAACGATCATCCGCAGCTGATCGATCTGTGCTTCCTCGAAAAACTGGCATTCATCTGTGATGATGACATCCACCTTATCCGGAAGAAATGCTTTAAATCGGTCTAGAATATTGGTATCCGGCAGAATATTTTCAGCTGTATCCTCTATACCGATCCGGGAACGTATTACCGTTGTCCCGTAGCGCTCGTCCTTAGAAGGCTTAATGAGCCATACCTTCATATTGCGTTCTTCATAATTGAATTTTGCAATCAGAGCCTGTGCTGTTTTGCTGCTGCCCATAGCACCGTATTTGAAATATAATTTTGCCATAGCCTCACTCCTAACAAGTTATCATCCTATCGATCCATTATATTGGATACACGGCAGAATGTCTGTTTCAGAATTATGAATACCTGCTGATTCCGTTAAATATTTACAACCTTATCTTTTTGCTGCTAGTTCAGGTCTTCCTGCAGCGTCGTAAAAGTATACCCCTTTGCCTGGACACCATCGATAATCTGCTCAACACTGCCCCCGTCACCGGGATGAAGTAAAAAGATGGCACCATTTTTCGCACTATCTATATAGTGCTGTGCCACGGATATTTTCTTCGGGTTATGCTTGGCAAAATAGCAGTCCTCGCAGCTCCAGTATATCGTCGTGGTATATCCCAATTCTGCGAGAATCTGCTGCAGTTTATCGCTTTTATTCCCGCCCGGGGATCTAAAATACGGAAATTCCGCTTTCATCCTGTCAAGGTATTCCTGGCCCAGGACCTCCCTGGCCGCATCTTCCCATCCGAGAATTTCCTGCCTGATTTCATCATCAGATAAATCCCCTAAATTCGTCTTATGGTTTACCGTATGATTACAGATCAGGTGCCCGTCCTTCACGGCTTGCTGCCATAATTCCGGGTTCTTTTTGAGTTCGCCTGCCAGAAGGAAAAATGTTCCCTTAATTCCTTTTTTGTTCAATATATCGAGAATTGGGGACATGTTCGCTCCGCCGTCACACGTATCTACATCCTGTCAGGTACTGTCAGGTACTGTCAGGCGTTTTTTTACCGTGTTATTATTCAGGATTTGTCTTTATTGGATGCAGCCATACCTGCAATACTGTTTTTTAAATCAGTGATTGAATCCTTAACCTGCTGGATCATTTCCTCAGCGCTCTGGCCAAGGGGAAATATCGGATTGCCATAAGCTACTTCGACAGCATATTTACGCATCCTGCGGAAGTTAAAAAGACGGGGAAGCTTCAACCCCTTGGGATATACGTCAAACGCACCATGAATATAGGCCGGAATAATCGGTACGTTTGATTCGATGGCAAGAACTGCCGCTCCTTTTTTGAAAGTACCCAGTTCACCGTTCGTACTGCGGGTACCCTCCGGATGGATTAATAGCCCCCATTGCTCCTCGAGCTGTGACTGGCAGCACTTCATCGTCTCGGAGCGGAAGTTGTTGCGGTCTACGGGTATCATACCGCAGATCTGGGAAACGACCCGGCTCATATGCGTATTATTAAGGATCTCCTTTTTGGCCATACAGCAGAATTTATCAAATCTTCTGCGGTTAAAGCTGCTGGTAAGCCAGAGATAATCAAAATTCGATACGTGGTTGGCACAGAGGATAAATCCGCTGTCCTCCGGAATCACTTTTTCGTTGAACAATTTGATTGAGTATATCAAGCGTGCCAGATTGCATACATTTCTGAACAATAGATAATCGCCCAGCTTCTTTTTCTGAGGATATTTTGACATATCCTCCGCACTTCCCATATATTCACTATGCATCCTGACAAGATCAATCATATCCTTAACCGTCATATTATGCGTGAATGACTGATCAACACGGAAACCGTACCGGCATTCTATTTCAACGGCAAGCTCCAGTGTACGCAGTGAGTCAATGCCGAGCTCCGCAAAAGGTCTGGAGCTTACCGATACAATCGAGCGGTCAAATTGTCCTATCTGGGCGATCATCGTAATGATCTCATCATCGATACTGACCGAATCAGGCTCATCCACGGCTGCCGCCGGTAAAAGTTTGTCAGCAAGTCTTTTGTTTTCTTCTGAAGCAATCATCTTTAGCATATATCTCTTGGGCTTCTGCAGGGATGTCCTCGGAATCTCATCAACATAATGTACCTGCACAATTTTCATGTGCGGAGGAAGTCCGGTCCCAATCTGGTGGAAGTCACGAGACATCTGCTCCTGGCTTACCGTCTTGTCCTGTATGACAAAAGCGTGTACTTCATCGCAGCTGCTGTTAAGCATGGGAACCCCGGAGACTACCATTTCCTTAATACCGGTAATTGCTGCATAAGCTTTTTCGACTTCTTCCGGTATCACTTTCTTGCCGGAAGCAAGGACGATATTTTCCTTGGAGCGCCCGACGATCACGAAATTACCGTTGGCATTGAGCTGACCAAGGTCGCCAGTCTTAAACCAGCCGTCCTCAAACGCAAGAGCCGTAAGTTCCGGTTCACCGAAGTAACCCTTCATCATATAAGGAGACTTGATAAGGATTTCACCGGATTCACTGATTTTGACCGATACATCGGGATAGGGCTGGCCGCAGGAATCCGCCGTCAGCTTTTTGCCGTAATTCCCGAGAGTCGGTATGTTGGTCTCGGTTGCCCCGTATGTAATCAGCATATTAAACCCGGTACCCAGATAGAATTCAGCGGTGGCGCGGTCCATAGGAGCACCGGCGGAACAAAGTACTTCAATTCTGCCGCCAAAGCCCTCGTGGATGCTCTTGAAAAGAATTTTGCCCAGATTAATCCCGGTTTTTTTGCGCAGTGACAGGCAGATCGGGAAAAACAGGTTAAATAGTTTCTTTGTCCTGGGATCCATCTGGATTTTCTTGTCGATTTCTGTCTTGAATAACTCATAGACTCTCGGTACACAGGGGAAAATAGTCGGCCTGTATTCCGCAAATGCTTTCATGATCGCTTTCGGCGTGCTCTCTGCGATAAAATGTACGTCCGCACAAAGAAGCATCGGCCCGAGTACTGAACAAATTAAGCCGTATATGTGACTGTTGGGAACCACGGCAAGATATTTGCCGGTGGCATTGAGCTTGTTGCTTTTTGCGCACATCATCATCGATAAGACCAGCGCTTCGTGACTGTGCATGATGCCGGCCGCAGCCTGCGTTGTTCCTGACGAATAAATAATCGCCGCAATATTCTCATCGCCGTCCGGTGTCGGAAGCGGCAATGGTTTGTCTGCCGGTATTTCCCGGAAAGACACGCCGTGACGGAAGATATCCAGAGCCAGAAGTTCCGGCGGAAGCAGTGCCGATATTTTTCCCATGACTTTACCGGAAGCAAAAACACAGCGCACATCTGATTTATTGATAAGTGCAGCCAAATCATCGGCTAAAAGCGAGCAATCCAGAAGGACTGCCGTACACTTTACTTTCTCTATCGCCAGAAATGCAATAATCCATTCAGGTGCGTTCCCGGATATCAAAGCGATACGGTCACCGCGGTGTATCCCGTTTTTTGTCAGACTTTCAGATAGGACACCCACTTCGGCAAACATTTCGGTATATGTGAATGCACGGTCCGCTTCATTTTCGGAAGCAATGGAAAGCGCAAGTTTTCTGCCGTTCCCCTGATTATTTTGGAATACGAGGTCAAAAATGTTCATGTAACAGTATCCTTCCTGAGACTCAAAATAGATCAGATATTATGGGCGTCAAAGCCATTTTGCAATGATCATTAAGTCTTGTTGCAGGATTCTGTTGGCACTACTTCAATTCTTAAGCCGTAGACTTCATCATACCAGTAATTTGTAATATTTCATCATGATTTTGATGTAATTTCCGGCCGGATACACTATTTTACATGAACTGCCGGTAATCTTCCCAGTTCTTTTGCAGCAGCTCGGGCGTATTGAGCGAATAGGGACAATGATCGGAACAATGATTGCAGTGTATGCAGTCCTCGACCTTTTTCATTTTGGATTTCCATTCATCACTTAAGTAAACGGAAGTCGGTGCGCGGCGAATCATCAGTGACATTCTCGCTGCAGTCGGAATATCAATGCCGGCCGGACAGGGAAGGCAGTACCCGCATCCGCGGCAGAATTCTCCGCCGAGATCTTTTTTGTCCCGCGCGATCACTGTGGAGAGTTCTTTGTCGAGGACCGGCGGATGGTCAAAATACGAAAGGAACTCATCGAGTTCGCTTTCACGCTGGATTCCCCAGATCGGCAGCACATGGTCAAACTGCGCAAGAAATGCAAAAGCTGCGGCTGAATTTGTCAGAAGCCCTCCGGAGAGCGCCTTCATTGCAATAAACCCCATGTTTTTGGCGCGGCAGGAATTGACAAGATCAATCTCCTCCTGACTGGCCAGATAACAGAACGGGAACTGCAGTGTCTCATACAAGCCGGATTCCACCGCTTCCCTTGCAACCGGGAGCCGGTGATTGGTGATGCCGATGTGCCTTATCATCCCTTTTGCCTTAGCTTCAAGCATAGCCTCGTAAAGGCCGGTTCCGTCGCCGGGCTTCGGGCAGAATGACGGATTGTGGAATTGATACAAATCCAGATAATCGGTCTTAAGGTCGGCAAGGGATGCGTGCAGCTGATTCCAGAACTCATCGGCCTTCACCGTCATTGTTTTGGATGCGATAAAAATTTCTGTGCGTACATCATGCAGCGCATATCCGATTTTGGCTTCGCTGTCCGTATAGAATCTGGCTGTATCAAAAAACCGGACACCGTGCAGGTACGCTTTTTTGAGCAGAACCGCAGCATCCTCCCGGCTGATTCTCTGTATGGGAAGAGCCCCGAAGCCGTTTTTGGGAACGGTTATACCGGTAGAGCCGAGTGTCACATTGACTGGATTGGATTCCATTTTGTTTGCTCCCTTGTTTCGATTGTTTTGCGGACGTTTAAATCCTTTACTGATCAGCATACCACAGTCCGGCGTACTTGACACACAGCAGAAAGCCCGGATTGTATGATCAATTCGGGCTTTCCTGTTATAACAATTAACCTGATCCGAACATGTGATGCAAACAGGCGGAGGATTTATCCCGGAAATACTACGGCCAGTATACCTGCGTTACCTTGGTAATGACGCCGCCCTGTACGGTGACATAATAGAAGAAAGAAGTCTCCGTCAGAACCTGATCGGGATGTGCGGCATATAAGGCCTTGAATTCATCGTATGTCTTCGGATCAACATCTGCCCAGGAGGCGGTCTGTGAACCATCCGGATTATACAGCATGCCAATCTGTACGGAGCTCATATCAGCCGTCCGCAGCTGAGGATTGTCATTCTGGTTAATAAACTCACTGTCGGCATAGCCACTCACTTCCGCCTCGGCATCGGCTTGTGTGTAGCCCTTTACATCGACCAGGTATTTGACGGCATCCGTACCCTGGAGCAGATTGAAATAATCGAACTGTGCCCATCCGGTCGCCGGGTCAAATGACACCATATCCGCATAACTTGAATACATACTGGACGGATTGGTGATCGTCGGAACGGCCGTCTCAGATGATGCTGCAGCTGACGTCGTACCGGCGGATGCAAAAGCAGAGGAATCCGCAGCTTTTGTCGTCACCTGTGCAGACGAACTGTCTTTTGTATTGTCGGAGGAATCGATTGTCTTTGCAGTACTTTCGGCGGTTATGACCGTATCCTTGGCGGAATCAGCTGCATTCTTTTCCATAAAAAACAGGGCACCTAAAACGATACATGCACCAAACAAAAGTGCGGCGGCAGGAATGAGAACCTTCTCCAGGGTTGTCCTTCCTGTGCGGTGACGCAGCGAGCCGTGGTGATAAACTAACTGAGATTTTCCCCTCTTAGTACCGGGCATCTGATATACCTCCTCTGCGATGAGACGAAGATTTTGATCCTCGCTTTCGGTCGTGTGATTAATATTCATATATTAATCTTTGGGAAGCAAGATATCAAGATAAATTTATGCCTTTTAAGCACATTATGGCTCACTTTTGCAGATATTTTTACCAGTTATTTACAGCATGTTCCGCAAAGGATGTCAGGTTCTCAACCGTCAGTTCCGTCTTGTCGTCGAGCACTGCTTTTCCCGTAAATGTGCCGAACATCTGGTGGCAGCAATTATCGACCCATAATAATTTGGTACGCGTTGTACGGTCATAACTTGGGGTAAACTTCAGATCAAGCCTGCCCTCCGTATCATGAATACGCCATGGCTGCATATAATCGGTCTCCCGTTCAAACTGCACTTCCCCGAGTTTGTGTACGGTATTCCCATAGAAAAGTATATTCTCCGTTGCCGCGCCGGTATTTCCGAAGCCACATCCGAGATTGAACCCGAAAATTTCCCCGCTGATATAACCGGTACCGTTACTCCAGTACCACTCATTATGAAAGGGCCACACGCCTCTTCCCCAGTCGAGAAGTCCGAAGGAGTCATCCGGCGAAAAAGAGTACTCCTTTCCGCCGTACCTGACCGTACCTTCCGCCGTCATGCAGTTGATCTTATGATTGTAATAGAATGCCCTCGGCGTTTCATCGAACGGGACATTGATGACCAGGGAATTGGTGTTTTGTCTTTTGAGCACGATATCGGCTTCAAAATCACCCCATCGGCAAATCAGGTGCCGCGTCTGCCCTTTTGTCTCGAACCGCATCATCCCTTCCTTTTTCTCATACGTAAGGACGTTATCGGTTTCGGCATCCTGCGGCATATGGAGCGAGCCAAAGGGAAGAACGAGGAACTTGCCTTTTTCGGCCAGCTTCTCTTTCTTTTCAAAATCAAAAAGCATGGCACATATCTGACCGGCATATGCCGCATGTCCGATGGTAAACTGCAGGCACATCCTTTTATCCGTAACCTGATAAAAATCCCACTCTTTAATCCGGTAGGGAGGCGCCTTTATTGCTTTTCGCTGATACGTAAGAATGCTTTTGGTGGAATAACCCGGGATTGGCGAACCATCTTTTTCGAGAACGGGCCCCTGCTGCGTAAATTGCTTCTGCATATGCAGTTCCTCCTATAAAAAGCGAAAGTATCCGGCAAGAAACGAACCGAGAATATACCCTGATATACCTAAAATTAATGATACACCAATATATACGGAAGCATTCAATTTTTCATTGTTTTCGAACAGATGAAATCCCTCGTACATGAAGGTCGAGAACGTCGTAAATCCACCGAGAAAGCCATCCCCCAGAAAAAGATACATGTTCTCACTGCAGTGAACACTGCTTACAATACCCAGCAGCAGAGCACCCAGAATATTAATAACAAACGTTCCGAAAGGGAACGAGGTCTTTGTTTTCTTTGCTATTGCCCTGCCCAAGGCAAACCTTGCGATGCTTCCGGCTGCACCGCCGATACCGACAAGTAAATAATTCACAGCGGTACAGTACCCCCTTTTCTTTTGGCAATCATCCTTTTTGCCAGACGTACGCCCAGCCAGGCAAAGCCAAATCCAAGAAAGACGGAAAGGAGGGCATAGGATGCGGCCAGGAGGTAATTTGCGCTGTATATAAGGAATACTATTTCTTTGCACATTGTTGAAAATGTCGTAAATGCTCCGATAAAGCCGGTCGTAATTCCCAGGCGGATATCCGGATGCCAATCCGGCCGGTTATAAACAACCGTTAAAAACAGCGCCAGCAAAAAGCTGCCGGCTATATTGATCAGCAGTGTGTTTACCGGCATATCTCCGGCAAACCTGTACAGGTCTACGTTTTTGAAGGCGACCCGCAGTACGGCACCCAGGGCGCCGCCGAATCCTATGAATACATACTTCCGCATCTCTTCTTCTTTCTTTAAAAACGGATCTCCCTGTGAGCACACAGAAGTCATCCGCTGTACACAGCCGTCCGGCAAAAGCCCGGGACAGCTTCATGCCCCCGGCTGATTCTATCGTACAGGTGAAAACGTGTCAACGTATGAGCTTTCTACCGTGCAGAATGGCCAGCTTTCCTATCGCTCCGGGAATTCTCATTTTGTTCTCATTCTATTTTCAGATACGAATGTGACAATGGTTTGAGGGCAAAAACCTGATACGAAATGAGACAGTGCAAACACCATGTGACTTGCCCGCTCTTCCGGATTACCGATATACACTGTCTGAAAAAATTCGATACATGGTTCTTAGGAGGATTGTACACAATGACCAAAATGAAAACGATTTTGCTGACTCTTGTCCTGACGCTCGTTCTCGGTGCTGCACTTACAGGCTGTACACCGCCTGACACAGAAGTCACAACCACTCCTGCAGCATCAGCAACAACCAGACAAACAACCACGTCTCCTGAAACTACCGGTTCTGCAGATACAACAACGATGCCTGATGCACCGGTTTCCGTTGAAACATCCGCGAATGCATTTTCCTGAACATCTTCCCATCACCTAAACTAGCTTTTTCATCTTTTTTATCTTAACGACTTTCTCCTTTCCTTATAAAACATTACGCACTACAATGAAACATTACGCAATTCTCTATTAAGTCATTACGCTACCCCCTTAAGTCATTACGCTACCCCCTTAAGTCATTACGCTGCCCCCTTAAGTCATTACGCTGCCCCCTTAAGTCATTACGCTGCCCCCTTACACAATAGAAAGCCATGAAACAGACTGATTTCAGTCTGTTTCATGGCTTTTGCCTGTGCCTTGACCCGAAAGCACTGTGCAGACCACAATCGATCTTGCCTTATCCGTACTCCCTGCTCAGAAGAGTTTCTCATATGCCAGCCGTTCCTGGCCGTCAGCCAGATATATTACGCCGCAATACAGGAAATGATTATTCAGCAAAAGTCCCTGCATCGGTCCGTTGTCCCTGTGTGTATCTACCTTAATACTGTGAATGCCAAAGTCCAGACTGATCTGCTGTGCTTTACTGATCATTTCCCTGCCCAGACCACGCCCTTTAAAGGAATCTTCCACGGCCATTCTATGAATGACGCCGGATTGTCCCGCACTTTCCCATTGGCCGCAGTAGATCCGTTCATAGGTTTCCTCAAGCTCGAAGGCAAGTACGAATACGGAAGCAATCCGGCTGTTTTCAACACATACCAGACTCTTTCCGGATGCAATATCGCTGTCGACGATATCCATGTTCGGATATCCGTTCTGCCACTGGTTGATACCCTGAATACGCAGGCCGGCCTGCGCCTGCCTGAAGATATGCATGATTGCGTCTGCGTCTGCCGGAATCGCTTTTCTGATCTGCATATTGTTACACTTCCTGTCGCTTTATTATCTATGTGATAATTATACGGCAAGTTCCATGCGATGAATGATGTGATCTTGATATTCCTTATCAAGCTCAACAAAGTATCCGCTCCAGCCCCACACCCGTACGATGAGATTATGATAATATTCCGGATGCTTCTGCGCATCAAGAAGTGTCTCGCGGTTGACGGAATTCAGCTGGAGTTCGTGTCCTCCGAGGTCAATAAATGATTTCACCAGCAAAGCAACTTTCATCATGCTTTCCCTGGAGCGGAAAACGGTATCCTGAAGTTCAAGTGTCAGGGGGCCGCCGTTCATGGTAAGCTTCAAATCCGGTTTGGTAAATGACTTGATGATCGAAATCGGGCCTTTACAGCGGGCAAAAAGACTCGGCGAAAAATTGGCAGCCAGTCCTTCCCCTTTGCGCCGGCCATCCGGAGTCGCCGGAATTTCGCGGGCATGCCACAGGTAGTACATCGCCGAACCGGTTCCCGCACGGAATATACCTCCGCGCCCGTTCTTTTTGCCTTTGAGGGCAAGGGCAAAATCTTCAAGGAGCGCTGCCGCTATATCATCGACATAGTCATTATTGTTTCCCATCTTCGGCGCATCAAACCGCAGCTTTCGTGCAAGCTGGTCTTCCCCCTCAAAATCACTTGCAAGCGCTTTGATCAGTGTTTTCTTATCAACTGATTTTTCTTCAAAGACATATTTTTTAACTGCAGCCATCGAGTCCGCCGCCGTGGCAATGCCCGAACCGTGAAATCCGTAATTATTATATTTGCATCCCATGGAAACATCCGCAGCGTTTTCGGAACATCCGTCCATCATAAGTGAGAGAAAGGGTGCCGGAAACAAATACAGATTTTCCACCTGCTCCGCCTGACTGTCTGTCTGACGTTTAATGGACAGCCTGACACGGCTTTCAAATTCTTCATATGAACTGCACTGCTCAAGCTCCTCAAGTACGACATCCTCGACTGCTTTTGCAAAAGAAAGGGCGCCGATATTAACGACATCCATCGCAAGTCCCGGGATGATGAATTCCCAGCATGCAGCAACGGTATAGTTGAAGACATCCTTCTTCTCATAACCGAGATTGAGCAGACCGGGTATCACCACATCATCATTACAGTACTGCGGAAAGCCAAGTCCCTGTTTGGTAAGCTCGGTTCCAAGAAGATAAATATCCATCGGTGTATTCTTATTGACGCGCAGATTGATTTTGGGGTCGATCAGCTTTACATGGAGGCTTGCCTTCAGACAGAGTTCGGAAAGCAGGTTATAGCTGTCACTGCCGTCTTCATTGAGACCGCCGAGCATCAGACTCTGTCCGTTGTCACCCTGCTGCATGCCGGGGTACATATCACTGTCCCGGTTAAACGTGATAAAAAATTCTTCGAGAAGTTCCAGGGCACTGTCATAGTCGTAAATACCCAGGTCCATATCCTTCTTCAGGAACGGGTACATATACTGGTCGAAACGTCCGATTGTATTGTGATAATTTCCTGCGCACCACAAGGTAAAGTGAAGAATCCGGAACATCTGAAGCGCTTCCAGGAAGTTCTGCGGTGCCGAAGCAGGAATATGGGATAGGGTCTCTGCAACAATCCGGTTGTCTTTTTCAAGGGCGGCCAGACGATACCGCTCCATCAGAACTTCGACAGCATTCAATGTGCTGATCTGAAGATCAAGATAATGCGCGGCCTGATTCTCTCCCTTTGCCGAATAATCAGCCATATACCGGGCCAGTTCAGCACGCCTGGCATCAAAGCCTGCGTTAAGCAGCTTTGTATAATCCACACAGATATTGCTGATGTCCCCGCGTTCATGAATCCAGTGCGTTTTTTTAAGCTCCGCCAGTTCCTCTTGCGTGAAAAGTTCCGGAATCGCGGGAACCGTGCGCAGCAGTGCAATTCTTTCCCCTTCAAATATAACCGGTTTTTCCTGTGCCAGGACATGTAAAAGGCGCGCGGCAGCACGATCAACATCGGGAACATTGCCCTGTGCAAAGGCACGGGCCAGCACATAAGGGTCGCCGGACGCCTTCCTGAAGCTGTGATGTTTCTTGTCGCGAATGAAAAAGGCAAGCATTTCATGAATCCTGTCAGTCATAGCACACTACTCCTAATGTTATATTCTTCAAATATCATCTTTAGGACATCGATTTCTCTGTTTATATCAAACATCGGCTCGTACACTTTACCGACCGAAGAATATTTGGCACCTGCAGTCATGTGGTATGGAAGCAGTTCAATCTTTTCGAGGGCCTTCGCCCCGGCGATCCACTCTGCGGTACGGCGGAAATTCTGTTCGCTGTCATTGACTCCCGGAATCAAAGGAATGCGGATTACAAAAGGTATGTCGCCGCCGCACAGGATTTTGGCATTCTTCAGAATCAATTCATTACTGACACCGGTATAGCGGCGGTGAAGCTCATTATCGAAAATTTTAATGTCCATCAGTACGTAATCGAGACGTGATACCACCGTCCGGAAAGTCTCCGGATCGGCAAACCCGGATGTCTCTATGGCCTTATGAACATCGGGAAGAAGATCCAGAACCTCCGTCAGAAACCGGGCCTGCATCAGCGGCTCCCCGCCTGAAAAAGTTACTCCACCGCCGTAACGCGCATAGTAATCACTGTTTTCATGAATAATATCTGCTAGTTCCTGCGGTGTCACATAAGTCCCTGCAATCTTTCGAATGCGCAGAGGGCATACACCGATACATTCCCCGCAGGCAATACATGTCTTGTGTGTGCATATATCGGTGCATTTTCCGCAATGAATGCATGAAGCTGCAGGTACCATCAGCTCGGGCTTATTCGCGAGGCCTTCGGGATTATGACACCAGTTGCAGCGAAGCGGGCATCCCTTCAGAAATACAGTCTGCCGTATTCCGGGTCCGTCAAAAACGGCAAATTCCTTGATATCGAATATCAGGCCCTGTTGACTCATATACACACTCCGGTCCTTGTCTGCAGTGCTGCCGGCAGTTCAAAACCCTGTCGTATGAATTGCCGTGTGAATGACTGCGCATTCTGCATTAACGTTAATGCCATTTTAGAGCGACTCTATCATTTTGTCAACAGTCAGGTTAGATCGAAATTGTTACCAGCTGTGCGAATGTTCCGTAAGTCTGACGCTCAGAACTTTCTGGGTTGGACTGATTTGAACTTCTGTCTTATCATCCTTTCTGGTCATCAGGGAAAATAAAGTATCAACGGCATGTCCTGCTACGGATCCCTCTGCCGATGTTACCGATATCAGGGAAACCGGCAAAATCAAACCGTCAAGGATATTGTCGAAACCTGCAACAGGGATCTGCCCCTTGAAACGGCGGCTGTCCTGAAGTACTGTAATTGCTTCAAGTGCCAATAGGTCACTGAATGCAAGTACACCGTCAAAGGGAAGCTTCTCATCGAGTACCTGTTCGAGTACGCTTCGGCACTGAGCCGACTTGATTCCGACATGGCGGATATACCGCGGATCATACGTCAGACCCTTCGCTTCATGTGCCATGCAGTATCCCTCCTG
>Ga0209429_10001066_pt1 | contig 17536 bp, 36 predicted proteins | sample BarGraNGADG00212_3_FD_184493 | JGI IMG/M metagenome (GOLD analysis project Ga0209429, IMG submission 184493) | Arctic peat soil microbial communities from Barrow, Alaska - Barrow Graham LP Ref core NGADG0004-212 (SPAdes) (version 2) | ecosystem: Environmental > Terrestrial > Soil > Wetlands >...
TTATAAGTTGTCTCTTAATGTCCTCATTCTAAGAACTACTTAACCTTGTACGTGTTAAAAGACGTCTAAGGCACCGGCTCCGTGGAGTCCGACCTCTTTCGAGGATATAGCTTAAAACTTTAGAGAACTGTGTAAACGTATTGCTTTCGCCTCGTTCACCATCATAATTGTATTTACATTTGTGCGAAGTACCTCTAATCTTGACTACGGTTGTCATTTGATTTTATGTTAGTGCTTACCCTACGTAATCTTCTGTCCATGAATCTGAGATTCATCTCATAATGACCGCAAATAGGAACTTGTGTAAGCGTCAGTGCTAGATATGTTTTATTCTCTAACAATCAAATGATTAAAAATTAACTGAGAAACTGATCTTTGCGTGAGTTCAGGAGTTTTTCCCTCCGGAGATCTTTTAAGTTTATCTTCCACATCCTCGCAAGTATAAGATTTATGTGTTCGTCCTATCAGCTATCTTGCGCTCAAGTTTTCACTTAGCATTTTCACTTGTATAACATACAATTTTTAATAGATGCCATCTATCAGGGTCCCTTGCGGGAGGACTTTTTACGAAGTATCGCAAAAAATTACTACAGTTTATAATATAACTGAGAATTATTGTTCCGAGCGTTTTTGGGAGTTTTCTCTCCAGAATTTTAAGGATTTTTAACCTTTGCCGTATTGTGTAGGCCGAAGCCGCAAATACATGAGCGGTATCTACTAATATACGTATAGCATTTCTGCCATCTGTAACTGTCATAGTATGATCACCGAAGTGATCTGGAGCTCCCGAAGGAGCGATTGCCTTGCGGCGTTTTTACGAAGTATCTCAAAAACTTCACTACAGTTATTATTTTATTAATTCAAAGAACGGTTTAAATATATATGGATGCAAAAAGCATTAGTTTTTTAACTTAGTGCACCAAGTGTTAAAGTTTTGTTAATCACCATTTACCTGGCTTATCCCAGTTTACTACTACAACCTTACAATCTTTCAATTCTGTTTCAATGATTTTTGATATTCTCTCCCAATCTCCACCAGCTAATCCAGCTCCAATTTTAGGCATTCCGATTGTTTTGCCTTTAAAATTAAAATTTATTTTTCGCATTATTAGAGCAATTGCTTCATAATCAACTTTTGGAGAATCTGTTCCGTAGTTATATTGTGTGTAACCATTTATGATAATAAAATCATAATGCGTGGCTTTACATTGTGTGTAACTTCCAAGTTTAAGGATATCTCCTTTTTTAGTTTTGCAATCTGCCGCGTAAGCTTCATAAAATTGTTCTTTAATCTGCTTAGCAATTCCTGAACCCATTGTGCAAAAACAATTTGCGCCATGAACAATTGCATCAAATTGTTTTATTTTGGCATATTCGAGCAAATCACCGTAAATTTCTATCATAATTCTATCATATAACGATTTTTTAGTAAATGCAAGCTTCCGTTTTTCTTTTCAAGGAAAACTAATCCTGACTTTAAAGCAACTAGCGCGGGTTCAGATTTAAGATTATGATGTTTTATCACCTTATAATTTCCTGCCTCCCAATATGCTTTTCCATCAGCATTGAGATCATCTTTTTCCATTATGACACAGTCAACATTTTTCATTAATTTTTTTATTTAATTGTTTTAGCTGCAATTTTATTAACCATACTTTCAAGAACATATGATGCTCCATGATTAAAACCGTATTGAAGAACTTGTACATATTGTGTAATGGCACGTATATCATCTGATTTTAACGTAATTATACATTCTTTTTTATACAATATATGATATGTGTTTTCTACAACAATATCTTTCTCAAATGAATAAAACGACTCTTTTCCAATTTTAGCAATTATGTTTTTGAAATGACCAAGCATACTTATCTGTGTCATTTCCGACGCCATAGTGAAAATACTACTGAATGCGCCTACTTCTTCTTTTTTTTCGTTTGTCATTTTATTTTATATTAAGCACATATCCGCAAGTTTCTATCATTTTTGCGTCACCGGTGTGTTTTCCTTCAGTATCAGATAATTTAATTGTAGGAATCCATTCATTTTCAGCTGTAGGTTTTGCTGCAGACATTTTAATAACCATATTCAAGGGTGTAACTCCTACATCATTTGATAAGTTAGTTCCTATCCCAAATGAACATTTAATTTGTCCATTACACCAGTCATTTATTTCCCTAGCCTTTATAGGATCAAGAGAATCTGAAAATATGATAGTTTTTGAAAGAGGATCAATTCCTAATTTCTTATAATTATCTATCACTTTTGTTGCAAATTCATATACATCACCACTATCTTGTCTTACACCATCATAAAGTTTTGCATATTTTTTACCAAATGATTTGAGAAAAGAATCTGTTGTAAATGTATCGCAAAGAGCAGTTCCAAGATCACCTTGATAAACATCTGCCCAATGTTTGAGGCCAAGTTCGTTAGCCTGTTGGAAGCCATATTTTGCTCCATGAAACATGAACCATTCATGTGCTTCAGTTCCTATAGGAGTTAAATCGTATAAAAATGCAAGATACACATTTGAAGTTCCTGGAAATAATTCTTTACGCATCCTTGTTTTAAGGTCTTCAACCATCTCTCTTTGTATTTCAAAAGAATATCTTCTTCGAGTTCCAAAGTCTGTAACTGTTATATTACTGTAATTGAATATTGCAGCTTTCTTTTCATTGTTTTCATGACGTTGATTTTCACTATAGTATTGTGTGAATTCTTTTTCTTTGATTTTTGTCATTTTGAAATACAATTCTGAAATAAGTGCTAAAAGAGGAACTTCCCATAATACAGTTCGAAACCAATACCCTTCGATATTTAATTGAAGCTCACCACCATTTTGTATTATGCCCACTTCAGAAGGATCATATCGATATCCCATAAGAAAATCAAAGTAAGTTGGGTCAATGTATTGACATTTTTCAGCAAAGAATTTCTTTTCTTCAAGAGTTAATCTAAGATCTGACATCAATATGATTTGTTCTCTTAATTCCTTTGCAAAATTTTCAGGAAAATCAACTTTTGAACGAAGAATAAAAGAATAGCGAACTTTTGCACGAGGAAAAAGTTTAATGATCGCATGCTGCATACTGAACTTGTAAAGGTCACTGTCAAGTATTGATTTGATAATAGGTTTCATATTTTTATTTTTAAGTGATTAAAAAATTAAGCTTCCTTCATCGTCCCAACGGCAATAGAGTTTGCCATTTTCTCTCAGAATACAATATTTAAGAGAATCATTACTTTCTTTTGACATGCAGTCATCATCTATAACTGTTGACATTCCTTCAATTGAATAAACTTTACCGCCAAAAGGAAGTTTATAAAGAAATGCGCCCTGTCCTTTTTGAAAATGCCATTTTGTTTCAGGAGTTTTTATTCCTGGCGTGCCAACTTCAAAACCTTCAATATATTGTTTAATAGCTGTAAGAGTTTTATCTTTACAACTATTTAAACTAACCCAAGCTCCTTCATGAGTTCCTTCAGTACCGCGATACATTTTACGAAATGTCACTTGATTAGCTCCAAGTTGTTTGCATTTTTTAATAATTTCTTCAGGAGTATAATCATCATAATCTTTCAACATATTCAAACTTAAACGAATGTTGAAGCCATTTCCTTTCAAAAATTGGATAAGTTTGTCAAGTTCGAAATCAAGTTTTTTGTTAATTCCGATTATTTCACTATTCAATTTTTGGTTAAAAATGCTGGCAACTGAAAGAGAAATGGTGTTAACACCAAGTTCTTTAAGCATTGCAATGTTATGATAATTATGATTATCTTTTCCAGATGCTGTATTAACTAAACTATCATCAAAGTCAGTTAACATTACGCCAGTAGTTTGTAATTCAACATTTGGAAATGGGTAGTTCATATCACGAAAAATATCGGCTAAACGACCGAGGAAATGATAGTTCTGAAGTGCTTCACCTGTTCCTGTTATGATACATGTGTTTACACCGTTCATGACTGCGTATTTAATACGCTTTTCGATTTGAAGTTTATCAAATGTATTTTCGTAAGTACAATCGTGCATACGAGATACACAAAATGGACAATGGTTCACACAGCCTTTAGTAGGGACTACAATAGAAATTGTTTGTATATTCATAATTATTTTATTCAGTATAAATTTCCCAATTAGTGTCCCATTCTTTTTCTATTCTCCATTTCCAAAATTCAGTAGGAGTGCATACTACGCCATCTTCCAATAGATACATACCACCTGATGTTAAAGACATCCATTCGTCAGGTGAAAAATAGTAATGTCTTACTTTTTTGCCTTCGCGCATTGCGCGTATTGCTTCTAATCTTGTCATATATTATTTGCAAATAAATTGCCAATTTACTCCACCCTGCCAAGCAACGCCCAGTGCTGATTCATGTGAAGTTTCTGAAAAATTTTGTATTACTGAATCGTAAATTTTACGTTCCTTATCAGTTAATGCATTATATTCAGTTTTTTGTTTTTTTGTTAATTTTTTCATGCTGCTAAAGATTTACGAATCATTTTTTCAAGTTTGTCTTTATCAGATATTTTGATAACCTGCATCCAATATTTTGGCATTTTTTTGAAAACTAAAGCCATTTGTTTAGGAGATAAAAATGCACGTGAGATATAATGAGTTACAAAAGAAGAAAGAATTTCAGCATCAGCTCCCGAAAAACCGACACCATTTGCGTCACGTGTTACTTCGTGTTCTTTTTCCATTGAAGTCTGAAATTCATAAATCTTTAAAAGAGCAGCAATTGCCCAAGATTTATTCGTAGATAACTGTTTCTTTACGAAATTACGAGTTTCACCTTTTGTAATTTCGTGTCCTATACCCATTGATATAATCGGGTCTTCATTTTCTACAAACATGATAATTAATTTTGATTGTATAGTAAATATAATCAAAATTTCTGACAAATAAAAATATTCTTTAACAAATTTTTAATAAAAATGCATATTTATTACAATTTTGTCTCTGGCCGTTCAAGAATGACTAAAAATCCTCCAAATGCCTTAAAAGAAAATGTTGCGCCAGTAGAGATTGAACAAAATTGAGGAGTCACAGATACAACTGTATATCCTTCATCGAGTAATGCTTGTAGTGCAATGCATTCAACTTCAGGTCTATCTAATTCAGCAGGTCGACAATATAATACTTTTTGCATAATTTTTTATTTTATTTTTTCTTCAATATCAGCGAGTGTTATAACAATTGCGCCAATTCCTACAGCAATCATTGCTTCAATATTTATAAGCAAAAATATTCCGTATAAACAAATGCTAAAAATTGAAGTAGCAATTACGTAATTACGTATTTTCATATTAATAGTTTCCTAAAAAGCTTAACACCCAACCATTTGCGCATGTAACTCCAGCTTCTTTAAGAACTGCAAGAGTTTCTGTTATGTCAGGATTTATTGGCATTGTGTGATCAATAATAACAAAAGTGTCATAACCAGCCAAAGCTGAATCAATTGCAGTTTCTCTTACACAATAATCTGTAGCTAAACCGCAAATATAAGTTTCTGTTACTTTATGTTCATCAAGAAATTCTTTTAGGCCTGTTTCTCTAAATCCACTATATCCTTGATCTAGATCATCTGTGCCTTTTTTGAAGACGTAGAAGTCTTTTTTACATTTTAATAAATCAACTTCTATGTGAAAATCAGATCCTGGAGTATTTTGAACACAATGGTCTGGCCATAAAGTATCTTCTTCTCCTGCTAAGTTTGTATATTTATCGAAAGGTTTTGCGCCTGAATGTTGTGAGGCGAATCCTTTATGATTAAATGGATGCCAATCTTTTGTAAAAATTATAAGATCAAATTTTGGTAAGAGTTCATTTATTCGTTTTACAATTACGTCTCCATTTGGTACAGGAAGCGAGCCATTAGGCATAAAATCTTGTTGTAAATCAACAACAATTAGTGCTTTTGTTTTTTTCATATTATTTATTATTAGGTTTAACTATTTGCTAATGTTTCTAATGCTATCCAAAGTTCTTCATACTTAAGACCTTTAAGATGCCAAATAAACATATCCATCTCTTTTTGATATGTTTTAAACATTGAGCTACCATGATCTTTTGAATATTTCATATTTGCATATCTGTCGCAAAGTTTTATGAAAGTTGCATGTTTATATTGATCTATACCTGCATAATATCCATGATTTGCTCTTGCTTCTCTATTTCTCCCTTTTTCATTTGTTAAAGCATATGCATATTCTGCAATAGTTTCGTTGGTTGCTTTTTTAACATCATTATATGTTTTGCCCGTATCTTCAATAACGTCATGAACCCAACATCCTGCAATTACATCTTCTCTATCTTTTTCTGGAATAAGATGAATAAAGCGTTCAGCTATTTCAACTACCATCCCAAGATGAAAAGAGTATGATTTGTCATCATACATTTGATTAACAGCAGTATGACAATTAATTGCGTATATTTTTACGTCTATCATAATTCTATTATTTTGCGTGGAATATTCACTGGGTTAATTCGTTTGAACATTGTGTTAAAATGACGTCTAATAACAGGATCAGTATCTATCAAGCGACCTATTGCATAAATAACTGCTGGAGTCATTGCTGCATTTTCTTTTAAATGTATAAAATTTCGAAGTTTGCTGTCAACTTCTCTGTAACCATCTCTTGAATTTCCTTTCCATTCTGGCATTAGTTGTCCAAGATCACCGAGACTTGAAACTCCAAGACCATCAGTTGCTAGTGCTTTAATTGTATTTCTTAATGCGTAAAATGCATCTTTATTTCCATCGTATTCGTTATCTGATAACCATTCGGCCATATCATAAACTTCAGTTTTCCAAAGGTTTTGGATCATTCCATAATCTCCTACATCTCCGTGTAATGTCCAGAACCCAAGTAAGTATTCTGTATAATTATCAGTTGAAAGAACCATTCCATTATTTTCTGATGCAAGATTATAAAGATAAATCATACGAAGTCTTGCTTTAATATTTCCATTGCGAATTTTCCAGGGTTTTGTATTATCTGGATCAATATCAGAATTAATATCTTCTGAAATGATATTAAAGTAACGTGATAAATTCACTTCTTCAAAATCAGTGCAAAAAGCTTTTCCAGTTAAAGTTGCTCTTTCAATTTCATCCGGAGCATTTGTCGACATCGGCAAACTTCTGCCTATCAACGGAATTTTTAATTCATCGCAAACTGGTTTCGCAAGAGCAGCACATAAGCAACTGTCCATTCCACCTGATATTCCAACAATAAGAGATTTAAGTTTATTTTTTACAATGTAAATCGCAAGTTGTTCTCGAATATTCGAGGTTGCTTTTCCGTAGTTCATATTATTGTTTATGTATTACAAAATTAAATCCTTGATATTTTTTATTAACTCGAACAAATTCGACAGTCATTCCAATTAAGGGTTTTATTGATTGCCTATGCATCCATCCAGTTCCATTAATTTCTTTTGAATCAATTATAATTTCTGGATATCCTTCTTCATCTGTGCCTCGATTTCCTGGCCAATGAATTGTTCCATCTTCAGCAATAACTGAACCATCTTTTTGTAATATCCCTGTTAAATTTTCCATAGTTAAATATAATCATTTTTTCTGACAAAAAAAAATTTTAATCACCATTTTTACTAAAAGAAATGATTACGTCAAGTAATTCCCATGGAAGAAGCTTCTTAACTTGTTCTTGAATTTCAATAGGAACTTCGCGATAAAAGGCTTCAGATATACCACCCGTAATACAAGCAATTGTATCACTGTCTCCACCTAAAGAAATTCCTAAGCGGATAGATGATTCAAAATCTTTACTTTCAAGAAAAGCAATTATTGCTTCAGGAACTGATCCTTGACAACTAGCATCAAATTTATATAAAGGACGTATTTGATCAATAGTTCTATCTAAATAATACCCAAATGTAGTTTCAACGAAAGTTTTAATCTCGGCTTTAGATTTGCCTGTGCGAGCAAGAAATATGCAACCTGCAACAGCTTGTGCTCCTTTTATTCCTTCAGGATGATTATGAGTAACTTCAGCACTAAACTTAGCTTGCTGTAAAGTTTCTTCAAGTGAGCCGAAAGCCCATCCTATTGGACTTACTCTCATTGCAGATCCGTTACCCCAACTATTGTAAGGTTTCATATCGCCATTTTGCAACCACTTTGAAAATCCTCCACCATAGCCTCTTCCTTCATATTTTTTACCAAACTTATAGTAATAATTTTCAAAATCTCCATCACCATAAATTGCCTCCATAGTTGCAAGTGTAAGAACACTGTCATCTGTAAAATCAGATAAATTTGTAAATAACGGAAATTCTGTTGTTTTTACGTTATGCCATTCATAAATTGAGCCGATGATATCACCAGCAATTGCTCCAATAATGTAATTCATTTTATATGTCTCTCGTTGTGTTTAGGTATGTTAAATATTCATCTTCATTTTCAATCCATTCAAGTAATTCAGTATCATTAACTTGTTCATGTTCTATTATGCTCCAAAGTGCATTATCCTGAGTAGCTTTATCGTAAGGAATAACGTAATAAATTTTCTTGATTTTTGCTGCGATTATGTTTTTAAGACATTCATCACAAGGTTGAAGAATAGTATATATTTCAGAACCTTCGACAGCTTTTCCTTCTGCAGCTGCAAAAAGTATGGCATTCATTTCTGCATGAACTTCATTCATTGAAGACCATTTATGGTGTTCTTCACGATGTAAAGTCGGAACATAATTTGGAAAATGATCACAACAGTTTTCAAATCCTGAAGGCGATCCATTTATTCCAGTTGATATAATTCTTTTATGATCTGCAATAACAGCACCAACTTGACGAGAAACACATTTAGATTCTTGTCCAAGTAAATAAGCAGTTTTTAAGAAGAAGTTTTTCATGATATTATTTTATGAGCTAATTGTTCTATTTTGCATACTTTATCAGGTTCTTCTTTTCTTCGAAGAGAGCCTTCACTGTCTAATACGCCTTTTTTAGTATCTTCTTCAGCTATTTCTTTCTCAACTTTAAATTTAGCTTCGTTATAGCTTTCTGCCATAACATAGTATCGTTTATATCCTAAAGTTGTAACTTCAAATAATTGTGTCATAATTTTGTATTTAATAACCTAACATTACCATTAAAAAAGATTTAAAATAGTTTTTGAATGGTCTATGAACTAAAACATGATGATCAACGCTAATAGTAGATATAACATGAAATAATTGACCCGATGTAACAGCCCAATGCATCAATGCATCTTCTTCTTTGACGATAACGTCACCTTTGAAATATATTTTAAAATTGTTTTTCATAATTTTAATCCTTCTTGTTTTTCATCTTCGGCTACAAGTGTTTCAAGCAATTTTGCAGCATCTTTAATAGATTGTTCCATTTTTTTAGCGTGATCGGCCCATTTATTAATATCGCCTGACATCCACGTAACATTTGCTGAATCTTTAAGATTCTTAGCAATGCCTTTTATGATTTTTATTTCTGTTGCGTCCATGTTATCCTAGTGTTATTCCACCTTGTTTATTAGGGTCATCTTCCATTAACGTATTAATTAATGCGATCGCATCAGCAATACCTCGTTTCATGTTGGCAATTTTATTATGCAAATCTTGAACAGTTGTTGCCGTTGTAATTGTCGTATTCATTAAATTTTGACATGCAGTTTTAAGTACTTTCTTTTCTAGTGCTTCCATAATTAATTGTTTAGTCTAAAATAATTCTTTGTATTCTGTTGATGAATTGTGTTCTATTGAATAGCTTTTTCCAGACATTCCAATTCCTGTAACAGGTCTTTCTGGAATAACATTATGTCCTTTGTTCTGAGAAATAATAGTCATAAATGCAATTGCATCTTTAGATTCTTTAAAAGCAGCTATTACTTCTACAACTCCAGGTGTTTCACATAAGCGAATTTGCCACATTAAATCTTTATTTGTCTTTACTTTAGTTTTCCCAATATGATAAGTCCATTTTTCTGGCGGCTTACCATTATATCCTAATTCCCATGATACATGCTCTATTCCCATAATATTATTTGTTTAGACTAATATAATCAAAAAAATTGTATTGTGAAAGTTTTTTCTGTTAATGTTTTGTTAAAATAACAAAAGGAGAGAATTTCTTCTCTCCCTTCAATTCCTTTATTTCAAAAGGCACCCTGTCGAAAGGTATTAGATTTCAATTTTATTGATTTCATGAATTACTGCTTCCAAGTCTATTTCAACTCTTTTAGCGCTTTCATAAATATCTGCTGTGTATCCGTAAAGACGGTGTACCTTTGTGCTTTCCTTAATCATAGTAGGAGCGTATCCACATATGTTGATTACGAAAACGTTAGGCGTTCCGTGCTTCTGGCAGTACCCCTTGTAAGAAGTTTCTACCTGGTCGGCCCCTTGCTCGTCTGAAATTATGAACACTCTATCGAACTTTCCTGACTGTTCAAGAATTGGGAAGATAGTACCCCATGAGGTTCCACCACCACAGTGACTTCCGTGTAATAAACCGTTCTTAAGCGAGTTGATGCTGTCAAGAGGGTTGAAGTTAACTTTCTGTGCTGAACTAGCGAATATGAACATTTCTGCGCCAATACCCTTAGCTAATGTAGCTGCAATTAATGCGCCCTTGTCAAGTGCGGATGAGTAGCCGCTTACACCCTTTCCAGTGTTGATTCTGGTGCTCATTGAACCTGATACGTCAAGCACAACTGCTGTTCTGCCTTCGTTGAAAAGTTCTGCAAGGTTAGGAATTGAACGTTCGTAAGCTAAGTTAAGTGCCGTAGCAACTTGTGTAAGCTGACGACCGTTGAACTCTACTAACATTACTTCAAGAGCAAGGTCAATCTGGTGTGGGAACACTAACGACTTCTTGATGAACTGTTCGTCTACAAGTTGTTCGCATGCCATTGTAAGCAATGCCTGGTCGGAAGTTTTAAGAATGTTACGTACGTTACGAAGTAATGCAAGGTACCCAATCTTCTTGGTCTTGATAAGGTCTGCGTAGTTGTCAGTCTTAGCTACGTTAAGTTCAACAGTTGCCTGTTCCTTAGTGATTGCGCCAGACTTAACTTTTGCTGCTACAGTCTTACCTGCGCTAGTGTTCTTATCTTCAACAGTATTAAACTGCTTAAGTAATCCAAGCACAAGTGCATGAAGTGCAGGAATTTCAGTTCCCATTTCAGTACGAATTGGAATATTTGCGTATTCTGCCTTGTATTTAGGATTTTTTGGGTCAAATTTTGTTCCTTGAATACCCTTCTGATATTCAACTTCAGTAAGTGTAACTGTTCCATTCATTTTTGTAGGAATAGGACGTACTAGGTTAACGATGTCGACAAGGCTTACACCACGTGACTTCATTTGGTACTTAGCTAATGTGTAAGTATCAGTGTGTTCAATAGCTTCCTTAAAGCCTTTCTTTATTGCGTTTGGAATAGGTGCTTCAACACCATTCTTTGCCTGATAGCATGCAAGGATTTCTGCCATGTCGTCAAGACGATATACGATACCTCCGAAGTTTTCCTTACGGTCTCTCTTCGAGAAGAATCTCTTTGCGAGTTCAGTTCCTGAAAGATGTGGGATCATTTCAACTGCTCCGTAATGAGTGACGGAACGCTGTCCGAAAACAGTACGTGCATAAATGAGTGCTTTTGCAGCAAACAAAGCGTTCTTTGATGCTACTGCATTAATAACTGACTTGAAACGAGTTTCACGTTCAGTTTCGTGTTCGTAGTATGTGTTACTGAGGCCAGTGGCCAAAAGGCCAACCAACTCTTTTTCAGATTTTTGGGTGTAGCCTTCGCCTCCCTGATGTGTAATTACAGGCTTAATTTCTGGATTACTTACTCTTTTTTCATTGTACTTTGCCATTTTGACCTCCTTTTTACTATTAAGCAACATTGCTCAAAGAATTAATTTTATTTATTTTTAATGATGCCTACGATATTTGTAGGTAAACTTTTTTCAAGATCTTTTACAATCTGTGATCTTATGTCAACTTGAAAATTTTCCATCATAAAATCAACTTCCTTTTCTCTCCATTTACAAGCTTCTTCAAAATTTTGTTCATGAACACATCGTGCTTTATTTTCTTTAATTTCATTAAGTTGTTCCTGTATTGTCATTTTTGCTCGTTTTTAATTTCATCTAATTTATTTTGCATCGCAATATAATTTGACACTATCTTTGCAAATTTATAAATTGATGGATGCTCCCAAACTTCAAATTGATCAAGTATTGCGTAACTTCCAAAAGCAGTTTTAATTGCTTCGTTTTGTGTTATTATGCTTATATCGTTCATGTTAGCAAATGACTATAAAATGTTTTCTTTTTGGAATATTATTGAAATTATCTCCACAATCTACAGGTCTTAATTTTTTGTCTTCAGTGTCTTCTCTTGCAACTTCAGACCAGCCATTTGATGTTCCTGACATATTTTCTCTATTTGCAACTTCAAGAATTTCTTCATCAGTTGCATCAGCTACCGCACATACTTGCATATAGCAAACTCCAATCATTGGTTGTGTTACGATTACTCTTTCCATTTTGTCATGTGTTTTAAAAATTTAAAAACAAAAAACCCGGTGAATTTGTGATTCCCGGGTTAATAAAATATACTCAAATCGTAAGCTTACGATAAAAGTTTAAATTAAAAAATTGGGAAATGTGATTAGAGTATGTTTAGCAAATTCATAGATTAGCGATGTAACTCTTTATCTTACCACAATCAATTATATTATATATACAGTCAAATATCAATAGTTTTGTTACTTAATGTTAAATTTTTGTTAAAAATCTTCTATTTCAGGTCGAGGCTTCATCTTGTAAACATGCGGGTTTCCATCGGGTGGAGTCCATGTAGTAGTTGATATAGTTTTTTTATGACCACAAACTGCGCATTCTCTAATTTTCTTTTCTCCATTAGATATAGATTCAGTGAGAATATTGAAATTGTCAATTTCTCCGCATTTAGAACATCTTTGTTTTGGGTCTGGTAAATGACAATACATATTGATTGAATTAAGTATGAATATAATCAAATAATTTGACAAATAAAAATATTTTCTGTTAAGTTTTTGTTAAATTATTTTCCACTACATTGAAGATATTGTATAGAGTATTCTCTTATCACAACTATAGTTGGATCACATCCTGTTCCATCAACTGATCCTGATAATGAACAAAGATACCAACCTTTATGAAGTTCTATTATTACTTTATCACCAGGATTGAGTTTTTGTACAATTTGAATACCTTCACCATTTATCTTTAGAGTTTGAATTATATCTGAACTTAAGTTTTCAACTTGTAAAATTCCTTTGTCATTACACTCAAAATCTATACATGACGTATTTAATGATGCAGATATAATCATTAACGTTACTGCAATAAGAAATAATTTAAATCTTTTCATGTATGAATATAATCAAATTACTTGACAATAAAAAACTAAATCTGTTAAAAGATTGTTAATATTTTAAAAATATGCATATCTCACTTTTTATATATCATATATTAACAGTTTCTTAACACGTTTTCCATAAAATAGTAATAGTTATGTAACATTTAGAAATAATTATATAAAAACTCTGGTTAGTTTTATTCATATAAAACTGAATATATATAAAAAAATATCAATATGAAAAAACTAATCATCGGATTAATGGCAACCGCATTATCATTAACACTTATCCCTTCTGTAAAAGCAGATAACGTAAAACCTGCAATAACAATGACTGTTCCAGGAACAGAAACATCAGCACAAACAATAGATGTTAGAGTTAGAGAAACAAATCATAATAGAAAAGATAATAACATAACTGTTAGAGAAAACAGAGAATCTAAAAAAGAATTAAGAGAAACTGCCAAATACAGTAATCACAGAGATGGCGTCATTTTTATTGGTGGAGGCACTCTTCTTATTATTATCATTCTTATTATCATTTTACTTTAACTAAAATAATTAAACATCATGGGAATATTACTTATTATCGCTATTTGTTTAATCTTATTCTGGGGCGTTGGAGTATTTGTATTCGCTGCAGGAGGAATAATTCACATACTTTTAGTACTCGCAGTAATTGCTATTCTTTTTAGAATTATTACTGGACGAAGACTATAAATTAAAATAAATCATTATTATGCCAATACTTACTATTTTGATTGTATTAATCTGCATCGGAGTTATCCTATGGCTTGTTAATACATACATTCCAATGGATGCCAGAATCAAAAACATTTTAAATGTTGTTGCAATTATTTTAACAATTGTTTGGCTTCTTAAAGTATTCGGAGTACTTCATTTTTTAGGTAGTGCTCGAATTTAAAATAAAATAACATCATGGAAAAACCAGTTGCTAAATTTGAAAAAACTAGAGAAAATATTTCAAAATTAGGAAAAACCTTGTCTATGTGGTCTGAAAAAGATCCATTACCAATTGATCCATCAACCAACGTTGAAGAATCAGTAGAAAAAAAATAAAAATAAATTTGTTTTAAAACTTATATAAGGATAACTTATGTTATCCTTTTGTTTTGAAAATTTTTATGTAAAAAGCTAAAACTAAAAGTTTGCAATGATATATAAACTATAATAACCTTGTGATTGGGGATTTAGTGTTCATTTTGAACATTTGAGTTGGAGAAATACCAATGAATAAATTCTCAAATATAAAATAATGTAAGGAAAATGTACTCACAACCAAATTACCAAACGGCATCTGTGCCTGCAGTATTTGTCACCAAAGGTAGACAACGACTAAAACAGTATAACGGAAACGGAAACGGAACCGTTTATCTTAAAAATGGAGATGAATTCGAACTTGAATTATTCAATCCAACAACCAACAAAATTTTAGCAAAAATCAGTATGAACGGGAAATCTCTCGGTTCAGGAATTGTTTTGAGACCTGGCGATAGAGTATTTCTTGAAAGATATCTTGACGATGCACGTAAATTCCTTTTTGATACTTATGAAGTTAATGGAGCTGATGCAGAAGTTAAACAGGCTATCAAATTAAATGGAGTTGTAGATGTTGAATTTTTTGATGAACAAAAGCCAAACAACTTGATTTACAATTCATCTACAATTACATACACAAATTATCCTGTATGGACGAGAAATTATCCACAACCAGGAATTTTCTTCACTAACACTGGTGGAAGTTCACTTCCTAATACAGATGAAACAAATGTTAACAACACTCTTAAAACAAGGGGTGCTAAATCAAAAGGAATAACTGGCAATCAAAATTGCACATCTTATTCAGCCAATGCAGGTGATTCAAAAGTTTTTTCACAACCAGTTGCTGATATGTTCATGAACGCTACTCCATGCTCAGCAAGAGTAGAACCATTAGAAACAGGAAGAGTTGAAAAAGGGTCAACATCAAATCAAGCATTTGTATATGATTCTACATCATTCAATTCATGGTATTCATGGAAAACAACATGGACTATTCTTCCAGAATCTCAAAGATCAGTTACAAAAGAAGACTTAAACGTCTATTGCGTAAACTGTGGAGCAAAAAGAAAAAAATCAACACATAAATTTTGCCCAAATTGCGGAGCAAGATTCTAATCAATTAAATATCGTCACAAGGTTATATACGACAAAAGAGCACTAAAAGTGCTCTTTGCTGTGTTAGAATAATCTTCGTTTATCGTTTTGTTTTAAATGATTAATCTTTTAAATTATCTATAGTTAGTTTTGCATTTTTTTCTGCTTCATCTTTTTCTTTAAAAGGTTTCACGCTTGCTACAAATACCTTACCATCTTTGGATTTAATTACAAATTCAAAATCATGATAGATGGGATGCTCATGTGTTTCCACATTATATCCTTCATATGAAAAAAGATTTATGATCATGATATCATCCAACCATTTTTACTTCCGATTAAACGGTTGATATAAAGTTTTGCATTTATTTCAGCTTCAGTGGGAAATGGGAATTCTTGTTTTCCTTCCACGACAAGTTTCATATCTTTAAAGATATTGTACTTATAAGCAGCGGGTGATTCAATTATTTCAATTACATACCCTTCATGGTGAACGTTTTTCATAGTTATATGTTAATAAGTTAGTTGAACATTAAGGACTCGAACCTTAAATACATCCGTCAAAGGGATGTGTGTTAGCCATTACACCAATGCTCAAAAATGCTACTTTATAGTTAGTAGCCAACCTCCGAGTCCACCACTTTATTTTGAGAAAATAAAGAAAACTTAGTAGCGAGAGACAGATTCGAACTGCCGTTCCCTTTCGGGTTAAAGGTTATGAGCCTCCGCTGGGAACCAACTCCAGTCGACCTCGCATATATAAGTTATTATAGATTATATATCAAACTCAAATAAGAGTTTTAATGGTTTTAAAAAATTTGTGGCGATGGTGGGAATCGAACCCACGACCGCGGTTTTAGAGACCGATGCTCTTCCACTGAGCTACAAAGCCAAATTACTGAAGGGTTCCTCACGAACAAACCACGCCATAAGACGTAAGCCTTCTTCAGTATATAACCTACGTGGTACCTAGATTACTTTTATTCTTTGATTTTACTCATTTGTTGCATCCCTTCAAGAGTCTTTGCAATTTTCGCTTTATGCTGATTAAGAAAATTATCTGAATCAGTTTCAGAATAATTTAATTCAGCCTGAGATAAACTTTTGCCTCTTAACAAGGTGTAAGCAGCGTATAAGATTCTTAATTCATGAGAATTACAAAAAGCTTTATACTGAGCATCTTTTGGCTCAATGGTTCTTTCGAGTTTGTTTTTCTCTGATTTTCTCTGGTCTTTGTAGAGTTTCTGATTATCTACATAAGTTTTGATTAAATCTTTAACAGGTCTTGTGTTAATTTTAACGATTGTTTTTTCTATTGTTTCCATAATGATTTTTTTAATTTTAGTTTGAATTTTTAATTGTTTGTTATTAGCACTGAATTAAAAAATCATTAAGGGGGTCTGGATTGGTTCTAACGTTTCATAATGTTAAATTTAGTTTAGTTATTGATAATTTTTTATTTAAGTTTTCTATGCAAGTTATGATTAATTGTTTTCGCCATTTCCAAGATGTTGGATGTGGCAAGTTCATAAATGGTTCATATCCTAATTGTTTTAAACCAGTTTCGGCTTTTTTACAAAGTGTTATAACTGCAAACCATTCATCGTATTCTATTGTTTTTTTCAACCAAGCCAAATCAAGAGGAAATTTTTGTTTGTTGTTATTTGATATGTATGGTGTAGTTTCTCCAAAATATAAAGTAAAAGCTGTATCTTTGAAATAAGGAACGAAACGAGCATATGTAGCATTTTTCATATTTATGGTGTCAGTGTTGTAAACAGGAATTTTTAATTTTCCTGATCTGCACATCCACACATTTTCCAATATGAATAATACTTTAAGTTCCTTCATTTATTTATTTAAGATTAGCTAACTGGTCATTGAAATATTTATTTAAAAAAGTTTTTTTCATTTCAACAACTTCTTCTCTTTTTCTTGAAACGAAATCATTTTTTAACGAGTCAAGGTTAACCCA
>Ga0209429_10001067_pt1 | contig 17535 bp, 16 predicted proteins | sample BarGraNGADG00212_3_FD_184493 | JGI IMG/M metagenome (GOLD analysis project Ga0209429, IMG submission 184493) | Arctic peat soil microbial communities from Barrow, Alaska - Barrow Graham LP Ref core NGADG0004-212 (SPAdes) (version 2) | ecosystem: Environmental > Terrestrial > Soil > Wetlands >...
GGTCTCGGCGGATGAAACCGCCTCCGGTGCCGCCGCGACGGCGCAGACACACCTCAAAGTGTTGGGCGGCGTGTACGTGGCGCACCCCGGCACGACTCCCGCGCCCAGCCCAGGCGTCACCCCCGCTCCCCCTCCGACGCTTGTTGAGGCGATCCACACCGTGCGCGCCACGGCCGAGGAGGTCGCTGGCTCGACGCACGACGCGGACCTGGCATTCCTGGCGCACTCGATCGATCTCGACTGGGCGCTGCGCGAACTGTGGGCGACACGCGTCGCAGCCAAGTCGACCGCCGACGCCGCCGCGGCGAAGGCATCCGCGCAGGCATCGGCGTCTCCCACGGCCGATCAGCCTGCCTCCGAGCCCTCTGCAACTACTCCCACCCTCCTGCCCGGCGACTCCGGCAACGCGCCCTTCCCTCGTGCCGACGGGTCAGCGCCGGACTCGGCGGGCTCGACGAACTTCGCGCCAAGTGCCACCACGACGGGCCTGAGCGCGGAGCAGTTGAGCACCCTCACCCTTGCCGAGGACGAGGCGCGCTTTGCCTACGAGACGATCGCCGCGCTTGAATTCGGCGCGCTCAGGGAAAGCGTCCTCGCGAGGATGCGCCTGCACGCTCAGCGCTCGGATGCCCTGGCTTCCGTGCTGACAACGAAATCTGGTGCCGCACAAGCGAATGCGGCAGACCCGCGCACTCCCCTGTACCAACTTCGGGACGTGAACCTGCCTGACCCTAACTCGCGCGAGACTCTCGAACGCTCGATCGAGATCGACCTGGGCGATCGCTACGCCGCGCTCCTTGACGGTGCGTCGGGTGCCGATGCCGCGTGGCTGCTCAACGCGGCCTTCGACTCCTACGCGAGGGCAATGGCCACGCCCGGCTTCACTACGGCCGACCTGCCGACGCTGCCAGGGCTCCGCGTGGGCGCCGCTACGTCGTCGGCTTCACCCAAGCCGCCGGCCCGTGCCTCTGCCCCAGCGTCGGCCGCCCCCGCCTCGGCCGCCCCCGCCTCGGCCGCCCCCGCCTCGGCCGCCCCCGCCTCGGCCGCCCCGACGCCGACAGCGGGCTAGCGCCCCTCGACCTCGTCGCGCACGGCGATCGCTGCGGCAGGGTCATCCGTGACAATGGCGTCAATTCCCGCGCCGATAAGCGCGCGCATGTCCGCCTCGGCGTTGACCGTCCATGCCCTCACCGCGACGCCCGCGAAAGCGAATCCCTCGATCATCCCTGGTAGACCGAGCGTCAGGTAGTGCGGATGCGCCGCATCGGCACCCATGTGAAGCACATAGGCCCACGGGTCGACGAGCGCCTCCTCATAGAGCGGCGCGATCGAGACGGACGGCTCGCGCTCGCGCAGGGCCACGAGCGTGAGGTGATTGAAGGATGAGTAGACGAGGCGGTCTGCCATTCCCGACGCGTGGTGGGCCGCGATGACGGCGTCCTCGATGCCCTGATCGAGCACGGGGCCGTTCTTGACCTCGACATTGAGCACGAGGCTCGTGGGCGCGAGGAGCTCGAAGACCTCGGCGAGCTCGGGGATGCGCGCCGTGCCGAATGCCGGGTTGCCGACGTCAACCGCGGCCAGTTGGTCGAGCGTCAGGTCGCGGATGAGCGCGGTCGAGCCGTGAGGGAGCGTGACCCTGGGGTCGTGGCGCACCACGAGGTGTCCGTCCGCAGTCAGATGCACGTCGAGCTCGATGCCGTCGGCACCCTCGGCGATGGCGAGTTCAAAGGCGGGAATCGTGTTCTCTGGTGCGCGCAGGCGAGAGCCGCGATGGGCCCAAATGGCGGTCATGACACGAGAGTAGGACGTTTCAGTGTCGACGGCCTTGCGGCGCGGTGTCGGGGGTCTGAACGGACGGGAGACTGTCGGTCACTTCGCTGACGGGCCGACGGCAAGGCACCCCAAGGGGCGTCTCGCCACCGTTGCGGAAGTCCCCACTCGCATCCGGGGGGCAACACCGACGGCGATTCCCTCCGAATCTGCCGGAGGTGCGCATACGAGCCGGCCTCTACTCCCGTCCCTCCAACAAGCATTCGTCCCCAACGATCGCGCAGTATTCAGTTTGACTGCATACCTGTAAGCAGTCAAACTATCTACCATGACGGGACAGATGAGACAGCAATGGTTGCACGGCTTCTTGGACCTGAGCCTGCTAGCCCTCCTCGCCGACCGGCGAGACTACGGACTGGGATTGGTGGAACGGATGTCTGCCGCAGGCTTCGACGAGGTTCCCGGCGGGACCCTGTACCCCTCGTTGCTCAGACTCGAGAAGCAGGGCCTGGTCCGGACCGAGTGGGAGCCGTCGACGTCGGGACCTCGGCGCAAGTACTACGAGCTCACCGCCGAGGGACATCGCGCGGCCATCGAGCGCACTCAAGGGTGGGAGGACTTCAGGTCCACGATGGATGCCGTGACCGCATTCACACGGGCCCCCATCGGGGAGCAATTATCATGACGTCCCCTCACGAATGGGGCGCACGCCTGACCGAGCACCTGACGGACGCTGGTATCGATGCCCGTGAGGCGCACAGACTCGCCGCCGACTCGCTCGCCGAGGCAGAAGATGCCGGTCAAGACCCCGCCGCGCTCTACGGTCCTGCCGTGACGTATGCAAGCACCATCGCTCACACGATCCGCGCCGCGACCGTCGGGTTCGCGCCGCTTGGGCGCGTGCGCGGACCGGTCGTGCTGAGACTCAGTCAGGTGACCAAACGCTACCGGCGTCGCACCGTGTTGCGAGGTGTGGACCTGACCCTTTGTGGCGGCGAGGTGGCGGCGGTGGTGGGGGCCAATGGGTCGGGCAAGTCCACCCTGCTGAACATTTGCGCAGGGGTCACCCGTGCGACCGGCGGGACCGTCGAGCGCTCCCCGCGCGTGGGCTACGCACCTCAGCAACACGGCGTGGCACCACTCCTGACCGCAGCGGAACACTTCCACCTCTTCGGCGCCGTCCACGGCATGAGCGGGCGCGAGTCAGAGGCGATCGGTGCCCAACTCTCACAACAGCTCGGATGGCGACCTCGCCCTCACGTAATAGCCGCCCACCTCTCGGGAGGAACCCAACAGAAGTTAAATGTCGTCCTCAGCGAGCTGAGCCGGCCCGACCTCATCCTGCTCGACGAGCCCTACCAGGGCTTCGACCAGGACTCGTACATCGACTTCTGGGACCAGGTCTACAAATGGCGCGACGCTGGCGCCGGAGTCCTCGTCGTGACGCACCTCCTGCATGATCTCGAGCGAGTCGATCATCTGGTGGAACTGCCGAGGGTGGACGAGTCATGACGCTATTGATGACCGTCGCCGTGACGAGCCTCAGGGAGCTCACGCGTCGCAGAGCGGCGTTGTTCTTCGTCTTCTTCCTCCCGCTCGTCTTCTTCCTGGCACGCATTGACGTGCCCTGGCAGGCCCTACGCTTCCTTGCTCTCGGCGTCGGATGGGCGATAGCCACCTTGGCGTTGTTCAGCCATGTGGGCGCCCGCAGCCTCGATCACGGGCTTTGCGTGATCGGCGCCTCGCCCACCGCGCTTTTCTTCGGACGGCAGCTCGCCATCATCACCACCGGTCTCGCGATGGCGAGCGTCTACTTCGTCTTGGTAGCCGCCACGCAGGACGTGCCACGGCTCCCTGCGGTGGCGCTACTCCTCATCACCACCGTGCTCGTCTCAGCGCCGCTGGGAGCCCTCGTTAGCCTGGTCGTCCCGCGCGAACTGGAGGGCGCGCTTGCGCTGCTGTCGATCATGGCCCTGCAATTGCTCGTTGACCCCAGCGATGCCGCGACCAAGCTCCTGCCGCTGTGGTCCACCCGCGAGCTCTCCGCATACGCCATAGAACCCGTGGGCGCCGATTCGTTGTACCGCGGCATGACCCATTTCGTGATCGCGCTTACGGCATCCGTCTTGATCGCATGGGCCGCCAGCGTCCTCCGGCTCAGGCCGGTGCGGTTGGAAGCGCCCGCCGCAACCTAACCGGCAAGCGCCTCGCGCACCGCAGTAGCGACAACCATCACGGCCTCGCCCACAGGGATCTCGACCGAGTCCCCCGTGACGCGGTTCTTGAACTCGACGGTCCCGTTGTCCAGTCCGCGGCCCACCACCAGGATGAACGGCGCGCCCAGCAGCTCGGCGTCCTTGAACTTCACTCCGGGTGACACCTTCGGACGGTCGTCGTACAGCACCTCGATGCCAGCGGACTCAAGCCCCGCCGCCAGGTCGTCGGCAGCCGTGAACACCGCGTCGTCCTTGCCGGTGGCCATCACGTGCACGTGATACGGCGCCACGCCGATGGGCCACGTGAGGCCCAACTCGTCGTGGTTGTTCTCCGCCAGCAAGGCGACCGCGCGCGTGACGCCGATGCCGTAGGAGCCCATCGTGGGGGTCACCTGCTTGCCGTTGATGTCGAGCACCTTGAGGTCGAGCGCGGCCGCGTACTTACGGCCCAACTGGAAGATGTGGCCGATCTCGACGCCGCGCGCGAGCTCAAGTGGTCCCGAGCCATCGGGAGCGGGGTCGCCCGCACGCACATCGGCGGCCTCGATGGTGCCATCGGCAACGAAGTCGCGGCCCATCGTGAGGTCAAAGACGTGGCGGCCGGGAGCGTCGGCGCCGGTAATCCAGCGCGTGCCCACGACGACGCGCGGGTCGACGAGGTACGGAATGGCCGTGTCGCCCTCGGCGCCGCGCTCCACACCCGCCGGACGCGCCTGCGAACCAAGCGCGCCGGGGCCGATGTAGCCCTTGACGAGTTCCGGGTGCTTCTTGAAGTCGTCCTCGCTGGCCGCCTCGACCGTCGCGGGCGAAAGGGCCGCCTCGAGTCGCGTCATGTCGGCCTCGCGGTTGCCGGGGATGCCGACCACCAGGAGCGAGCGCTCGCCCGCGGGGGATGTGAGCGCAAGCACGACGTTCTTGAGGGTGTCCGCCGCTTCCCACTCGCGATCGGGGCGGGGGTGCGCGGAATTGGCCACGGCGACGAGCGTCGCGATGGTCGGGGTATCGGGGGTGTTCTCGACGTGTGCTGCGGGGGCGTCGGCGATGTCGAGCGCCGGCGGGACCGTCGTCGTCACCGCCTCGACGTTGGCCGCGTAGCCGCCGGGCGAGCGCACGTACGTGTCTTCCCCCACCTCGGTGGGAGCCAAGAATTCCTCCGACTTGGATCCACCCATCGCGCCCGACTGCGCCTGGACGACCACGAAGGGGATGCCGAGGCGGTCGAAGATGCGCACATACGCGTCGCGCTGCAGCTTGTACGAGCGCTCAAGGCCCTCGTCGTCGATGTCGAAGCTGTACGAGTCCTTCATGATGAACTCACGGCCGCGCAGCAGGCCCGCGCGGGGGCGCGCCTCGTCGCGATACTTGGTCTGGATTTGGTAGATCGTGAGCGGCAGGTCCTTGTACGACGAGTACAGGTCCTTGACCAGCAGCGTGAACATCTCCTCGTGCGTGGGCGCGAGCAAATAGTCGCCGCCCTTGCGGTCCTGCAAGCGGAAGAGGTTGGGGCCGTACTCGGTCCAGCGGCCGGTGACCTCGTAAGGCTCGCGCGGCAGCAGCGCTGGGAAGTGCACCTCTTGGCCGCCTGCGGCGTCCATCTCGTCGCGAATGACCTTCTCGACCTTGGCGAGCACCTTGAGGCCGAGCGGGAGCCACGTGTAGATGCCGGGAGCGGCGCGGCGGATATAGCCCGCCCGGATCAGCAGCCGATGCGAGGCCACCTCGGCGTCGGCAGGGTCTTCACGGAGCGTGCGGAGAAAGAGAGTTGTCATGCGGAGCATGAGGCTAAGCGTAGCCGTGCGCCTTAGCCCGCCTGCGCGCCGGCCACCCCGGTGGCCGACGAACTCGGATGCGCAACCCTCCGCGCGGCCAGGTGGATCGGCCGCTCGACCCATCGGGCGAATGCCCATGCAATCACGAGGCTAGCCACCACGGCGACGGCGACGGCCAAGCGAGAGCCCGGGAACGCGAACGCCGCTGTCTTGATGATCGGCTCGTGCACCAAGTAGAGCGAGAAGGACACGACCCCGGTCCACTGGATCACTCGCGACTCGAGGAACTTGACCCACGGCGTCCATACCAGCGCGAGAACCACGATGGACACGATGCCCACGAGAGTCAGCACATGGGTGATCGCGGTCATTCTCGCCGTGGCTGTGATTCCCTCGTGCCACCACCCGGCGACAACGAGCACTCCCGCGCCTGCGAGCGCCGCGATACCCCCCACCCACGTCGCGGCACGCGGCGCGGCGTCTAGCCGCCCCCTCGCGGCGCCGAGCACTGGAACCGCCGACGCTAGCGCGGCTCCCATCGCAAACATCGGCAAGTAATTTGCCGCGTCCCCGCCGCCTGAGACGCCCGCAAACGACACGAAGATGGATGCCAGCAGCAGGAGTCGGTAGTTGATTCTCTTTGCCGCCAACACAAAGACTGGCAGAAGGAGCGAGAAATAAAGCTCCCAACGCATCGACCACAGTGGGGTGATCGCTCCTGAAATGCCGCCGACCATCGTCAGGTCACGCAGGATACCGGTGGCCCCATACGTGCGAACACTGCCGTCGAGCCATATCGAAAGACCTTCGGCGTCTCGCGGCACGGCGGCGAACAGTACCCATGCGAAGAGCGCCGCAGGCAACACGGGACCGATGAGCCGCAACAACCGACTCGGCACGTAGGTGTCCCAGGCCGCGCCGTCGCGCCCCATGGCGCGCACCAACACCAGTCCCGACAGGACAAAGAACACATACACCGCCTCTGTTCCCGCCCAACCAAGGTGCAGAGGGGAGAACGTGAGGATCCGAGCGAGGCGGCTCTCCGTCGGCAGTCCGAAGGAGGCCGCCGCCAGCGAAGGAACGGTGAGGAGCGCGTGATGAGCGACGACGACGAGCGCGGCGAGACCACGCAGTCCGTCGAGTGAGGCCAATCGGCCCGATGTGCGATACACCCGTGCCCTCTCGTGCGTCCGGCGTCTCGAGGTCGGCCAGTGCTAGAACATTACCGTGGCGAAGGTTCCCACCCGCTCGAAGCCAACGGCCTCATACGCCCGCAACGCAGCGACATTGAAGTCGTTGACGTACAACGAGACCGTGGGCGCATGATCGGCGCGCACGTGGCGCACGAGGTCGGCCATTCCAGCGGTCCCCAACCCCTTGCCCCTCAACGCTGGATGAACCCACACGCCTTGAATCTGGGCGACCTTGCCGCCAACGACCCCCACCTCGGCCTTGAACAACACCGCCCGCTTGCCGTCGACGACGCCATAACGCACGTAACTGTGGCCTTGCCTCACGAGTCGCGTGAGTCGGTCTTCGTATGCGTCCCTGCCGTGGGTCAGCGGGTCATAGCCGACCTCTCCCACAAACATGTGGACGGCGGCGGGCAGGAGGGCGTCGTAGTCGGCCATCGTGGCCCTGCGCATCGGCTCCGCGTCGACCGGGGCCTCCGCTACCGCGTGAGGGTGGCCCTTGATGGACATGGACACCTGAGACGGCCGCAGCTGCCGGGCGGGCCCCCACCACGGCTCGACCCTGCCCCACAGATCGAGCGTCAGCGTCGCCTCGCCTACCAATGCGGCGGGCCTGCTCAGCCTGGAGACGATGGACGACGCAATTTCCGCTCTCGCGTTGTCGGTCTCTTCGTCGTCGCCCGTGGGAAGCACCGCCGTGAGATTGGCGCCGCACCAGATCACCCCCGCGATATCCCTGCTCACGCGGCCACGCTTGCGCACCACCCACAGTCCGGTAGGAATGACCCCCGCACGAGATGCGGTTTCCAGGTGCATCGCCGGCACGACATTGGTGACCGGGTCGAGCGCGCACAATTCGAGCCCCTCCGCCACGTCCCGTCGCTGCGCGGGCGCCAGCGAATATTGGCCCCTCCGCAACAGCGAGTCGGTCACGGAAGTGACACCACCTGCGGGGTCGCCCCCTCGACGGGTTCCATCGTCTCGGCGAGCTTGAGGGCCTCCTCGATGAGCGTCTCGACGATCATGCTCTCGGGCACGGTCTTGATGACCTCGCCCCTCACAAAGATCTGGCCCTTGCCGTTGCCAGAGGCGACCCCAAGGTCGGCCTCCCGCGCCTCGCCGGGTCCATTCACGACGCAACCCATCACGGCGACCCGCAGCGGCACCTCCATGCCCTCGAGCCCCGCAGTGACCTTCTCCGCCAGGTCGTACACGTCGACCTGCGCACGCCCACACGAGGGACACGACACGATCTCAAGCTTGCGCGGTCGGAGGTTCAATGCCTGGAGGATCTGGATTCCGACCTTGACCTCCTCAACGGGAGGAGCCGAGAGGGAGACGCGAATCGTGTCGCCGATGCCTTGGCTGAGCAACGCGCCGAATGCGGTCGCCGACTTGATCGTGCCCTGGAACGCGGGACCGGCCTCGGTGACGCCAAGGTGCAACGGCCAGTCGCCACGCTCGCTCAACATCTCGTATGCGCGCACCATCACCACAGGGTCGTTGTGCTTGACCGAGATCTTGAAGTCGTGGAAGTCGTGCTCCTCGAAGAGGCTCGCCTCCCATACTGCCGACTCGACAAGCGCCTCGGGCGTCGCCTTGCCGTACTTGGCCAGCAGGCGCGGGTCCAGCGAGCCCGCATTGACGCCGATGCGAATCGACGTGCCGTGATCCTTTGCCGCCTGGGCGATCTCCTTGATCTGGTCGTCGAACTTCTTGATGTTTCCAGGGTTCACACGCACTGCGGCACAGCCTGCCTCGATCGCGGCGAACACATACTTGGGCTGGAAGTGGATGTCAGCAATCACGGGGATGTTTGACTTCTCCGCGATCGCGGACAGTGCGTCGGCGTCGTCCTGCGTGGGACAAGCCACGCGCACAATGTCGCAACCCGCCGCGGTGAGTTCGGCGATCTGCTGAAGGGTCGAGTTGACGTCTTCCGTCTTGGTGGTGCACATCGATTGCACCGAAACGGGCGCGTCTCCCCCGACGTAGACGCTACCCACCTTGATCTTCCTGGTGGGCCTTCTTGCAGCGAGGGTGGGGGCCGGCATGGTGGGCATTCCCAGTCCAACAGTCACGTGAGTCACTCCTTGGTTTGTGCCTGTCACGCCACGCGAACGGGCGCCACAATGTCGGCGAAGACAAGAACAAGGCTCATAAGGATAAGTATTCCGAAGACGCCGTAAGCCACAGGCATCATCCTCGCGACATCGACGGGCGCGGGGCGGGGGGCGTTGCGCGACCGGGCCCATCCGTTCTTGATCGCCTGCCAGATCGCGGACGCGATGTGCCCGCCATCGAGTGGCACGAGCGGCAGCGCATTGAAGACAAAGAGTGCGAGGTTAAGGCCCGCCAGCAGCAACAACTCCTGCTGGAGCTTGTCGACCCACGTGACCCCGGACGCCTTCGACGACGCGACGTCACCCGCGGCCCTGCCGACGCCCACGAGGCCCATCACCGAGGAGTTTGACCGCTGCTCGAGACCCACGGAAGCCCGCGCGACGTGCCAAAGTTGTTGCGGCAGATGCGCGACGACGCCGAAGGTCTGCGCCGTGTACTGGCCCGTCAGGGACACACCGGAACCGATGGGCAGGTGCTCCCGCTTCTGGGCGGGGTACACACCCATGTATCCCACGGTTTCGGTGGCGTTCGGGTTGCTTGCGAGCGCGCGTTGGATGGAAGCCGGGGTGAGGTTCAGCGTGACATCGGTTCCCGCCCGATCGACGACGACGGTGAGCGGCACTCCTGGTCTTGCGGACACATACGCCGTCATATCCGACCACTTGCTGAACGGTTGGCCGTCGATCGACACGAAGGTGTCCCCTGCCTGGAGCCCCGCAATCGAAGCGGGAGACGCGGGGTCGGCGGAGGAGCACACTGATGACCCCGTTGCGGGCACGCACGCGAGGGTCTCACTCACGGTGAGCGTCGGCGTCGGCGCGCCCATTCCCGAGAGGACCACGGTGAAAAGGAAGATGGCGATCAGGAGGTTCACGACGGGGCCACCTGCCATGACGATGACCTTGCGCCACCAGGCAAGGTGATAGAAGGCGCGCGCGTCGTCTTCGCCAATCTCTGCCTCGGATGCAGAGCGCGCGTCCTCGATCACGTCACGCATCCACCCGCGCACGCGCAACGGCTTGACCGCGCTTCCGGGAGGAACCATGCCCACGAGCCGGACATAGCCGCCCAAGGGAAACGCCTTGACGCCGTACTCGGTCTCTCCGCGTTTGCGGGACCACAGCGTGGGTCCGAATCCGACGAAGTACTCGCTGACTTTGACCCCGAAGCGCTTCGCGGGAACCATGTGGCCGACCTCGTGGAGCGCGATCGAAACCACCAGTCCAATGACGAGGAAGGCGATTCCAAGCGCGCTAAGCATGCGTCTACTCTAAGCCAGCGAGCGGTCGCCATCTGGCTCTTGCCGCGAGGCGTTTGCTACCGGGCTCCCACGAGCGCGTCGGCGTGGGCCCGCGCCCAGCGCTCCGCGTCCTCGACCGCCTCGAGCGAGACGGCGCCCGGCCACTCGTAGGTCTCGACGACAGCGCGCACAGTCGCGACGATTGCGGGGAGGCCGGGGGTTCCCTCGAGGGGAAGAATCCGCCCCCTCGTGTCGGGCGCGCGCCGGTAGGAGGGGCGAAACGCCTGCGCCGTGGCCCCGTGACGAGGCGGCGCGAACAAACGCCGGCGCCCGGTACAGTGCGGTAGCGCCACGCAGCGGCGTGCAATGCCTGGGAGGGTCGCGAACGAACCGGCGTGGCGCAGGTGCGGTGAAAGGGGAATAGGCAGCCAATGCAGTTGTCAACGGTAGGTCGGGACTTCCACCCGGGATACGAGCTCCGGATCTGGTGCCAGCCGAGCGACAGGTCGGTCGAGGCTTTCGATTCCGGACTCGGACACCGCGAACGTTTCCGGTTGCTCCTGGTCGCAAGCGGGGCGGGCATTCTCCGACTGGGAACACGCCGGGAGGTCTTCACCGCACCGACGCTGTTCTGCCTCAACGAACTGGACGAGCCGCTCCTGGAGTCCACCTCCGCGGTAACGATCCGCTCTGTGCTATTCCACCCAGAAGCGATCAACGACGCGCTGAGTGTCGAGCGTCTCCGCGCGACCGACGGCGGATTCACGGGAACCCAGATGCAAGACGCGCACATGCTCTCGAGCTTCCTCGAACGGCGACAGGGCTACAGCGGGCAGCTCCCCATCGTCCCCGCCACGAGCCGACGCATCGCGACGTTGCTCCGCGCAATGGAGGACGAACTCGTTGGCCAGGGCAACCCCTTCTGGCCGTGCCGAGCCCGCTCTTACCTGATCGAGACGCTGTTCATCGCGCAGAGGACACACTCGGCGCTTCGCGGAAGAGACGAAGCAGCCGAATGTGCCCTCGTGGGCGAACGTGACGACGTCGACGACGTGATCACCTACCTACACACTCACTATCACGAGAAGATCACGATCGAGGGATTGGTGCGCACCTTTCACACCAATCGCACGACTCTCGCCGAGCAGATGCGCGCCGTGACAGGAACGTCGATCATGACCTACGTGACGAGCCTGCGCATCGGCCTCGCGGCGACCATGCTCCACGACACGATGGTGCCGATCGGGGAGGTCGCGGAACGAGTTGGTTTCCACGACCTCACGCATTTTGGGCGGGCCTTCCGCAAGGTGATCGGCTGCAGCGCCACCGAGTATCGCGAGCGCTTCAACTGGATGGTGGCGTCTCGCAACTAGCTCGCCTGGAAGACACGCACGGAGGTGCCGCCGAATGCGGTCAGCGTCGTGTCGTCCTCGGAGAGGTAGTACGCGCCGCCGATGCCCGCCGCGAAGTCCAGGGGGGGGTCGACCGTCCACGTGACGCCTCCGTCGTCGGTGCGCATGGACAGCAATTTCGCGGTGAGGGTGCTGCTCACAATGAGCCCGTTGCCGTCGGCGTCAAACCGCAAGGCGGCATGTGCCTTCGGGCTCAGTGTCAGGCCGTCAGGAAGTCCGATCGGGAGGATCTCCCAGCTTGCTCCCCCGTCCGTGGTGACGTGCAGGTTCGCGTCCTCATCGAGCACGTATCCGGTGTCGGCGTTCACCAGGGCGATTCCCACAATCGCGGATCCCTTGACGGTCGTGACATCGTTCCAGCTCTTCCCACCGTCGTCCGTCGCCCACAAGGTCGTGGTGTTTGCCACCCATCCGCTGGTGTCGTCAAGGAAGCTGACGAAGGGGCTGATCCCGTTAGAAGGCACATCTTTGACCGCTGACCACGTCATCCCGCCGTCCGCCGAGAATCGCACATTGCCACCGTCGCCCACGGTCCATGCTTGGTCGGCATTGACGATGTCGAGCCCATAGCGACACATCGATTGATTCGCCGCCTCTGCCCAGGTAACGCCACCATCGTGCGTGACATAGGTGGCGCCGGAGTAGCCTGCCGTGATTCCGTAGTCCGCGTCAAGGAACCCGGCGAAATACGCCGGCTGTTCGATCGCGGTCTCGTGGACGAGACCCCACGTCTTTGCGTCCTGGGGTCGATTGGCGTAGAGGAAACCCCCTGCACCAACCAACACGATCGCGCCGCCGATACCGATCCGAGTGGCAATCTTCATGTCGTGGTTCCTTTCAAGAATCGGGCTCCGATTCGGCCTCGGCCCGCGGCGAAAGCGCGCAGGGGAAGTTTGGTGGGTCGGACCCGGTCAGCGGGATTGTCGGATGTCACAAACAACACGCTATGACCAGCGAGTGCCGGTGGCATCAGACAGCGATCAGCGCCTCTCGGCGGATCGTCAGCACACCAAGAACCTGGGCCACGAACCGAGAGCCCGCGGCTCCGCTACCTCCGCTTGGCGATGAACTGACTCGCCGCGCGGCGAGCCCAGAGCTCGGCATCCTCCACCGCATCGAGCGAGACGGCGCCAGGAAACTCGTAGGCCTCCACCACAGCGCGCACGGTGTCAACGATGCCAAGGAATGGCAGCCCGCCTGCCACGAAGGCGGCCACGCATTGCTCGTTGGCCGCGTTGAAGACGGCTGGGTGCAGGTCCGACGCGGCCGCGGCCTCGCGCGCGAGGGCGATCGCGGGGAACACATCCTCGTCGAGTGGCGCGAAGTCCCACGACGAGGCGCGCGTCCAGTCGAGTGCGGGAATCGCCTCGGCCACGCGATCGGGCCACGCAAGGCCCAAGGCAATAGGGAGCCGCATGTCCGGAGTCGATACCTGGGCCAAGGTCGAACCGTCCGTGAACTCCACCATCGAGTGCACGATCGACTGGGCGTGGACAACCACGTCGATGCGCTCGTACGGCATGTTGAAGAGCCAATGAGCCTCGATGACCTCAAGGGCCTTGTTGACCAAGGTCGCGGAGTTGATCGTCACCACCGGGCCCATGTCCCAATTGGGGTGCTTGAGCGCCTGCGCGGGGCTCACGGTCTCGAGCATTTCCCTGCTCCAGCCGCGGAATGCGCCTCCCGATGCGGTGAGGATGAGTCTTCTTACCTCGTTCGGCGCACCGCCGCGCAGCGCTTGCGCAAGGGCGGAGTGTTCGGAATCGACGGGAACAATCTGGTCGGGCCTCGTGAGCGCGTCGCGCACGAGCGCGCCCCCGGCAACCAGGGATTCCTTGTTGGCAAGCGCAAGGGTTGAGCCCGCGGCAATGGCCGCGAGGGTCGGCCGCAGCCCCACCGAGCCCGTGATGCCGTTCAAGACGACGTCGGCGCCGATGCTGGCGGCCTCGATCACGCCGGCAGCTCCTCCCACCACCTCGACTCGCGCCATGCCCGCCGCTTCACACGCGGCGACGACGGCGGGAACGGCCGATGCGTTGGCCACCGCCACGAGCCGCGGACGCACGGCCGCGACTTGCGCCGCAAGGGCGACCGGGTCCGCTCCCCCAGCCGCGAGAGCGACCACCTCGAAGCGACCGGGGTTTCGCGAGATGACGTCCAGGGCCTGAACGCCGATGGAGCCGGTCGATCCCAATAGTGAGATCGACCGACGCGTCACTGCACTCCCAGCAGAATGTCGACGGCCCGCGCAAGGAAGGAGTCCACCGTGCGTTCGTCGTATGCACCCCTCTTGCCCTTGCGGCGGAACGTCGCCGTGCGGAGGTCCTCTGGGAGAAGTGGCTCGCCCTTGTCAAAGAAGACGATGAGTCTTTCGATCAGCGCGTCGACCTCGCGGGCGTCGTAACCGCGCCGCGAACCCACGGGACCGCGGAAGCGATCTCCGCGGGGACGACGCAAACGCGGATAGAGCGCCTGGGCACCCTCGGCGAGGCGCGTCATCCACGCCTGCTGGCCGTAGGCGCGCACAAACTGGTCGCGCGCCCTCGAAGCGAACGCAAGTTCTAGTCTGTCGAGAGCCGCATCGACCGCGCCGCACTTGTAGCCGCCGCGTTTGATGTTGAAGGCCGTGCGCCGCACGTCGAGGGATGAAAGCGCCTGGTCGTCGAGCATCGGCCGCTCATATGCAGACCTGGCGTCCGCGAAGAATGCCTCGACCTGCCCCCGTTGGTATCCCCTTCGCATGAAGCCCGCGCTCGGGAACAGGTCGTTCATGAGTCCTCCTTGATGGCGAGCTGTCCGCACGCCCCGTCAATGTCACTTCCACGAGTATCGCGGATTGTGGTAGGGATTCCGTGACCACTGAGCGTGTCAACGAAGGCTTGTTCGACTGCAGGGTCCGATGCCGTCCATTTGCTTCCCGGCGTCGGGTTGAGTGGAATGGGGTTGACATGCACCCAACCGGTGCCGCGCTGCGTGAGTTTGCGACCCAAGAGGTCGGCCCGCCATGCGTGATCGTTGATGTCGCGAATCAGCGCGTACTCGATCGAGACCCGCCTGCCGGTCACGTCGAAATAGCGCTTGGCTGCGTCGAGCGTCTCGTCCACGCTGAAACGGTTGTTGATGGGCACGAGTTCATTGCGCAGCTCGTCATCCGGTGCGTGCAGTGAGACGGCCAGCGTCACGGGGATTCCCTCGCTGGCCAGCCTGTCGATGGCGGGCACAAGCCCGACGGTTGACACGGTGACGTGGCGCGCCGATAGGCCGAAGCCGAACGGAGCGGGTGCGACAAGCGCGCGCACGGCCACCATGACCGCCTTGTAATTGGCGAGCGGCTCCCCCATGCCCATGAAGACGACGTTCGACAGTCGCACAGGGTCGCCGCCAAGCACACCGTCGCGCGACGCCCGCGCAGCAAGGCGAACCTGCTCGATGATTTCGGCGGCCGACAGGTTTCGCGTGAGACCCATTTGCCCAGTGGCGCAGAACGGGCACGCCATGCCGCAACCGGCCTGGCTCGTCACGCACAGAGTCGCACGCTCCGGGTACTTCATGAGCACCGACTCGACCTTGACCCCGTCGTGCAAGGACCACAGCGTCTTGACCGTCGCCCCCTTGTCCGCCTGGAGCGTGCGCACCTCAGTCATGAGCGTCGGGAAGAGCGCCTCCACGAGTCCGCCCCTTGCCGACGCTGGCAGGTCCGTCATCTCGTCGGGATCGACCGTGAGGTGCTCGAAGTAGTGGGTCGCAAGCTGCTTGGCCCTGAAGCCCTGCTGGCCAAGCCCCGCGACCGCATCAGCCCTGCCCTCGTCGTCGAGGTCGGCAAAGTGAAGCGGCGGCTTGCCGCGCTTGGGAGCCGCCATCTGGATGGCAGGCATCGGTCGGACGTCCATCAGAGCCCTCCCCCGCCCAGGGTGCCGAGGAAGATGGCAAAGACCACATAGCCGACGGGCGCCGCGAAAAGGAGAGAGTCGATTCTGTCGAGAATGCCTCCGTGACCCGGCAGCGCGCTCGACATGTCCTTGACCTGGATGTCCCTCTTGAGCGCGCTCTCGGCAAGGTCCCCGATCACGGCAGCGACGGCCGACGCGAGACCGACTGCGGCGCCGATGTACCACTTGCCGTCAAAGAAGAGATAAGCGGCGACCGACGCGGCTGCAGTGCCTACCAAGAGCCCGCCAATCGCGCCCTCCCAGGTCTTCGCAGGGCTGACGCGCTCCAAAAGCTTGCGACGCCCAAAGAGCAAACCAAAGACGAGCGCCCCTGTGTCATTGCCCACCACTGCGAGCACGACGATGAGCACCCGTTGCCAACCGTCGTCCGCAAGTTCGAGCAAGAAGAGGAACGACGCCAAGAACGGAATCCACAGCAGCGTGAGGACTCCCGCGAGCGAATCTGCCAGGGTGTTCTCGATGCGCTCATCGCCGATGCGCCACGCGACGACACCCGCGCAGCCGACGAGCAAAGCCACGACGAGGCCCTCGGCCTTCCCGTAGTAGGTCGCGACTCCGAGCCCAAGGGTGGCCGCGATAAGCGGCACTATTGGAATCCTCCGGCCGTGTCGCTCGAGCGCCCGCTTCCACTCGATCACGGCACCCACCGCAAAGACGTAGAGCACTGCCGCGAAGGCGAACTTGTGATAGTAGGCGGCGGCGACTGTCACGGCGAGCAAGGCGAGGCCGACGGCCGTGGCCACCGGCATGTTTCTTCCCGACGTACGGCCGCCATTGACCGATGACACGTCCGGCAGTTCCCCCGATGCGGTCGCGCCGTGGACTCCTCGCGAATCGTCGAGCTCGCCGAACACGGGTTGCTGGTAAGTCTCGAGCTGGGCCGTCTCGAATTCGCCGGTCTGGTACTCGCCGGTCTGGTACTCGCCGGTCTGGTACTCGCCGGTCTGGTACTCGCCGGTCTGGTACTCGCCGGATTGGTACTCGCCGGATTGGTACTCGCCGGATTGCGGCACTTCCGACTCCGTATGCTCGACGGCGTCGTCGTCACCAAACTCTCCGTCGTCGACCCCCGCGTTCGGGTCAAAGGGAAAATCAAAGTCCTGGGGGGCGTCGATGGGCGACAACAAGTCGAATGGTTCGTGACGCTCGATCCCCTCGGAGTTGGCGCGGGCGGCTTCCGCCGCGGGCGTGTCCGAATACAGGGGGGGATCAACCGCGTCGTCTTCACCTGGGGCGACCGCGTCGGGTTCGCTCGAGCGCCCTGCCCTGCGTTCAAAAGCTTTCAACTGAAGGGCCCGGTATCGATGCGGGGAAAAGAGGTCGGCGGCGCGCTGACGCTTCCCGCGCGCTGGACCTTGCTCACGAGGCTGCTCGTCCGGTGCCGACCGCGAGCGCTCGGCGTCGTCTGCCGCCATCAGACCGTCAGCAGCTCGCTCTCCTTGTGAGCGAGCAGAGCATCAATGGCGTCCGTGTGCTTCTTGGTGAGGGAATCGAGTTCCTTCTCGCCGCGCGACCCGTCGTCTTCGCCGACGTCGCCGTTCTTGACGGCCGCATCGATCGCGTCTTTTGCCTTGCGGCGCATGCTGCGGAGGGTGATCTTGGCATCCTCGGCTTTCGTCTTGGCGAGCTTGACGTAGTCCCTGCGGCGCTCCTCCGTGAGGATCGGCAGGTTCACGCGGATGAGGGTGCCGTCATCGGAGGGGTTGACGCCCAGGTCCGAGTTGCGCAGCGCCGACTCGATGTCGCGCTTCGCGCTCGCGTCGTACGGGCTGATGGTGACCGTGCGGGGCTCGGGGACACCGATAGCGGCCAACTGCTGCAAAGGGGTCGGCGCGCCGTAATAGTCGACCAAAATGTT